>JAESGN010000809.1_pt1 | contig 14539 bp, 17 predicted proteins | sample 9269731 | NCBI WGS metagenome assembly JAESGN01 (sample SAMN15720683, study PRJNA650826) | algae metagenome | isolation source: Mojavia pulchra JT2-VF2 and co-occurring heterotrophs from desert soil | place: USA: Cadiz Valley, Joshua Tree National Park, CA | collected 1998-06-08
TGATTGCGGCAAGCCCTGCATTGATGCTGCTTTTTGATAAGGATTTCCCAGTATCTGTACGGCAGACTTCCATCAGATACTCTTTGTACTGCCCGAAATGGCGCAGACGCAGTTCATGATAATGCAATTGCGTCCATCCCAGAAAACGCTTCAGTTCGCGTTCGTATAACTTACGACTGTTGGGCGCTAAGTTATTGCTGCGTAAAAATTCCAATACTTTCACCCACCGGATATCGGTTGGTGGTCTTGTACTAGCTTTGCGCTGTCTATCATGTCCGGCAGGTAAACTTTCATCATTTAAGGGAATCAGCTTGATCGGAGGTAAGTTGTTTAATTCAGGACTATTCACAACTGGGAACCATTTTAAAAGTTGGAGGTCGGAAGTTGGAGGTCGGAAGTCGGAGGTCGGAAGTAATTGTCTTGTTGCTGAAGGTATGAAAATATATTTATTATTTGCTCAGAGTTTAATTATTGCTTCTCAGTTGCAGCCTCCATCCTCCTGCTGTTGGATTTGCTGCCATTTAATCTATCTTTCACTTTACGCGTAGAAGCAACGAGTATCTTTACTATCTCGTCCGCTTCTTTAAGCAATGGCTCAAATTTAGTTTTCTCAACAATCTCGGATTCAATTAAAATTTCTAACCAGTATTCAGTTTCACGTGCTTCTTTTAAAGCAATTTCCATTTTGTGCCATTCGTCTTTATCAGACTGAGCCGAACGAGATTCATGCACGTTAGCACCAATACTCGTACCAGAACGCAACAGTTGCTTTGATAGCGTGCGGCAAATACCTGGTTTCTCATCCAGAAAGCTGCAAGCTTTGATAATCCTGATCGCAAACGCTTTAGTTATGTCAGCTATCCCAACATTTTTATCCACAACTCCACCTATTCCAGTTCCATATTGTTACTTCCGACCTCCGACTTCCGACTTCCGACTTCCGACTTCAATCATCATACACGATCGCCGCCAATACAAAATAAGAAACAATTATCTTTTATACGACAAAAACTACGATTAAAATAACCTTTTTTTAACACGATTGATTTTCCGTGTGACTGTAACCATAAGTTTGCCGGAGCGGCACGTTTATGGTTTCAAAACTCCTGAGCAGGTAAGATGGAAAATTAGTTCTGATTTATGGGTGGCAGGAAATTAGAGGGCGTATTGGCAGCCAAATCATCGACATCATCAAACCACATACACTGCCAGACAAGCTTGTTGCTTTGGTGAGAGCGCGGAGGAGCTATCAAAAGCTGTCGCCAAAAATCAACGCTTTCAGTTTGTTCATTGGCTAATTGGTTGAGTTCCTGGCTACCCAACCACAGATGACAGATTGAGCAATACCCTGGACGAGAATACCTGGATAATGGTGGAAATTTTTCGTGGCAGTGAGGGCATTCCTCAATCAAGGGCTGATGGTCATGGTGAGGGCATTTCTCAATTGTGTTAACTAACCATAACAGTGGATTGTAGATGACTCGATTATTGACAAACCAGTTGTCATAACATACAGGACTTCCCCCAGATTTCTCACAAAGCCTGAAAAAAGAAGAGTCAAAAACTGCCAAAATGACTCATACACATGAATTCCAGCAGTTTTAGTATGACTCTTCAGACAACAGATTGTATACCGGAACAGTTCAAATTTGAACAAGTCAAGTCATGTCCAGTCATAGTTAAATTCCAGGGGGAAGCTGTAACATCAGATGCAGGTTTAACATTAATTGCGGAACTAGACCGGAAAAGAGGAATAACATCACGATTAGCAGAATGTTTCAAAGATTACAGAGAACAAAAGAAAGTTGAACATTCGGTAAGTAGTTTGATTGCACAGAGAATATATGGTTTAATCATGGGCTATGAAGACATCAATGACCATGAAACTCTACGCAAAGATTTGATATTTGCATTAGCAGTGGGTCAAGTGATTAATTCAGAGCTTGAATCAATTACTTTAGCTGGTAAAAGTACGTTAAATCGCCTAGAACACTGTCCAGAAAATATATTGTCGAGAGCCGAAAGTCGATATCATCGAATTGAACATGATGCATCAGCTATAGAAACACTATTGGTGGAGATATTTTGAGAATCTTATTCAAAAGCACCAAGACAGATAACTTTAGATTTAGATGTGACAGATTTAGATGTGACAGATGATCTTGTACATGGTCATCAAGAAGAAGTATTTTTTAACCCTTATTATAGAGGATACTGTTATGCGCCGCTGTACATTTTTTGCGGTAAGCATTTACTAGCAGCAAAGCTTCGAGCTTCCAACGTAGACCCTGGAGGAGGTGCGTTAGCAGAATTACAACGAGTCATAAAAATAATACGTTCCCGCTGGGAGAATGTGAAAATTCTTGTGCGCGGAGATAGTGCATATGCTAGAGAAAATATTATGAGTTGGTGTGAATCGCAAAGGAGTGTTGATTATGTGTTTGGGTTAGCCCAAAATAGTCGGCTACTGCAATTGTCCCAATCTAGCCAATACCGTGCATCCCAAGAATATTCGCAAAAACTTCAAACCGTAGTTGAGTTTTTTGAAACTTTATTTACTCCCTCATCAGATTTGAGAAAACAAGCAACAGCATTTGTTGAAAACTCGGTTTGGTATTCTTCACTTGACTATAAGACTCTAGACTCTTGGAGTCGTCATCGCCGAGTTGTTTCAAAAGTAGAATATGGAGAAGCGGGAATAAAAACTCGGTTTGTTGTAACTTCACTCCCTACTAAATTAGTTCCTCCAGGACGACTTTATACTCAAAAATATTGTCCGCGAGGTGAGATGGAAAATCGGTTAAAGGAGCAAAAGCTTGACTTGAATAGTGACAGAACTAGTACTCATACGTTTGCTGGGAATCAATTACGTTTGTGGTTTTCATCTGTTGCATACATTTTAATGAATGCTTTACGAGAGCAATGTTTAGCCAAGACGGAATTCCAAAACGCTACTGTTGGCACTATTCGGCTTAAGCTACTAAAGTTAGGAGCAACTATCACTGTTAGTAGCCGAAAAATTTTAATTTCTATTAGTAGCTCTTGCCCCTATAGAGAAATTTTCGCTCTTGTCTACAATTATTTATCTCTCTTACCCTGCCCTGGTTAATTTTTACTTCATTATTATCATAGTTATTAGCTTGCTATTGGGGTGAGTTTACCTAATTTAACCCGATTTTTAGGCTGTCTACTTATTACTTTCAATGATTTTTACTTCAGTATTCATTGTTTTATTTGTATTTTATTTATCTCTGTAATTTCGGTTTATACGCTACCATACCCTGTTTTTGAATTTAGCTCAGTATTGTATAAAATAGCTTACCTTAAGTTTTGCTTACCTCAATGATTTTTTCAGGCTTTGTGAGAAATCCGGGTTCTGACTTTTCCCGTTAAGTCTCTTTTGCAAGCAGCCAACCTTCACAAAGGTCATGCAATTTTAACCAACCTCGCCACAGTACCTGGATACCAATTGGTGTTTTGCTTCGATGTTCTAGGTAGCCGCCAAGACGAGCGATCGCTTCGACAGCCCAATTAACTGTGAGGAGTTTGGATGGTTTGGGAGACTTAGCTTTTAAAATCTTGAGTTCAAGGGGATTGAGAATTCCAATTGCGGGAGCTAAAGGCTGAGTGCGGTGGAGATAAGTCAACTGTAAAAGCTCAACAGCAATCACACTCAAGAATCCAATGAGAGTTTTCATCCCCTCAGCAGCAAGCCGATATTTTTCTACCTGACATCCCGACTTGAAAATTTTATGATACTCTTCAACTCGCCAACGGTAAGAATACCAGCGTAAAATCATAGAAGCTGTCTGGATATCTGCAACAACTTCTGTGGTTAGCAACATCCATTCTACAGAGGTTTCACCCTCTGGGCAATCAACTTCCGTGGCATAAACAGCATACACCAGTAGAGGGTCACGGTTGTCAAAACGATAGGGAGTACGGAGGTTTACAGGACAAAATCGTACAGCTAGCTTGGTTTTGCGGGCAGAACGTTTACTAGTCTGGGGTAATTCGATTTCCTGTTCCAGACTGATAGGCTGCCCTTCCAGTTTTGACCAAAGACGCTCACTCTCGGAATCTAAGCTACGGTTATGAGCTGCACGAACGATAACTCCTGTGTGCTGAAGTTGACGAACTTTATCAAAAACTTCTGTGATATCACCTTCTCGGTCGAAAGCATGAATCACTTGCGTGTGCTTACTCACAAGGTTTTCTACAGTGATGAGCGCTTCTACCCACCTGTAAGATTCTTTTTGTTCAAAAGGGCGGTTTCGGGCTTCTTTACGTGCTGCTGCTTGTCGTTTTTTCTTTTGTGTCGGAGTTTCCTCTTTTGGTGGCTTTTGTTTTGGCTCTCGATTCCAAAGTTTTTGCCACAACAGACCTATCGATTGACCTTTCTGGGGTTCTATGGCTAAAGCGCTGTGTAATATTAAACCGTTACCTCCCTTACCAATTGGGCCGTAACCTTCCTTTTTAGCCTCAATACTGCCATAATCAAGAAAAGTCGTGTCTCCAACGTACAGCATTACATCATATTCTGCAACAGTTTCCGCCGTCATTTGACAGGGCGGCTCAATCACTCTTGAAAATTCCACTTTGGGGTTGGCAAAAACTCATAAGCTCTCTTGAGTACTTTTCCACTACTGAAGATTTCTGCCAGTGCTTTGCCAAATCCAAGACTTAGAGCATAGCCTATCGACATTGCACGCTCATTTAATCTGCGATCGCCTAGCTCACAAGTCGCAAAATTTTTCTCCCACCAGTCCAGCATCGCTTGTTACCTTTAGCACTCGATTTCAATCACTGTACCGTATATGCTGTGCTATTTCCTAAATCCTTTGTGAGCAAGCTTTTCAAGACTTAACGGGAAAAGTCAGATCCGGGTTCCGCAACTGGCACAAATAGCGGGCGGGGCGTAGCCCTGCCACACGACAATTTAAATCAAACCAAGCACATAGAAATACTTGGGCGTTTTAGTTGCTGAATTAAATAATTAGAAAGCAAAGTATGCTTGATTTGATAAACAGTTTGACCAGTTTGATAGGCTAAATTCTTTAATCTAATCCAAACCAACATTGCACAAGCAATATGATTTCTTTGAAGCCTAGCTTTACGATATTGACAAGATTCAATGCCAGTTAGTTGTTTAATCTCTCGGTGAAACTCCTCGATTTTCCAACGAATTTTACACACCTGTTGTACAACATCCGTGGAGCTTTGAGATAAATCGTTAGTAGCGATATAATCCGTTCTGTTGGTAGAAACAGTAACCCGGAATAGTTTCACTTTTTTCTGAGCGGGAAACCCTTTAATTTTTATGATTTTACCACATTCTAACTCTTCAGTACTCCATTCTAATAATTCAATACGTTGATATTTTTCTTTGGCAAATGTATCATCAACTAACCGATTATTTTTTAAAGGGCAATAATAAATTTTTTCTAAACTATCAATATATAGCATTAAAGTATGTACGGCATACCATGTGTCCATCAAAACAGTATCAAATGGTAAAAGCTTATGATGTACAAGGTTTTGGAGCATGTCTTTCACATGGTCTATCTTGGTTTTACCATCGACATCAGGATTAAAAATTCGATAATCTATGACCCAAAATCTTTGAAGTGTAGGGTTGACATATACGCAGCTAACTACACCAATGCCTTTCAGGACGCCATGCTCATTACCACTATATTGTCTTCTGACTATTTCTGTTTCTTCAGAATACCTTTTATCTAAAACGCTATCATCAAATATTATGTAACCATTGTCATCAGTTTCAACTACCTCTTTCACGTTATACCATAGTAAACGAGGTGTTAATTTTTCTATTTTCAAATAATAGTTAATTGCATCATGGCTAATAGTCTCTAAATGCTCTGCCAAATTGGTAATTGTATAATTAATTTGACTACTTAATAAGTATTGGCAGTAATTAAGCTTAGTAAATCTCATTACCGTAAGCAACATTTATCTAATTCAATCTCTACCTATTTTCTCATGAATATTTCATGCTTTGCTTCCAATACAGCGACTTCTTACGCGTTGACAAATCTTTCGGAATCGGATTCAATTAATACCTATGTACTATCAAACAGCGATCGCTCTGTGCCAGTTGCGTAAGTCCTAACATACTGGACACCAAGCTTGATGCAAACGCAAAATGCTAAACTCGAAAAAAATGCTGGCCCATTTTAATGGCCATAAACAAGATAAATCTTGACGTAAGGTCAATTCTTTTAGAGCTTGAATTAGAGTGGTAGCAATGTCAATTCTTTAGAGTGTTTTCTGACCTCAATAGTGAAAAAAGATTTATTAGAGAGATAATTCACGGAAAACGTGGAGAACACAGATATTGGCAGATCACAACAGACATTGAAAAATTGCCAGGAAACTCTACTTGGTATGTAATGAGTAAATATCCCGACATTACACCCAGGGAAGTCGGTAATTTTTATGGATTAAGGACTTGGGTTGAATATGGCTGAAAGCAAAGTAAAAATGAATTGGGTTGGGCTGATTATCGTTTGACTCGTTTACATAACAAGTAAATTCCTTAATAATCATTGATTTTAGAGCAACCTTTTTTTGATACAGTAAAAATAGCTTCAAAGCATCAAGGTGCGCGACTCAAACCCAACAAACTGCTGTATCAAATAAAGGGTACTTGCAAATGTGGCTCAGGTATGGAGTTGACCAAGATAAAACTTTAGTACCAATTGAAGATGTAACGCGAGGGAGAACTCCGTTGAGATGTCCCTACTGTGGTGGTGAGTTGACGGCAAAAAAGGGTCATCGGAAAGAACATCACTTCGCACACACTCAAGAAACTTGCCGGGAAGTAGCCAATCGTAGTGAACGTGAAATTCCTACCTTACCTTTGTACGATAACTTCAATATATGGCTAACGGGTAAAGAACTCCAACAACTCAAAACCCTTTGGAATCAGTACGGATGGAAGGACAAAGGTATTTATGAGAGTGAAATTTATTCAATTTTTATTAAAGAGAAATTATTAGAACGCAACGAATACCGTCTCTACGGACAATACCAATTTACCAAACTAGGCAAAATACCTGTTGGTGCATTATCTTTAATGCTGTTCAACTCTGTGCAAGAACCAATATTGTTGGAGAAATTACAGCAGTTAGAGAAAAAAGTTCAAGTTGCTTATCAGGATCAGGGATCAAACTTTAACGAATATCTTTGGGATCTCCAAATATACCGCGCCGAATTACGGAAAATTTTATCGAATAGTCTTTACTATCTACAAATCGATGCTGACGGAGAAACCTTTTATAAAATTGGCGTGACGCGAAGAGAAATACAAGCAAGAGTGGCTGAAATTCAAAACAATTTAGGAACACATTTTCAAAATGTTGCAGTTAAAGTATTAGGAACCTGGCCACATCGAGGAAATGTAGAGAAATATTTTAAATATAGATACGCTGACTATAATTATGCCATTGGTGGGATGACTGAATATTACAAGTTTGAAAATCCAGAAGATGCCATTGCTGCACTACGGGATTTACGACGAATGAAAAAAAAGGAGTTATTAGAAGTAGAAGCAGATATTCTAGCGGGTAAACCCAGTGGGATTGAGCAATTAATTGAACAAGAAAAACGTGCTTTAATGCGCTCAGAAGCAATCAAAAAGGGGATGTCCTGTGCTAAAAAATGGGGCAGACATATTGGTCGCCCACCAAGTGCTGAATCGGCAGAGGAATTTCTAGCAAAACCCTCATCGCAGCGAGTAATAGCCGCACTTAACGAGGGATTATCGTTGCGTCAGGCGGCTAAAAAAGCTGATGTAGCAATCAATACTGTTTGCAAGGTAAAAGATTTGTTGGAGAATAAATATGCTTGGAATGAATAATGAATTTATTAACCAGCTACGTGCTGAATTAGATGTTTGGGATAATTCTCCAACTGAGTGTGATGGGCATAGCAGAGTTGTCTCAACTGTTTTGTTTAATAAAGGTATTGAACATACAATCTGGTGTGGTTCGCTCCAATGGCTTGGGCATGGTCAAGTGTCACCACATTATTGGATTGAACTACCTGAGTGTGGCTTTATTATTGATTATCGAGCCAGGATGTGGTGTGCAAACATGGAGAATCCAAAATTAGTAGATATGGAAGTTCCGCACAGTATATTTAACCCAAAAGATTGGAATCAAGTTCAATACACAAAGATACAGCAACAGTTTCCGTCAGGCTTTGGTGTACCTCTCAATGACTGGTTATTTAAAATCTTAACTATGCGTATTTAAGGTTTTGATAATGTCAGAGCAATCAGAAATTTCCGGGAGTTCTAATTCATTAATAAAACCGATTAGAGCAAATGGGCATTTACAACTCAAAGCTTGTTCTAGATAACTGCTATTCAAGTGATATTCTTGACAAAGAATATCAAAAATTTTTTCATAACTCAATTCTATATCTGTATCTAGTTTCTCAAGTCGTGTTTTTATTTTAGTCGCTAATTCATACATGAGTAATATTTTGTAAATTGATGAAGATGTATGGGAGCAATGCGATTTTGTGAGGTCTGGTCAAAAACAAGCGATGCCTGCGGCGGGCTACGCCTACGCTAAAAATTATATTCAAGTACGGTGTAATTTTATCCCTCTTTTGTCACTTTAGGCAGAGGAAAAATGAAAATTAAGGTTGAACAGGAATGTAAAAATTGGAGAAGTGAGATTATAAACAATTGATTGGAGTTTAGTAAAACCACTCAACAATTGAGGAATAGGAAAAACTGTTAACCAAGGATATATTAAGTTAAACAAAGTAAAAGGTTGAATGATTAAGCGAAGATTGTTCAGAATGTTCTTCCAACCCTTCCTATCATCCCACCTCTGATGTGAAGCAAATTTTGATTCTGGTTGTGGTGAAGATGAACGCAGAGATTCTGAATGTAAACTAACCATCAAGTAAGCACTCATAACAATCTCCCACCAGCGTTCAATATCTGGATAATGAGTCAAACGATAATCAGCCCAACCCAATTCATTTTTACTTTGCTTTCAGCCATATTCAACCCAAGTCCTTAATCCATAAAAATTACCGACTTCCCTGGGTGTAATGTCGGGATATTTACTCATTACATACCAAGTAGAGTTTCCTGGCAATTTTTCAATGTCTGTTGTGATCTGCCAATATCTGTGTTCTCCACGTTTTCCGTGAATTATCTCTCTAATAAATCTTTTTTCACTATTGAGGTCAGAAAACACTCTTTTGAATCTCTGCCAATCTAAATATTGAGTACGCTGCTTTGGAAGTAGCTCTACATAATGATTTGAACGAATCGCGACTATGTAGTTGAGACTCATTTCATCTAACACAGATATAAAATTAGTACCACTCTCACCCTTAGGGGTTCGCCAGTCGCTTCAAGTCGGCAAAGCCGCCCAACGCGCTGGCTCACCATATAAACTATCTGCCAACACTAAATTGAATTTAAAGCCCATTGACTTGAGCTTTTTCATAAGCATTGCTGCTATTTGTGGTTTGGTCAGGTACTTATCTCCTGTCTTCAATGTTTCACGAGGCTTGTATACTTCAAAGAGTAATGGAAAGGTCATTCCGCAGAACACACCATACGCTGTTACTACAACAATTCCATTCTCAATTTTTCCTAAATTTCCTATATACTGCCTTTTGACATAATCTGTTGATGAACCTTTTTTCCTATCTCCAGTTTCGTCAATAATTAAAATGATTGGTCTACTTTTGATTACTTCTAAAATTAGTTCTAAACGTAAAGTTCTTAACTTTTCTATATCCCAAGGCGATTTAGTTAAAAAATGATGTAACCCCTGCTGGTTATCTAACCCTACGATTTTTGCTATTTCTGGTAAGGTTTTCCGTTTTAATTCAGAAATACACCCAACATGTAGGTACTTAAATGCCTCAAAGCTCCTAACATCTGAAAACAGCTTTTTATACCACTGACAATATTCGTCCACGAATTTGACTGTTGGTGCAGCTGGCCGAGACTCAAACATTATCCCTGTAATGCTTTCATCGTTTTTACCTAATTATTCTCTCATAATAGTGACAAAAGAGGGGTAAGCAGCGATTTCCCAATTCGACTGTTAACTAGACTTGTCCGGAAATTTATAACCCAGCCTGTGCAAGGATTTTCAAGGCGGTCTATATATCTTCAATCAGCGTATGAATTAGAGTTTGACATAGTTGATAATAGTTTAGAGACCAAAAATAGGATTTTCAAATTTTAAGCATAAACAGGATTTATTATGCTGTACAACCCGCAAAAACTATATAGGATAGACATTAGGATTTATAAAAATTAAATTTTATATCCTATCTTTATCCGAATTTATTTTTCGGATGGGTCTACTATGTAGTTGTAGATTTGTTAGCAATTCCCTCACAATGGCATTCCGCCTTTGACTTTGTGTTTGAATGTCGTAATATTCAAGCTCTGCCCTTGAATGTGCGTTTTTGGGTTATTTCTTCAGTTGCCTCCCTTGTTGCTCCTGGTGGCAGACTTTCGTTGATTAATCGTGTGCGGGAAACAGAAGTTGAACCCTCTGGCCCACCTTGGCCATTATCAGAAGAGGAACTCATACCAATTCTCCATGAAGATGCACTAAATTAAGAGAGTGAGAGATAAGGATGCAGGGGCATGGGTAATCAGTTTCGAGTGGAAGTGCGCCAGAGTAGTGAAGAATTACAACACCGATTGCGTTATGCGGTAACTGGTGCAACGAAAGAACGAGTACAAATGCTCTAGTGGGTGAAAACTCAAGTGATTGCAACAAGACAGGAACTGTCGCAGCGATTAGGACGAGATGAATCAACAGTGTATCGGTGGTTGAAACGGTATCAGCAAGGCGGGATCGATGCGTTGCTTGAAGTCAAAACACCTCCTGGTAAGTCAGGTTTAATAGCAGCGAATGTCATGAGCCAACTTCATGAACGTCTCAGTCAGCCTCAAGGATTCAAGAGTTACAGCCAAATTCAAGAATGGCTGACTCAAGAATGCAATATTGTTATTGCGTATAAAACTGTACACAAAATTGTGCGTTACAAGCTCAATGCCAAATTGAAAGTACCCCGTCCACGCAGCGCAAAAGCGAAACCTGAAGTCCAAGAGGCCTTTAAAAAAACTTCCAGAAATAATTCAAGTGTTGCTGCGCTATTTAGGGACAGATCAACAAGTACGTTACTGGTGTGAAGATGAAAGTCGTTTAGGGCTTAAAACAATCACAGGTCGCACAATCACCCTAAAAAGGGTCAAGCCTCTTGCTATTGTTGGCTGGCAACGAAAAAACTTTTATCTATATGGTCTTGTTGAACCAGCAACAGGAGATAGTTTCTTTTGGGAATTTTCTCACTTGGATAGTACGTGTTTTCAAGATTTTTTAGACCTTTTTTCAAAAGCACACCCTGAGGTATTGAATTTGGTTCAGATGGATAATGGCAGCTTTCACAAGTCTTTAGATTTAGAATGGCCTGATAATGTTATCCCAATTTTCCAGCCACCAAATAGCCCTGAGTTGAATCCTATAGAACGCTTATGGGAACACATTAAGTACGAACTATCTTGGGAACATTGCACAACTTTAGATCAATTAAGACGGAAGTTAAAACAAGTTCTTGATTCCATCTCATCCGAAGCGATCGCCGAGATTTGTGGATGGGATTACATCACCTCCGCTTTATTAAGTGCAACTTCATAGAGAATTGGTATAACAATACGTTTTTCTTGAATATTTAAACTGTCAAAAGATTAGTCGATAATGATAATCAAATCTGGGGGAAGGAGGCAAGCGACGCTTGCCTCCTTCCCCCACCCCCATCTACGATTATCATTTTTATCAATAACTTTTTGAGTATTTTAGCTGATTGACAAAATGCGCTTTTTTTTAACCTCTCACGGGTGGCCGCGGATGGATTTTAGCTTGAAGATTTCTCTGACACTGAGTTTTTTTAAACCACTCCATATCCCGTGTACGGACGTTTATAAGGTGGTTGTAAACCCAACACAATATCTTCTTTTGGTACTCCCATCTCCAAAAGTTCTTGTGCTAAATCTACATCTGTCATATTCTGCTGAATCCAGATTTTGCCATTTTTAATATTGAAATGAATAACACTGTGATACACGCGACTTAAACCATTCCAACCTATACGCATCAACTGATAATGATCGTGTACCGTATCAAATATTAATTCATTTTCAATTTCTTCACGGTTAGCTTTATATTTACCGTGTTTAGTTAAAATATTTTGGATATGTTGACGATACTGCTCTAGTTTGTCCATCCTACAATAACCTCCATAATTGGATCATATATTATTAGCTTTAATTGATGTCGTCGCACTGCAATTTGAGCAAGTCGAGTCTGGAAAAATGTTTCATGGGCATCAACTGGAATTGCTAAGTATAACCTACGTTCTGGTTCATTTTCTTCGAGTGCAATTTGATAATTCAGGAATTGTCCCAAAGCAGTATGGAAGTCGCTAACCGCAGAGTTACTCGCAAAACTTTTGATTTCTACGGCTATTTTTTCCCCTTCTTTCTCTGCTGCAATCAGCCTTTCTGCACCCAAATCTATTTTAAGCGTTACCTCTTCAAATTCTATTTCTAGCGGATCATCGGTAACTATCCAATTTTCTTTCTGGAGTGCATTTTTGACCGCTTTATGAAATAAATCTCTAGCTGACATCTTTCCCCCTTTACTCCCCCAGCCCCAAGAGCTTCTCAAGCGTGCCATTCGACTGACGATAAAATAACTCCAGTATCCTATACAACAGATATACTAGTTTTTTTGAGTTGTGTTTTCAGCCACAACCCAAATTTTGATAACTATTGCTGTTTTAACTGATCTCAAGTGCGGTGTTGATTATCAATTCATGTACAAGTTCAGTTCGCAAAATCAACATCGCTCTTATAAGTCATGGGTCTTGGCAATGCTTTTTTCTTGGGCGACACTTTTGACTTTTTCGGTGGTTGTGGCGCACGGCATTTTTCACAGTACAAAGGACGCGGCCCAAAAGTCTCGCGTTGTACTGATTGTTCGCACTGCTTGCAGATGAAGTTGAATATCCGAGTGTGAACCTCTCGCTTGTGCGCTCTTACTGTATACTCTTTGACGTTAATTACCTTGCTTGGCATTGTCTATCGTTCAGGGGGTTTTGCTGAGTTGAATTTGATTAACCCAATTGCATCTTAGCCTTGATTATAGAAGTTTCAAGTACCTATTTAGAACTAATTCATTCTTCTAGGAGTAACAAATTGTATAAGCGGCTACGCCAAAACAATATAGAAGTATGTCCCAAATCTTCTTTGTAGCCAGATATCTGTTGTACATACTGCATACCAGCTTTAAGTTTCAAACAGTTCATTAATAAGTAAAAGTACACATTCGCCACATAAAGATACTTTTACGCTTCGCCCAAACTCTTTGAAAACTAGAAAAACTCAGGAGCTATTCCCGTGGAATTACAATCTTTACTTACACTGATGATTGAAGTCATCTTCTGGGCATTTATTACACTCATGATTTCCAATTTCATCAACAGACTTTGGGTTGTACCTTTGCCACCTGTTGCATCTAAACAACCAAATTTAATTTCACAGTCCACAGCATCAGCACTAGCACCACAGTTTGAAGATATCCCTGACTTTGAACAACACAAGTCTCAACCAAAGCACTTCATTGCTCCACAGTTTGAGTCAATTCCTGACCCTTGGACATTAGAACCAGAATCACCTCAAAGTACTGTTGAAACTCAAACCGTTGTACTTACTGCCGTTACATTGAAACTGCTACCACCAGTCCAAGAAGTACAGCCAAAATTCAAACGGGCTAAAGCTAGTAAGCTAAACAAATCTTTTGACCCTAAATCTCCTTCTTTGCCCAGAAAACACGCCTCGAAAGTGGCTTAGTTCCAGAAACATTGAAGCGATTGCGCTCCGCGCACTGCAAGGGAGCAATCGCCTCACCGCTTGGTGCGCCCTTCGGCGAGCACTTTAATAAGTGTAGAGTAGTGGCTTCGCCAAACAGAAGCGAAATATGGAATATGGATATGGTCAGCTTTTTCGCTACACAAGGTTGTCTGTTTGACCTGCAAACTGTTCTAGATTACGGACAGTCCGTAGTCAGTGTTGCTCAAGAACTAGCTAAATTACTAATTGGAAATCGTCCTCTTTCCACGAAAACGATTCAGTCACAGATGAATCGTTACTTCAACGGCACTGCGGCGAATGGCGCGTGGCAGTGGAAGGATAGTTACGAAGCCGTTGAGGTTGCACTTATCCTCTACTTGCGACAAAAGGGACTACCAGAAAATCCCTTGGAGCAATTGCAACTGCTTGAATCGCTCTGCCCTACCCACACCCGCCGCACTGAAGAACAAATTCAGCTTCAACAGTTTTCAACACCGTTACCTTTAGCTTACTTGGTAGCGTTAGCAGGACAAATTAGTGGCAACGACCTGATTCTTGAGCCTAGTGCCGGGACTGGGATTATAGCCCAATTTGGTAAACTCCAAGGTG
>JAESGN010000814.1_pt1 | contig 14444 bp, 14 predicted proteins | sample 9269731 | NCBI WGS metagenome assembly JAESGN01 (sample SAMN15720683, study PRJNA650826) | algae metagenome | isolation source: Mojavia pulchra JT2-VF2 and co-occurring heterotrophs from desert soil | place: USA: Cadiz Valley, Joshua Tree National Park, CA | collected 1998-06-08
CGGCTCGCCGGCAACGCAGCGCAACGACAACTACTCAATGATCTTGCTCGACCGCACCGCTCAAGATAATTGACGCTGGCCGCTCAAAGTAGTTGACGCCGGGCATGTCCGCATGAATCCAGACCAGATGACGCTCGTCGAGCCCCAGACGAACAAGCCCTGGGATATGCGGAGCCTTGGGAGGCCCCACCACCACGATCTGCTTGCCTTGCAAGACCAGCGCACGCACGGCGGGCGCGAAGAGCCGCCATTCAAGAACCGTCGCCTGCACCTGCAGAACTTCGGTCAGCGAACCGCAAGGCCACCCACCACCGGGCAGTTCTGCGTCCAGGGCCTCGAAGCCACTGCTGAGGATGCGGGTCACGGAGCTACCCAGGGCATCCCCCCGCCAGATCGCGGATTCCACCGCGTGAGGAAGGAGCACCGGACGGCCTTTCGGGTCGCGCGGCGCATGGGAAGCGAAACGGGCAGGGGGCGCTTCGTCGCCACCCACCCACGACAGGGAGGCGGCCATGCGGACTCCAATACTGTATGGAAATACAGTATCCTTGAGCCTCCAGCCGTTTAGCAAGAAGGTTTACAAATTTGGCGGGTTTTTGAGGTGCGAACGCAGCACCCCTGGAGTTTCTGTGCGTTGCATCAGGCCCCAGAGGCGTACTGCCACAACGCAACGCCTAGCGAACATCAGGAGCAAGTCTTCGAGTGACGCGACGGCACGTGGGAGGTACAAGGGGAGCGCGACTGGCGGCCGAACTGGGGCGGAATGTCGCGCCCGCAGCCTTCGTTCAACTTCCAGGCGCCGGACCAAGAAAAGCCTGCTGACACATGACTGGCAACGCGACAACGATCGCAGCCACGACTTCAAGGTGGGAATGCCGGAATGCTCCGGCGGGCATGTCACAACAAGTCGATGTCGGCCGTCTTACAAGCGAAGGCTGGTGATGTTGCCAGTCTTCACACAAAAGGAAAGAAAGATCATGCAACGCGCAAATTGGTTTCAAGTCTCGCCCGAAGGTGCGAAGGCCATTGGGGGCCTTCATCACTTCGTCACCAAGGACACTGACCTTCCGGCTCAGCTCATCGACTTGGTTTTTCTCCGGGTCTCCCAGATCAATGGCTGCGCCCATTGCATCGACATCCACACACGCGATTTGATCAAGTCGGGTATGTCGGTCGACAAGGCTGTGCTGGTCCCGGTGTGGCACGAAGCGGCCTACCTGTTTTCGGATCAAGAGCGCGCAGCCCTCGCGTGGGCCGAAGAAGTGACCCTGGTCAGTGAAACGCATGCGTCCGATGAAGCTTATGCAGCCGCAGCGGCCGTCTTCAGCGAGAAGGAACTGGTCGACCTTACCCTCACGATCGCAACCATGAACGCCATCAACCGCCTCGGCGTCAGTTTCCGTCTAAAACCCCGTGCGAAAGTCGAATAACGGCCAGCCCTTGCCATCACACGACTGCAGGCAAGCGAACCAGAGTGGCGGCAAGACGCGCCAGCTTTTCTGGGTTGCGCTGCACATGGATCTTTTGGATCTGCTGGTCGCCGATCTCAAAGGACTGCGCCGATTCCAATTGCCCGTCGATGTAGCGCAATAGGCCCCATCGACCATTGAGCTTCACCAGTTGGACCTGCATCGCCCCGCCATAACGGCGGTGTGATGCAAAGTACATCAAAGCGATGCGACGTGCGCCCAGAAGAGGCGTACCAAAGCTCGGGACCAAGCCACCGCCGTCACTGAACAGCTTAGCGTGTTCGCCAAGAAGAGCTTGCAGCCCCGCGAAGTCGCCACGTGAAATCGCATGAGCGAAGTCCCGCAGCACCTGGTGTTGGTGCTCGTTGCGTACGGGCAATGCCGGCGGGCGCGGATCTTTTGCGCGAGCTTTCTCCAGTTCGCGCCGTGCACGGTGCACGATCTGTCGCGCTGCCGCTTCTGTTTTCCCTAAGATTTGAGCTACTTGGTCATAGTCAACATCGAAGACCTCGCGCAGAAGAAATGCGGCGCGGGCCTCTGGTGAGAGATGGTCAAGAAGAATCAGAAATGCTACAGAAACGTCGTCGGCCAGCGAGTAGATTTCCTCCGGATTGGTGTGGTCATCCTCAAGCAGCGGTTCGGGCAACCAATAGCCTGGATAGGTCTCGCGCCTTAGCTTCGCCGCGCGCAGCCGGTCGATTGCCATCCGAGTCGTCATCGTCACGAGCCAAGCCTCGGCATTGAGCACCTTGTTTTGGCTCTCCCTGCGGAATTCATGCCATCGCAGCCAGGCGTCTTGAACCAGATCTTCTGCCTCGTGCGCGGAAGCCAACATTCGATACCCGATGGAATAGAGACGATGCCGCACCTGTTCAAAAACGTCGGACAAATCCTGCCTACCAGTCAGAAGGTTCAAGAACTCATCAATCGTATCCCAGACATCTGCGAATGCGCTGCAGCGCTGGCCTACGGATCTGCATCTCGCACCCAGAACTGCTGCCCAATGGCTTGCGACCGCGTTTGGACTGCCTCAGAAAGCGGCCATTGCTGAGCGCTTGGACGCTCACTCACCGAGCATAAGTGAGCCAATCTGAACAGGATGGCAACGGCTGTAGCGCATGGGACGGGATCTCAACCGAGCCCCCAGAACCGCACGCCGTTTGTCGAGTTGATCCAAGAATTACACCCCAACCCCACTGCATGAGCTCGCTGCCAAGGCAGCGCGGCGGTTTTAGGGCACGTGTCCGGCCACACCGGCAATAATTGGACGACTGACCGTCATCCGTCCTGTCTGCAGGTCACGCAAAGGGTAAAAAACTTCTCCAGTGTTTGATTTGCCAAGCACGCCCGCCGTGCTCTCAGTCACGTACACGCCTGGCAGTTCTGTGTTCAGGCTGACACGGACTCGGCAAGACATGTGTGGAATCCAGAGCTGCAGTTGCTAACCGTCTGGGACATACAGAGCATCCGCTTCAACGGAGGGAAAGTTTTCGCCATCCTCGATGTTGACAATGATTTTTGACCCGCTTATGTACTGGAGCTGGCTCGCCGTGATGTACCAGTAGGCTTGACCATTGAAGCGAATTCAACGGTGCCTCTGAGCGGCTTGATGCTGGCAATTCCACATGGAAAACCATCAGAGGCCGCCGCTCCTGACGCAAAGAGGGCGGTGAGCATGCACAGAGTCTGATCCTCATGCCGGCACCTCTCATGCCTCCAGATCGAACTTCAACTGGAGTTCGCGGATGGCACGAGCGATGTCATTGCGATGCGTACCTCGATCGCTCATGACGCGGACGGTCCAGTTCGGGTACCCCTCGCCGGCCTCCATCCAGATCACGCCGCCTCTGTAGACGTCCGTGTCTTCGCCTCGAAGACCTGGGATTCGACTGATTCTCTCCAGTAGCAGCTCTTGCAGCTGCTCAGCAGTTCGGGTGGCTTTCGGCATTCTGGGCATCACGGAGAGCTCGTTCAGGCCGCGAGCTTGGGGTGGGAGCACATTTTGAACCACTACCATTTCCGATAAGTGCCAGAGCGATACGCTATCAACACTTAGCTCGAACCGCGCGGTACCTCGCCCAGCAGCGTCGTTGGCGCGAGCGCTTCCGCGCACGCCTTCGAGGGTTCGACCGCAAAGTCCTTGTCCGTCGACAGTGAATCGATAGAGTTCAACTGAACTATCGAACGTTGTCGTCGCGCAATGACTTCCAACTGTCGCCCCAGCATGATCCGAACCCGCGTGTCATCGGAAACTCGGGCACGCTTTTCCGCGCTGGCAGCACTTCATGGCCTCTGCGAGTCACACCTGCTCGCACGGATGGTGAACGAGGTTCTCAAGAGTTCGAACTCAGACGAACAGGACCACTCCGAAAACGATGCAACGCCTGCACTCGAGGCGGACGATTCAACCCTGCCTCGCGTCGCACTTCGCCTTCGGCCGGGTGACCGCGCCTTGGCAACACTACGTGCCGAAGCATGCAGCATGAAGCTCAGCAGCTATTTGGTCCTGCTGGTGCGCAACCATGTACGCCGCTCGGCGGTGCCACCCCCTTGCGAACTGACACAGCTCAAGGTCCTCTGCGCGCACCTGGCCGCGCTAAGACGACAACTCGAGTCGTTCGGCACGCCGAACACGCCGGTCGGAGTGCCCACGGCAGTGGGCGAGTTGCTTGAGGAGGTCCGAAGCCAGGTGGAAACAGCGCGCGAAGAAGTGGCGGCCGTTGTTCGCAAAAACCTGATTTGCTGGGAAACCGGCGCGCAGGACTGAAATGCCCGCGAGAAACGCGCAAGCCAGTCGGCAAGGCGCCGCACCGTTCGGGACCACCCCCGACATGTCGCTGGACATCGTGAGCTATGGCCGCAAGGGGCCAGGCGACGTCTTGCGCTTCAGTTCCGACGAGATCGCGCAGATCCGACGTACGGTCGATCGTGCACCAGAGGTGATGGTGAAAGTGACCGGCGGCGGACGTGACGCCTCCAGCGTTCAGGTCCATCTGGACTACATCGGCCGGCAGGGGAAACTCCCCCTCGAAGACGACGAAGGACGCACCCATCAAGGAAGAAACGCCGCTCGCGAACTCGCAAGCGACTGGCAGTTGGATCTCTGCAAAGGTCAGTACAAGTCCAAGCCGCGCAAAGGTCAAACGGACAGCCGTCCCAAGGTCGCTCACAACATCGTGCTATCGATGCCGCAAGGTACGCCGTCGGACAAGCTGCTGAGGACCGTGCGCGCATTCGCACGCACGAACTTCGGGCAGCGCCACCGATACGCCATGGCCTTGCATGTCGACCAGGCGCATCCGCACGTCCATCTGGTCGTCAAAAGCGAGCAGGAGTACGAGCCAACGAAGCGGCTGTGCATCTACAAAGCCACGCTCAGGCAGTGGCGGGAGCAGTTCGCGGCACTCCTGCGCGAGGAAGGCGTGACGGCGAACGCGACCGCCAGGCAGGTGCGTGGACAGATGCGCACCCCCTACAGTACGGCAGTCCATCACCGCCTGCAGGCGCTCCAAGCGGCCGCTCGGTTGCCGCCGGCAGAGAAAAGCCAGCATCAGGCGCCAAAGACTTCCACCTTCATGCAAGCCAAGATCGAAAAAGTGCTTCGTCTCCTCGGCACCCAGGAGCACGTCATCGATCACGGTCTCGAGGCGATGCAACGCACGCGACAAGGAGTCCTCCATGATTGGCGCGCCACGGCTCAGCAGCTGCGCCGGCAGGGCGAGGCCGAACTGGCAGTGCAGGTCGATCGCTTTGTCGCGAGCATGCCTGCAGTGCAGACCGACGCCAGATGGCTCGCAGAACGTTGGAAGACGCAGGCCGAGCGCCGCCCGGATCCCACGGCTTCGGCCCCTGACAAAGGACCCCGGACGCGATGAGCCCAATCTTCGGCGCTTTGACGCTTCCTTCGGGCTCAACACCATGCACGGGAAGAGAGCGAATCTCGACGCATGGTGAACCAGCAGGATGCGAGGTCCGGGCTAGTGAACTGCGCCCTGAACTCGACCGGGCGAGCGAAGCAAGAATTCCTTGAGGTTGGCGGCGTTCGTCTTCTCGAAGAGACGGGACTTGTAGGTCAGCACAGTGGTGGGCGAGAGGTGCAGCGCGCGGGCGACCTCCTTGGCCGTGTGGCCGCGCCAAAGAAGTTCGGCGACCTGCCGTTCACGCACAGAGAGTGACGCCATGTCGATGGTCGCCGCGGAAATCGACGGCGACGGCGGCGTGGCGAACTCGTCGTGGCGCTGTGCCAGGGCGATCAACGAAGGGCCACAGTAGCGCAGCAGCGCCGTGGTTCTGCTCGACACCGCGCGCGAGAAGTAGAGGTTGATGTAGCAAGTCCGCTCGCCCCAGGTACCGAACAACGAGATCTTGCTTGCGAAGCCAGGCTTCTCGAACAACTGCTGACGGTACTCGCGATCTCGAATGCTCTCGGGCGAGACAGATACCAGTTGCACGTCCGAGACAGGATCGCGTATGGACTCGCACACGCGCTGGTAGTTGGGATCGCGCTGATAGAGCCGATTCACATAGACGTCCGTGGTCCATTCGATCATCGACTGATCGAGCAGGCTCGCGCAACGCGCATAGCCGATGCGGCCCGTGCGGTCGTAGCGCAGGTGGGACATGTGATCCACACCCACCACCTCGTGGAGGCCACGCAGCAAGGTCGCGTGAAACATCGGCCGCCCCAGGTCGAGGATGGCCTGGGGTGCCCAGACATCCCGCATCGGGGCCAAGGTGGCCAGTTCGTTCGTCTCCATCGTTCTGATTCTCCTGCCGCGGCGACGGGCCTCGTCCCTTGTCGATGTCCTTACTCGACAGGACAGACCGAAAAGGGGCTGGCTCCTAAATTCGTGCCGGTCACCTTGAGCGGCACGAACCGCAGTCCTTGAATGTTAGAACTTCCCGTCTATTCCTACAAACGCCCCGGCGAGCTCGACCGCCCCCAAGACACCCCGCACCCTGTCATCGTGGTCGGCGGCGGACTCAGCGGCCTCAGTGCGGCGCTCGACCTGGTGCGGCGCGGCATCCGCGTCGTGGTCCTGGACGATGACAACACCGTGGGCGTGCGCGGGTTGGCCTCGCGCGGCATGGTCTGGGCCCAGCGCACGCTGGACATCTTCGAGCGCCTGGGCATCGCGCACGAAGTCGTCGCCAAGGGCGTGCGCTGGAACCTCGGCCGGGTCCTGTGCCGCGATGCCGCCGTCACCTCGTTCAGCCTGCAGGCGCAACCCGACATGCGCCACAACGGATTTGCGAATCTGCAGCAGTACTACGTCGAGAAGTTTCTCGTCGAAGCCCTGCAACGCGAGCCGCTGGCCGAGTTGCGCTGGTTGAACGAGGTCGTCGCCGTCCGTCCGACCGAGGACCACGTCGAGCTCGACGTGACGACGCCCGAGGGGGCCTACACCACCCGTGCCCAATGGATTCTGGCCTGCGATGGCGCCAACAGCCGGGTGCGCACAGCCCTGGGGATCGCGCCTCGGCTTCATGACCGCACCGAAGACCGCTGGATCATCATCGATGTCATCCTGCGCACGGGTGAATGGCCCGAGGAGCGCTGGACCTGGCTGGATGCGAGCGCCAACGATGGACGCGCCGTCTGGCGGCACAAGATGGCGGACGATACCTGGCGCCTCGACTTCCAGTTGGCACCGGATGAAGACACCGCGATCGCGACAACGGAGTCAGCGATGCGCGAGCGGGTCGCCAAGCTCGTGGGACCGGACGTTGCGTTCGACATCGCCTGGTCAGGCGCGTGGGGCTATCGCCATGAGTGCCTGGACGATCTGCGCAAGGGACGGGTCCTCTTCGTGGGCGACGCCGCCCACCTGGTGGCGCCTTTCGGCGCACGTGGCGGCAATGGCGGCATCCAGGATGCCGACAACCTCGGCTGGAAACTGGCGCTGCATCTGCAAGGGCTCGCTGGCGAGGCCGTGCTGGACAGCTACGGCCACGAGCGCAAGCACGCGGCGCTGGAGAACATTCGCCAGGCACGCCGGTCTTCGCGCTTCGTCTACCCGGGGGCACACAGCTCGGCCGCGCTGTGGCGCGACGCCATCATCGCGCTGGCGCCGGACCACGATTGGGCCGCTCGCATGATCAACACCGGGCGCCTTTGCACCCCCGCCATCTACCCCCCGTCGGCGCTCGCAGCCGGCATGCATGCACAGACCGGCGCGGCGCTTCCGAATGTGGTGCTCTGCAGCGAAGACGTTGTCGCGTCTCGCCCCCACACGACGCTGCATCAGATCCTCGGCCCTTGGTTCACCGCACTGGTGCTCTCGGACGAACTGCCCTCGCATCGCACAACGCATCCGCTGTTGAACTGGGTCGCCGTCGGACGGTATTGCGACGGGCCCGGCCGCGCGGCGCTGGCCCGTCAGTTGGGCCTGAGCGCCGCAACCGGTGCGGTGTGGCTCATTCGCCCCGATCAGCACGTCATGTCGGTGCTGGCGATCGACGAGACCGATGCCATGGAGCGACTTTCCGCTGTGCTGCAGGCAGCGCTGGATTCAACCCCCATCGTCTGTGAGGAGGCTTGAGACGTGCCCGCAACGCAACAACAACTGGACGATGTCCTGGAACACCTGGTCGCATTGACCGACCTGCCCGACGTCACCGCGCAACGCGATCGCCTTGCATGCCTGGTGCTGCTGCTGGCGGAGTCTCTCGATGACCCGCAGGCCGTGCATGCAGCCATCGAAGAAGTCCTGCGTCATGACACACAAGGCTTCGCGCTCGCCATCCCCTGATCCATTTCGAGGACCCGCCATGACACCCGCCATCCAGGCCCGCGGCCTGCATCACTTCGCCTGGCGTTGCCGAGACGCCGAAGAAACCCGGCATTTCTATGAAGACATCCTCGGCCTGCCGCTGGTGCATGTCGTCAAGGAGGAAGTCGTGCCGTCCACGGGGGAGCATTGCCCCTTCGTGCACCTGTTCTTCGAATTCGCCGACCACTCCCACATCGCCTTCTTCGACCTGGGCGACAACGCCGTCACCCGGCAGGACCCGCACACACCGGGCTGGGTCAATCACTTCGCGATGGAGCTGGACAGCGAAGCGGAGGTGACGCAGATGCGCGAAAGGCTGCTCGCGCACGGCGTGGCGGTGGTGGGCGTCACCGACCACCACTTCATCCGCTCCATCTACTTCTTCGATCCCAATGGTCTGCGTCTGGAGCTGACCGTGCGCCTGGATACGGCACCCATCGCCGACTACGTCGAGCAAAAGCGCCGCATCGCGCACGAAGAACTCGCCGCGTGGACACGCGACAAGGCCCGAGGCCTGCGCCCGGGACAAAGCGGCACCAGCAGCCGGGCGCGACACGACAACCCCACTTCCCATTGACGACGAATTCCACCCCAGCACCATGAACAACAAAGCCTTCGCCTCGCACGCCGACCTCGCCAAGAAAACGATCTCCTTCGAGCGCCTGTCCGACAACGCCTATGCCTACACCGCCGAGGGAGATCCGAACTCGGGCGTGATCATTGGCGACGACAGCGTCATGGTGATCGACGCCACCGCCACGCCCGCCATGGCGCAAGGCCTGATCCAGGCCATCCGCAGCGTCACCGACAAGCCCATCCGCCATGTGGTGCTCACCCACTACCACGCGGTGCGCGTGCTGGGCGCTTCGGCCTACGCGGCGCACGGTGCGGTCAACGTCTTCGCCAGCCGCGGCACCCTCGAACTGATCGCCGAACGTGGCCAGGCCGACATGGATTCGGAGATCGGGCGCTTCCCCCGTCTTTTCCAGTCGGCCGAGGACATTCCGGGGCTGACCTGGCCGACGATCGTCTTCGAGCGCGAGCTGACGCTGCACCTGGGCAGTCTCGAAGTGAAGCTGATGCACCTGGGCGCCGGGCATACGAAGGGCGATGCGGTGGCGTGGATCCCTTCGCAAGGCATCTGCTTTTCAGGCGATCTGGTCGAGTACAACGCCGGCGTCTATACGGGCGACGCCCATCTGGCGCAATGGCCCGCCACCCTGGACGCGCTCGAAGCGCTGCAACCCCGCCAGCTGGTGCCGGGCCGCGGCCCCGCATTGAAGACGCCCGAGGACAGCCGCGCCGGCATCGCGTACACGCGCCGCTGGGTGCAAACGCTCTACGGCTGCGCCCAGCAGGGCGTGCGCGAGGGGAAATCGCTGCGCGAGGTCTATGCAGCGACACGCCAGGCGATGGACCCGGAATTCGGCCACGTCTTCATCTACGAGCATTGCATTCCTTTCGACGTGTCGCGCGCCTACGACGAAGCGAGCGGCATCGAGGTGCCGCGCGTATGGACCGCGCAACGCGATCGGGACATGTGGAGCGCCCTCAACGACTGAACGCAGACGCCCATCATGAAACTTGCCACCCTCAAGAACGGCACGCGCGACGGACGGTTGGTCATCGTGAGCCGCGATCTGCAACGCATGACCGCGGCGCCCGCATCGGTAAACAGCATGCAGCAAGCGCTGGACCGCTGGCCTGAAGTTCGGGCCGACCTCCAGGCGCGTTACGAAGCGCTCAACGCGCACATCGACGCGGGAGAGGCCTTCGACGCATCCCGCTGCGCCGCCGCGCTGCCACGCGCCTATCAGTGGCTGGACGCCTCCGCCTACCTCAACCATGTCGAGATGACGCGCCGCGCGCGCGGCGGCGAAATGCCGCCGTCCTTCCTCACCGATCCCGTGATGTACCAGGGCGCCTCGGACGACTTCATCGGCCCGCGCGATGACATCGTGGCGGCCAGCGAGAAACTGGGGGTCGACCTCGAGGCGGAGGTGATCGTGGTGACCGGTGACGTTCCGCTGGGCGTCAACGCACAGGACGCCTTGGGGCATATCCGGCTGCTGGGCCTGGTCAACGACGTCACGCTGCGCTCGCTGGTGGTGCCCGAACTGGCCAAGGGCTTCGGCTTCATCCAGTCCAAGCCGGCCTCCGCGCTGTCTCCGGTGCTCGTCACGCCCGACGAACTGGGCAGCCATTGGCGCGGCGGCAAGCTGCACCGCACGATGGAAGTCTGGCTCAACGACAGGCAGCTCGGACGTCCACAGGCCGGCGAGGAGATGCAGTTCCATTTCGGCGAACTGATTGCCCATGCGGCGCGCACGCGACGATTGATCGCCGGAACCGTCCTGGGCAGCGGCACCGTGTCCAACCGCGGCGACGAGGCGGGTGTGTGCTGCCTCGTCGAGGCACGCGTGCGCGAGCAGCTGCGCGAAGGCCGGATGCACACACCGTTCCTCAAGCACGGGGACCGTGTCCGCATCGAGATGCGCGATGACGGGGGCGCCAGCATCTTCGGCGCGATCGATCAGGTCGTGCGTATCGAAGGGGCATCGCCGTGAGTTCCGCCTCCTCCGTGCGCCTGCACAGTTACTGGCGCAGCTCCGCCGCCTATCGCGTGCGAATCGCGCTGGGCCTCAAAGGCATCGCCTTCGAATCCGTCTGCTGGCACATGGCGAATGGCGAGCACCTGCAGCAGCGCTACCGCGATCTTGCGTCCTTCGGCCTGGTGCCCATGCTGGAGATCGATGGCCTGCGGCTGCAACAGTCGCTCGCCATCATCGAGTACCTCGAGGAGCGCAATCCCGCGCCCCCGCTTCTTCCAGGCGACCGGGCTCAACGCGCGCGGGCACGTGCACTGGCCCAGCTCGTGGCGTGCGAAATCCATCCCCTCAACAACCTGCGCGTCCTCAAGCGCCTGCGCGGTTCGCTGCGCGCGGACGATGCCCAGATTGCCGACTGGTACCGGCATTGGTGCCACGAAGGCTTCCAGGCCCTCGAGTCCGCGCTGGAGTCTTTCGAGGCCGGCCCGTTCGCGCTGGGCGCGCGACCCTCGATCGTCGAATGCTGCCTGATACCGCAGATCTACAACGCGAGGCGCTACGAGGTGCCGATGGACGCCTACCCGCGCATCCTGGCCATCGCTGCAGCCTGCGCGAACCTCTCGGCCTTCGATGCGGCGCGCCCCGAGCGCCAGCCCGACGCGCCGACGTCGTCGCCTTCCTGACTCGCACCCTCATAACGACAACCGGACGTCGCCCTGAAGGACGTTCACATTCCCTCGGAGACAACCGTGCCCCCTACCGCCTCTCTCCCGATCTCACAGGACCCGCCCGCGACGCGCGAGGACAAGAAAGTCCTGACCGCCACCCTCGTCGGCACCGCCATCGAGTGGTACGACTATTTCATCTACGCCCAGGCGGCGGGCCTGGTGCTCGGGCCGTTGTTCTTCGCACCCTTCGCACAGAACAATCCGGGTCTGTCGCTGTTGCTGGCGTTCGCCACCATCGGTGTGGCCTTTTTGTTCCGGCCGCTGGGCGCCATCATCTGCGGCCACCTGGGCGACCGCTTCGGACGCAAGGCCGTGCTGGCCGCCACGCTGATTCTCATGGGCGCGGCAACCACCCTGATCGGGGTGCTCCCCGGCTACGCCCAGATCGGAGTTTGGGCTCCGGTTCTGCTGATCCTGCTGCGCATCCTGCAGGGCTTCTCGGCCGGCGGCGAATGGGGCGGTGCCGCGTTGATGTCGGTGGAACATGCGCCAGCCGATAAGCGCTCGTTCTTCGGCGCCTTCCCCCAGATCGGGGTGCCGATCGGCATGATCGTCGCCACGGGTGTGCTCTGGGCTGTCACCTCGGTGCTTGGCAAGGAGCGGTTTCTCGAATGGGGATGGCGCCTTCCGTTTCTGTTCTCGATCGCGCTCGTGGTGGTCGGCGGACTGATCCGCCGTTCGGTGGAGGAGTCGCCCGTCTTCTTGCGCATGCACGAGCGGCGCCGCGAATCCGCTGCGCCGCTGGGTCAGCTCTTTCGCCATCACCGCAGGCAGGTGCTGCAGACGGCGTTGATCTTCGTGGGCAACAATGCCGCGGGCTACCTGCTCGTCGCCTTCTTTCTGAGCTACGGTCAGCGCGTGCTTCAGTTGCCGTCGCAGCAACTGTTGGCCACCTGTACGGTGGCAGCTGTGGGATGGTTGGTCTCGACGTTGATCGGCGGGGTGCTCGGTGACCGGATCGGGCGCGTGCGAACCTTCCAGATCGGCTACGTGATGCTCGCCGTGTGGGCGATCCCCATGTGGTTCCTGATCGACACGGCGCAGATTGGCCTGTTCCTGGTGGCCTTGTTGGTCCTGTCCATCCCGCTCGGACTCACCTATGGACCACAGGCTGCGCTCTATGCGGAGATGTTCCCGGCCAAGGTCCGCTATTCGGGTGTGTCCGTGGGCTACGCGCTGGGCTCCATCCTGGGTGGTGCATTCGCGGCCACGATCGCTCAGTGGATCATCTCCACGTGGGGCCAGTCCTGGCTGGTCGGCGTCTACATCGCCTCGATGGCTGCCGTGTCCTTCGTCGCGGTGTCGAGCGTGCACGATCGTCCTGGCCTCGACCTCGATGACCAAGGCTGACCACGTCCGGCGCGAGATCGCGTCGCCGCTTTGAACGCTTCCTCACCATGACCACCACGATCCAGCAGGCCGACCTGATCGAATCGATCAGCGCCGCGCTGCAGTACATCAGCTGCTACCACCCTGCCGACTACATCGCCCACCTGGCCAAGGCCTACGAGCGCGAGCGCAGTCCCGCCGCCAAGGACGCGATGGCGCAGATCCTCACCAACAGCAAGATGAGCGCGACCGGCCAGCGCCCGATCTGCCAGGACACCGGCATCGTCAACGTGTTCCTCAAGGTGGGCATGGACGTGCGCTGGGGCGGCTTCACCGGCAGCCTCGACGACGCCATCAACGAAGGCGTGCGCCGCGGCTACAACCACCCCGACAACACGCTGCGCGCCTCGGTCGTGGCCGATCCGCAGTTCGACCGCAAGAACACCAAGGACAACACGCCCGCGGTGATCTTCACCGAGATCGTGCCCGGCGACAAAGTCGAGGTGACGGTGGCCGCCAAGGGCGGCGGCAGCGAGAACAAGAGCAAGCTGGTGATGCTGAACCCCGGCGACAGCGTGGTCGACTGGGTGCTCAAGACCGTGCCGACCATGGGCGCCGGCTGGTGCCCGCCGGGCATGCTGGGCATCGGCATCGGCGGCACCGCCGAGAAGGCCGCGCTGCTGGCCAAGGAAAGCCTGATGGACGACCTCGACATGCACGAGCTGCAGGCCAAGGCCGCGCGCAAGGAGGAATTGACCAAGGTCGAGGCCCTGCGCCTCGAGCTGTTCGAGAAGGTCAACGCCCTGGGCATCGGCGCGCAGGGCCTGGGCGGCCTCGCGACCGTGCTCGACGTCAAGATCAAGATGTACCCGACCCACGCGGCCAGCAAGCCGGTGGCGATGATCCCGAACTGCGCCGCCACGCGCCATGCGCACTTCGTGATGGACGGCAGCGGTCCGGTCTACCTCGAGGCGCCCTCGCTCGACCTGTGGCCGAAGATCGACTGGGCACCCGACGAGAAGAAGAGCAAGCGTGTCGACCTCGACAAGCTCACGCCGGCCGAAGTGGCGAGCTGGAAGCCCGGCGACACGCTGCTGCTCAACGGCAAGATGCTCACCGGCCGCGACGCCGCGCACAAGCGCATCCAGGACATGCTGGCCAAGGGCGAGAAACTGCCGGTGGACTTCACCAACCGCGTCATCTACTACGTGGGCCCGGTCGATCCGGTGAAGGGCGAGGCCGTGGGCCCGGCCGGCCCGACCACCGCCACGCGCATGGACGGCTTCACCGAGATGATGCTGGCCCAGACCGGCCTGATCGCGATGATCGGCAAGGCCGAGCGCGGCCCGGTCGCGATCGAGGCGATCAAGAAGCACAAGAGCGCCTACCTGATGGCCGTGGGCGGCGCCGCCTACCTCGTGAGCAAGGCGATCAAGACCGCCAAGGTGGTGGGCTTCGAGGACCTGGGCATGGAAGCCATCTACGAATTCGACGTGGTCGACATGCCGGTGACGGTGGCGGTCGACGCCGGCGGCACCAGCGCGCACATCACCGGCCCGGCCGAGTGGCAGAAGCGCATCGCCAGCGGCGAATTCA
>JAESGN010000815.1_pt1 | contig 14395 bp, 9 predicted proteins | sample 9269731 | NCBI WGS metagenome assembly JAESGN01 (sample SAMN15720683, study PRJNA650826) | algae metagenome | isolation source: Mojavia pulchra JT2-VF2 and co-occurring heterotrophs from desert soil | place: USA: Cadiz Valley, Joshua Tree National Park, CA | collected 1998-06-08
GGCGTTTAGAACCGCTATGTCTTTCCGATTTTTCGATTGGTTGACCCTAAATCATGACCTGTTTGCCTTTTATAAAGCTAGTTTGGGCTACATTTGGGCTTAATTTTTGTTTAAGTCCCGCTAGGAATAAAAATAGGGTAAACTTTCCAGTCCTTCGGGTTCGCAGTCCCCTACAGAAGGAAACCTTCTTGCAGGGCTGTCTCACCATCTGTTACATAAAAATAGCTTTTCCACTGTTTCACGGTTTCCCACAAGGTCTCAAATGTTTTAGCACTACGGTTTCCTAAAACCCAAGCTAAAATACCTTGAGTAAAGTAGTTTACTGCCGTCCACAGCAACCCAACAGTTTTTTTGAACCTATGAATGTTTCTAATTCATCCAATTCTCCAACTTCTGGAATCTTATTTTCTTCTGGTGTGTCGGGCAACTTTTCTCCCAATTGTTTAACCCAATAAATAATCCTAGTATGATGCACTCCTTTAACCCGTTCAATGGCGCGAAAACCCATACCGTTGAGATACATTTTTAAGCACTCTTGCTTTACTTCCTCTGAATATCCTTTGGACAGGTTGTACACGTCTATAAATTGGCGATCACATTTGGTACAGATGTGCCCACAGCTTACCTCTACGCTTTCCATTCTTTCTGATTACCGTAAAACCACGGTATGGACATTGCACAGTAGATGACCTCAATTCATCCCTCTATTATGCAACGCCCAAAAAGCTAACGGGTTTACAGAAAAAGAGTTTCTGCATTTTTTTCTTAACCCCAAACATCTTCCCAATTACTAAAAGCTTCTGCGACAGAACCAAATCCTGGTAGAGCACTATCAACAACGGTAACAATTTCAGCAGTTTCATTACCACCGGCTTTTACACCACGAATAGCCCGCCCTACCATTTGACTGTAGAGAACAAGAGATTTTGTAGGACGCGCGATGACTGCCGCACTTATTCGAGGAGCATCAAATCCGGTAGTTAGAACGCCGTAATTACAAAGAATTTTGGTTTCAGCAGAATCATCTTTAAAACTATTAATCAAACGTGATCGCTCTCGTGCTGGAGTTTCACCAGTAATTACATTTGCCTGTAAACCTCTAGTTTGCAGTACAGTAGCTAGTAATTTTGAGTGTTTTATGGAAATACCAAAAACCAAAATTCGTTGGTGACGTTTAACTAGTTCTTCTACTTCTAGAATGATGCTGAGGTTTCGCTGTTCGTCATCAGCTAACTTTTTCAAAATGTGCTGAGGTAATTCTAATTCTTGTTGTATTCGCTCTAGATCTTTCTCTGTTAACTTCAAGCCGCCTTTGTAAAATAAAGGGCGAAAATTAGTTTGTGCTAGATATTGCTCTGATACTAAGTAATCTACAGGATTGTCATACTCTGGAACTTCAAGGGTTACTTTGTGTTTTGCAAAAAATTTTGATAATTCAGTATCTGCACTAATATCAGCCCAAGTCCTACCAGGTGTAGCAGTTAAACCCAACAATGCTGTATGTTCATAAGGGATTACGAGTGAATCAAGAACTAGTTTGTAAGTCTCTGCAATTGCTTGATGTGCTTCATCGATAACTACTAATGATGAAACTTTACCCAGCCTATTGATAAACTGTATGCTTTGCGTTGTGCGATTATAAACTTTTGAAAGCCCTGCTACTACTATGCCATCTTCCAATTCATCCACGTTTAGTTCGTGATCACCCCAAAAACGATAGGTAGATACTTGACGATCACCTAAAAATTGCCAAGCTTTTTGAAATTCGGTTGCGGCTTGTTCGCAAAGTTCTTCACTATAGGCTAACCATATAACTATAGTTGGTTCAAGTGAGCGTAAATGGTCTGCAATGATATTCATGGCAGTTCGGGTTTTGCCCGAACCTGTAGGCATATGCAGTAACACCCGACGTGGCTCTTGTTTAAAATAATCTTTAACTTTTCGTGCTGCAATACGTTGATGAGCAAATAAAGGATAACTAGACGCTGCTGGTTCTAATGAAGCACTTTCGATTGACTTCTCTAGTTGTGGTAATGTCAGTTCAAAGAAGTCAAATAAGGCACGTTCCCTGTCAGAACCATGACGTACCGATGTTTTTTTTAAAGTCTCGAAAACATCTCCCGTGAGTGGAACTTGCATAATTGTCGCTAGAATCTTAGCTTGTTCTGGACGTAGCAAATCCAAAAGTATAGGGCGGCTATCTTTTGATAAAATGAGGCTCGCAGGAGTGTATAATCCCATCAAAATTTCTCGCAGACGGCTGGGGGTTCCAAGGCTAGGGTCTAATAGCTTGATTAAGCGAACAGCAGCATTACCAAGTAAAATTTGTAGCGTTTCATCGTCCGCTCTTGATAGCAAGTTATCAAATTGCAATTATACCCCCACATATTGTATTGTTTTGCTCCTAGCTATCATTTCAAATCCAAACTATGTCCCAAGCAATTTTATTCTGAGCCTTCATTTGTAGCTTTCGTTAATATAATACGGTTAACAATTTTATCCTTGGTTGCAAATTCACCTAAACTGGCTTTAATGCTGTCTTCACATTTATCACGTATATCTTTCTCTGTTTGTGCTTCCTTTGCTTTAACAATTTCTTCAATTTCGCTATCAGTTTGTCCTTGACCGCGAGATTCTGCTTTAATTAAATCAATTTCGCGTTTGAAATCTGATGAGTTCAAGCAGGCTTGAACTGCTTTATAAATATATTCTTCCCGAAGTTTTACTATACTCTCAATCAAACTCGGTAATTTATTTATGTAAGCATCAATAATTGCTGAATCTTCAGCTTTCTTCAAGCCATCAAATATTATTCTAAAAGCGTGTTTTGAATGAACAATTTCTAAAATAGCATAACGGAAAAATACCCATTGTCTTTCATTTAGTTCTTTAACACCACTAAGTATTAAAAGTTTTCTTAGTCCTAACTCGTTTGTATCAAATACTCTAATTCTAGGTTCTTTGACTAGACCATTCAGAGTATAATGTTCTCCAACTGAATCAGAAGAAAAGAATGCATTAAGTGCATTTATGTAAATATTTGAGATAAATTCTACATATTGAATACGTTTGCTATATGGAGTATTTGGCTCTAACATTGGCTCAACAACTGAATGAATTGCCATTAAATAGCCAAGTTGGAAAGCTTGTGTAGAGACTGTATCGAAAATAGACTTAGAGCGTAATAATAGCTCTTTAATGTCTTGCTCATTACCTTCTGCCGAGAAAAACCTTTTGTAATCGATATTAAAAAATTGTGCAGATCTAAGCTTTTTGATTTCGTCTTCACGCTGATCAAGTGCTTTCACTACAGCGTTAGCATCACTTAGCTGATGAGTAATGTAATCTCCAACTGATTTTGCTTCGTCATTAAGCTCTTTGTGCCTATCAAGCAGGCGTTGACGATGTTCTTCAAAAACATTCCTGACTCCACTGCCTTCAAACAGCAAACTATAGCATTTACTTTGAGTAAGGTTTGCGCGTGCATCTGGGTCAAGCAAACGAGTACGTAATGCTCTCATTTCAGAATTCTGGACAGCAAATGGTTTGAATTCATCAAATAATTTTAGTAATGCTATGTCCGAAATTTTTCCCAACAAATCAACTGCTAATTCGACTTCTAAAGGAGGGTGATATTTAGCAGAGGTGCGAGAAAGTGATTGCCACTTTTCCAATGACGTACCTCTTAAAATTTCGACAGGCCGGGCAGTATTTTTGATACTTCTACCATCAGTAATATTAGACGGCTCATCAAAATTGAAAGCATCTGGATTTCCGAAAACAACTGCTGCGTGCATCTTATACAGAGCGACAGCAGAAGAATATTGTAATTGGCCAGCTACAACTTGCTTACCTAAATCAGATTCAGAATCACCGAACGAAAAAGAATAAATACGTGCTATTGAGGAAGTTTCCTCACCTCGTCCTTTCAATTTCGATAGAGTTGTACGCATCATTCGAGCAGCGAAATCTTCATCATCTAATAATAATTCTCGTGATTGGCTAACTCGTTTTGCAGTTTTATTTACAACTAGAAATATTTCTCGGCATACTCTTTTTAAATCTATACCTTTTTGTTTATATTCTTCATTCGCTTCATGTAAATCAGGTAGAAAAATAATACATACAGGTAACTCTATATGTTGAATTTGCTCTGCATTTAATGAAATATGATTATAAAAAGAAGCATATCTATCAGCACCCCAACTTTTATTTATTTGGCGATGTAAGGCCAAAATAGCCATTGCCCGGTGCTGACCATCTGCAATGACAAATGCTGTTCTTTGTCGGTTGTACTTAAGTTCACCAATTGGAGTTATATTATCTTCAAACTTTTTTTTATTAAAATCAAATAATTCCCCAAATCTAATGGCTTCCTCGCTTGAAGATGTTGGTTCTGGGTAGTATGACTGAATACCTGTTTTGTTACTATTTTTAGGAACAAGAACTGCAAGTATTGGCGGAAAAAATCGCGCTGATGCTTCTTTTTCTCCTAACAAATATGGGATAAGATCATGAGCAACACGAGAATCATCAAGGTCACGTTGCAATAGTTCATCGAAAGTTAGCTCTTCTATATCGAATACTTCGCGCCAAGGTACCATTTGAGAAGCAAGCTCATTTTCCCAAGTTCCCTCAGACCCTGGTTTCATTTTTGTTAATAAAAACTGAGCGCGTACCCGGTCTCCATCCGAACCGACCGTAAATTCGCCATAAGTTCCATAAACTGAGCTTTTCTGCACACCAAACATATTTAACGCCTCCCACAAATTGGATCTGCAACTAACTGTAAAAGTCTTTCTAATGCTCGCCTTGCTGCTGTATCTTGTTTCGGTTCGTCACTGTCAGGGCCGATATCTTTAGGAAGCGTAGTGGTAGGAAAAATGTGTACAACCAAATCTCGTGGTGCTATTTGTCTTACCCTAGCTTCAAGCGCAAATGTGTGAGATAGGCTCAAAAGCTTCATGACAGATTCCACCGTAGCTTGGGGATAAGCAGTTAAATGTCTACTTACTGGATGGTTGTCATCCCACATTTCCGTTAAAGATAAATAATGCTGACGATACACCCTCTTGTGGAGGTTTTCTGCTATACCAATGTAAATGGGTCGAGTAAAAATTTGTACAGCATTCGATTTAAAAAAATCTAAAAAAAATTTATCAGCGTTGGCGATTGCCTCATCTAAAACCTTTGACGCTGTTTCTTGCTGCTCTCCACAGACAAGGTTTAGAGGTGATGTTGAAATCAAACGAACACCATACCGCATCTGGATGCTCGTTGAAATTTCAATCGTTGTTCCTAAAAAAGAGGATAGAGTTTTACTGATAGCCTGTTCATCGATAACACCAGGCTTATAGTACCAAGCGTATAAACCTTGCTGATGCGGTATCCGTGCTATCTGAGAGCCTTGATATTCCGTTTGAGTAGTTATTTCCATGAATTGTTTAATTCGCTACTCTATTGTACCCAGTAATAATTCTGTTATTTACAAGTGACAAGCAAAACAAGGCTGTTCATCATCTTCACTGTCGAGAACTTCTTCTAAAGCTTCAGCAAGGGTTTTATTTGGTGCTGTTTTTTTCTCCTTAATCATTGCTTTTTCATGCTCGGCAATAATTTCGTCTTTCCGAGCAAGAAGTTCTAACAATGACTCTCCTTGATTCCAGGTATAAGTTCTACCGTCTTTATGGTTAGATTCATACTCAACTGCTTTTTGAAATAAATCAGGATGTTCTTGAGCTAACATTACCCATTCATACTTGCGTTGGAAGAAACAGAAGAAACACCCAGAGCGGCTACGCCAGCGATAATAATCAGGAAGACCAATCCCGCTATCTTCTAATAGCTGAATAATGTCAGCCTTCACCAAACCTTTCTCCTTAAAAGGAAACACAGGTTTAATATTAGGTTTAGTAGAGATATAACCATCACGGTTTTCATCAGCACGTATGCCAATGTAACTAACAGCCTCATCATCTCCAACAAAATCCTCTAAAGGCTTGATTTTCATTTTGACGGTACACCAACGCATTTGGGGTGAAGGTAATAAACCATCATGAATCGTCAACCAATGATCAAAACCGCGTTTTTCACTGAGGTAATGAATTTTAATACCCAGCCGTGCCTTTATACGATCAAGATATTCGTAAGTTTCTGGTAATTCCTTATGAGTATCACAAAAAAAGTACTCTATTTCTGGAATCTCTTTATGCAACAAAATGGCTAAGGCAGTACTGTCCTTTCCTCCTGATAACCCTAAGATATGTCTAACTGTTTTCTTAGCCATGCTTCCTCTTTATCTGTTTGTTAAGTAGTTTAGAAGCTTTTGTACTAGACTCTGAGCCTAACACATACTCAGTTAATTTAGCTACAACGCTTTGATGTAATTGCGGATTCTCATACTTCCTTAGAATTCCCAAAATTTCTTCAACTACACCATCGATTTGAACTTGATTTTCATGATCAAACCAAACTAATGAATGAGTTTCCTGACCGTCTGGACGTGTAACTGTAATTTTGCGTGCTTCAAAACCCTCGGAAGTTCGAGTTTGAGAATCTTTCTGTAAAGCTTCAAGATTTTTGAAGCGTCGAGCAAGGTCTGAAAGCTTCAGTTCAAAATTTGTTACATCTTCATCCGTCCACGATTCAGCAGGCTTATCAGCAACAATCATTAGCAATGCTTCTAACCATTCAGTGTCATTAGCATTCTCATCTGCCGCTGCTTGTACAAAGCTTCTTACACGACGTTCTAAAACTTGACCGCTAAGATAACTAGCTCTTACCCGTAAATCTTCCCGCAGTTTTTCTTCGCCACTGCGTACTGCAAAGGCGCTATAAAGAAGGGATTCACAATCACTAAGTAGACGGTCATAAGCTGTTTGAATCTCGTGCAGGGCTGTAACAAGCTTTTTCCGCAAAGTTTTCGCTATTGTTCCATCATCCTCTTGGGTAGCAATAATAGGATTAAGCCCGCAAGCTAAAGGTAAAGAAGTAAACAAAAGCTCGTCCGGTTCTTGAGATTTCTGCAAGTTTTGCAAAATTGCTAATGCTTCGTTACTCAGGCGCTTAGTTTTAGTAGTGTATGACGGTAGCTTTTTAACGAATTGAAATAACGGCTTGACCACAACGAGTAAAGTTGAATTTCTTAACCCTCGTGCGGCTAGAGTATCCTGTTTACGTAAAATTGATTCCAGTTCCTTAAAGACTTGCGATCGCAGCCCAACGACTTCAAAATGTTTAACTCCAAACCGTGAGGGATCTTTTAGTAATAGTTCAAAATGCTCTGCACCTAACACTGGGATAAATGTACCGTCTTTATAAACACCCACATCATCAATGTGGTATAGCAACACTGCTGCTATTAATACTGGGATAACCCCACGCTTTACACCATAGGGAGGAGCTTCTAGAATTCTATAGATGTTGCCCAAAGTTTGGATTTTATCTTTGGCTTGCAAGCAAAAATCATCTATTGTTTGCCAAATCGTCCATACACCAGATTTTTCATCAGGTGGGTAAAAACCCCATTGTCCATTTTCTTGACGGTGAATTTTAGTCTCGTCAAGTACAGAATAGTACATAGCAAGTTCGGGGCCAAATCCTTCCAAGCAAAGCTTTTCCCGGTCTTGCTTTTCTAGCATTGCCTCGATTAGCTCTCTTCTGGCTTTAGCACCTTGAGAAGTTACTTCACGGCGATTTATCAGCTCGTTCCAGAGTCTTAGCCCTTGATGGTAAACCTCATCACAGATATCTGATAATTTGGCATTAAAATCGGTAGCATGGTTGATTATTTCTTGTTTACCTTTAATCCAAAAAGTAACATTGGTTACTAAATCGAAAGTTTGAGCAATGGTTTCATCTAACAACTGTTCAGCTTGTACTAATCGATAGCGTACTTCTAGTCTTGCAACGCCATCACTTTGTAATTCAGCAGCGCTACTTTGAATTTTCTTTAATGCGGCCAATTCTCTGACTCTAATTCGTAATATATCTAACTTAGATGGACACAGCAAAATCAATGGTTTCCCGTCAGATGTAGTTGCAGGTACATTAGTTGGTGATGCTTCATCTACCCAGTACCCAACTAAGCCATCACAATCATCACTAGAACAAGACAGTTTTGTTAAATCTTGCAAACCATCTATATAACGCCGCTCGAAGTAACGTAAAGTGCCTGTTTTATAGCTATGGCGTTGAGCAACGATAGGTTTAAGCGGACGAATATTCGAGAGAAGAGTAACTAGAGGAGAACGTTCTTTTTCTAGATAACTTGTTAATTCGATATCAACATTAAAGTCTGAACCTTGCCAAATCCTTAGTTCATCTAATTGGCGACGATATGTAATGACACCTTTCTGGAGAAGATTATCGATTACTTGTCCCCAGAGACTTTTATTCTCATCCGAAGGAATATCACACATCGCTAATGTCACTAAAGTACGAGTTGCTCTCATTGCACCTGTAGTAGTGACAAGGTTTAAAATGCCGATAGTTTTCAAGACTTGCAAACTTTCAACATCTTTACCCTTAGCATCAGCAATTAAATTTTGGATTTCTACCCAGCGTTGAAGATTTGGACGAGAGGCTAAACCAGAACCAACTGCTTCAATAAAATAATCATAAACTCTATCCAACTTTAATGTTGGTAAAATCTGGGTATCAATAGTGCTTTCATTTAAGAAATTATTAAATGAATATGGTTCATTACTTGTAAGAAAAGTAAATAGCGAACGATCATTTTGAGCATATCGAGTACACAACATCGGTATTATCAATGCTGTGATAGGATGCAAAGGATGAGTATCAGTTAAAATTTCATACGTATAATCATCCTTGATATCAGTTGGTAAAAACTCTAACCACTCTGTTGCTTGTTTATGAATTAAATTCTTAAATTCTTTAGCTTTTGATTGATCGATTGCTTGACCAATTAATCGCATCATCTGGGCTGGAGAATCTTTGAATGGAATATCTTCAAATCTACCTTGAATTTTTGACCATTCATTACGTTGTACTGAAGCTAATCTTTCACTATAATCAGCAAATGCTTGGTGCAATAAACCTAATATATAAACTTGATAACCTTTATCCTTTGGTAATTCTGCTAATTGTTGTAGTAAATATAAATCTTCTGCACCTTGATTTTGAACAGCAAATTCCAGATTTTTACCCAATTCATCAATAATTAATACAATTCCTGTAGAAACAGATTTAGCAATTTCTTTAATTAAATTAGGTATCTCTCGACTATCTATAATTTCTCCATTTGCAACTTTTAATCCAAGGTCTATTATTTTTTGCGCTACTTTAATTTTAGAAATTTGTTGACGCGACCAGAAGGTTTCAGCACCGCGTTCTAAAGCACGAACAATAGTATTACTTAACGGTTCTCGTTGTGCAGCGACTACTGCTCGAAATAACCCTTGAGCAGGTATAACTTCTTTTAAAGCTAAATATTCAGAACTATCACCACCAAATGTTTTTGCTGCAATTTCTAACGCAACTTGATGCGACTGACTTTTTTGGGGAGCGCATAAAGAAGCAAAAAAATGGGCGAACGCAGATTTCCCAGTACCGTAAACACTTGTTACAGTCCAAGCTCGGTGATTGGAGTCCCCAGTTAATCCAGCTAATATTCGTCTAGTTGCATCTACCGACCTTTCAGTCAGAATATAACCCTGCAAAGCATCAATTTTGTCAAAGTCCCGCTCAAGGTTGATAGAACGAGAATAACGACGTTTGAGGCTGAAATAATCAGATAAAGCTTTATTCATCGTTTTGTCTAAGCAACCTTACGTCTGTAGTACTTATCTAAAATATCCCCTGCTAATGCTTCTGGCTCGGATGTAAAGGAAAATTGAATTAAACCAGCTGAATCAGAAAGTGAAATAGCAGATTTTGGCCACCTTGCGACTTGTTCGATAGCATCACACACAGCGCTCTCTGAAAGTTTAAAAGCCATCCCAGGACTGCCAATGTCGTAAACTAGGCGAGAAATGGAAATAGTTCTTTGTTCACGTCCTACAAAACTGGCATACTCAAGACAAGTGGCAACTAATATTTCTGCTGGTAAATTTCTTTTTGCACCAACTCGAAAAGTAAAATGCCTAGAGTCCCCTGCGGTATGTATAATTCCCAATTGAGTAAAGGGACAGTCCAAACTTTCTTCAGTTATACCCGCCTTGATAGTTGCTTGCTCAACATACATTCGCAAAATACAGGAAATATCTTTCTTAAGAGAAGATTCAGCAATGCGAGGTGCAATACTATCTCTATAGCTGCACAAAGCATTGAATAAGTCATCTTGTGAAAATTCGTTATCCCGAAAGATATTAAAAGTAAAATACCAAGCAGCAGCATTACAGCTTGGTTTTAGTAGGTTCCAATGTAAGAGCCATAGCGTTGCAGGATCTTCTAAAAACGAATCCCAACCATCTTCCCCTAAAAGGCGAGCGCCAAACTCCGAAGGAGTATCATTTTCTAAGACCTTAAAAGCATTACACCAATAGCGAATAGCACTTGCCATGTTTTTACCAACACCTAGCCTTATAGGTGCATCTTCTTGTAAGAAGATTTTAGAATTAATTTGAGCAGCATCAAAGCCTTTTTTAATCCAACCATATCGTGGGTGAAATGTCTCATGTCGGGCAAAGGAGGCATTGACATTAATAAGTTCTTTAACAGCACCATCTAAGTTAAGGCTAATTTGTTTTGCCATAGATAAATATTTTATAACTTAATAAAACATCTAGTGAAGTTTAGTAAAATTTCACTTATTATAGGAAGATTCATATTGCGATAAAGCATAGAGCAAGTTGGCAAGCGGATACTATCCAGTAAATAAGGCAATGGTTCAGCGTGATAACAGCTTAGATAAGCTAGAAGAAACTAGTTTAATAGAAGCAAGTAAGGTTTCTAATATACATGAACTAAATACAATTGCAAATATTAAGTTACCTAACAAGCATAAAGTTATACCTGAATTAAGCACAATTGCTCAGACTTGTAAACATAGTCCAGTTGGCAAACTTCTTCCAGATGCTTTTTACATTCATATTTCAGCACTACACGCCGTTGAAGAAGTGTTACAGCAATACGAAAGTTTGGCCAGAAGTGTCGCCTCTCAAGCTGAGATTCCAACAATCATAAAATTTAGCACTAAGAAACGAAAAATTTCTTATCTGTTATACCCGAATTTTGATACTGATCCTCATCCAGCCTTAAAAGCAAGTATCCAAGTTGATTTAGAAACTTTAGAAATCGCTTACCGAGACTACAGTAAGTCAGACAATCCTCCTATTCTCCATCGCAAAGAAACTTTAGTTACTCGTGATTATCCTCTTTATCAACAATTTGCTGAACTCACTCGCGCTCAAGAGACTTTAGGTTTACTTGATAATCCCAGTAGCATCGGCACAAGAAACGGATGGCAACAGCGTCTGCAAGCCTATAATGTTGAAATCCAAGAGCATCGCCTTATCCAACATCAAACAGTAACTAATAACCGTGAATTTACAGCACGCCAGGTAGAGCGTCATAAGGCGGCTATTGTTCGTAATGACTTTTCTCGCCCTGTGCGTTTAGCTTTAGAAGCAGGCTTATTCACAGAAAATACAACTTTTTTTGACTATGGTTGCGGACATGGTAATGATGTTGCACGCATCGCACAGCAAGGTTATATAAGCATCGGTTGGGACCCTTATTACTCACCTGATACTCCTCAGATTCCTGCTGATATCGTTAATCTTGGCTACATAATTAATGTTATCGAAGATACATCTGAACGCCGAACAGCTTTGGTCAAAGCCTGGGAACTTACCCATAAAGTTTTACTTGTTGCCGCACAAGTCACACTAGCTGATACCAATAAAGGTACAGTAGCTTACGGTGATGGGGTAGTCACTACCCGCAATACTTTTCAGAAATATTATGAGCAGGAAGAACTCAAAATTTACATTGACCAAGTTCTTGGTGTTGATGCTATTCCTGTAGCATTGGGTGTTTACTTCATTTTTCGAGATGAAGCTCAAGCTCAATTATTTCGTGCTTCTCGTTTCCGTTCTCGTACCACTACTCCTAGAGTCCGTTCTCGTATCAAGCGATTTGAAGACTATCAGGAACTGCTAACACCTTTAATGGCTTTTGTTACTGAGCGTGGTCGTCTTCCAAGTAAAGGGGAACTTTCACAAGAAGCTGACATAAATGCTGAGTTTGGCACTTTACGGCGTGCGTTCCAAGTTATTGTGCAAGCTACAGACCCGCAAGAGTGGGAGGCAATTTCTGAAAAACGCCGTCAAGATTTAATGGTTTATTTAGCTCTGTGTCAATTTAGCCGTCGTCCGAAATTAGGAGAATTAGCCCTCGAAGCACAAGAGGACATCCTAGCTTTATTTGGAACATACAAGCAAGCTTGGGCAAATGCCGATCAAATGCTCCACAGCTTAGGTAATTCTGAAATTATTGCCGAACGTTGTCAAAATAGTCAAATTGGCAGAAAACTGCCAAATTCCCTCTGGGTTCATATTTCAGCGCTACAAGCCCTCGATCCGCTACTACGACTCTATGAGGGTTGCGCTAGCCGCACTATCGGTCGCTTAGAACAAGCAAATGTTATTAAATTCCATACTAGAAAACCAAAAATTTCTTATTTCTTTTATTCAGATTTTGATGCTGATCCTCATCCTGCCTTGCAAACCAGTATGGAAATTGACCTACGTGATTTAGGTGTAATTTATCGAGACTACGAAGCTGACGATCCTCCGGTGTTACATTGCAAAGATGCTTTAGTTACTCCTGATTATCTGCATTATGAAAAGTTTGCAAACCTGACTCGTAAAGAAGAGGATTGGGGATTGTTAGATAATTGGCGGCTCATTAGTCATCGCTCTGGTTGGCTCAAATGCCTGAAAGAAAACTGTGCAACACTCAAAGGATATCAATTATCCTGGCAAAAAGACGCTGACCCCTACAAACTCAAGTTACTGCGTTCTGCTGCTCAGAAGCGTCAAAGGAAAAGACGTAATTCTGATGAAAACACGTGTTCTAAAACAACACCTTCTATTATTAATATGAATTAATTAAAAGTGAAATTTGAATCAGTTTGCTTATTGCAAATAGCTTAGATTAAATTTTTAGTTAGATTGAGTAATAAATAATAGTTTAAAATTACAACTATTTCAGTATTTTTAAAGGTTAAATATAGTCAAAAATTAAATAATTATCAATTGATTAAGGGCTTTGCATCCTGTTATTTATTTCTTGATGAAGTTTTTTCCAATGTTTACGAACTTGATGGCGAATTGCTTGTGATTCCATAGTTATAGAAGACCTATAGGCATACTTAATAAAATTCTTTGAACCTAAGTGGCTATAGTTTTCATATAAACTTTTACGATAAATTTGAGATGCTCCTGCCTTTGAAGCTACTATTACCCTCGCTCGAACTCCTGCTTTCATTCTGCCATAGTAACGAGCAAGAGTTTGAGGGCGTATTAAGCGGTATTGGCCATCAAATACAAATCCTAAATACTGTAGAGGAGGTGAGCCTACCAGACAGTTGTTGATGATTTTAAATTCAGAAGTTTCTGTTTTTTCATTATTGAGAAAAAGATTTTTTCCATACCTTTGTATTTCTTTATCAACGAAACTTTTAATATTTTCTGTATACTGTTGTGGACATATCCAAAGGATGTCATCACAATAGCGTCTATAAATACCATTTATTTCATACGCATACTGTGTCATAAATTTATCAAATTCAAGGAGAAAAATATTCGATAAAACAGCACTGATGGGAGAACCTTGTGGAATGCCAAATTTTTCTTTATTTATCTGAATTAAACCTTTTCCTCTAACACGTTCTCGGAATTCTTTAACTGAGCAAATTCGTTTTTTATCTTTAATATTTTGAAGTTCATTTATTCCAAATTCTTCAAAAACCGCATTCCGATCTACATAAGCATAATTAGTAATTGACTTGTATACTTTATAGTGATCTTCAGGCAATTTTATAACTTCAAGTATTTCACACCAAGCTTGTTTTAACTTATAATGATCAATGTTATCAAAAAATTTAGATAAATCAAAAGCAAGTGCTGTACAAGGCGCTTTTTGCTCAATTTTATCAAATACTTCTTTAGAGAAATCAATATTACTTTTGCCTAAAGCGCGATAAGCTAAAACACATTCATCAACTCTATGCCCTAAGATAATTTTTTCATATAATTGACTAATTTGATGAGAATACCAAGCATAAATATGAGAGTCTAGAGGGAGCATCCAGTTTTGGAAGATTTACCATTTCTGAGAAAATGTAGAAGGAAATAACGCTGTGCGATCGCTGACTATGAGCCAAGAGAAACAAGAACGTATCAAAGCCTGCTTACAAGAACTGGCA
>JAESGN010000818.1_pt1 | contig 14382 bp, 13 predicted proteins | sample 9269731 | NCBI WGS metagenome assembly JAESGN01 (sample SAMN15720683, study PRJNA650826) | algae metagenome | isolation source: Mojavia pulchra JT2-VF2 and co-occurring heterotrophs from desert soil | place: USA: Cadiz Valley, Joshua Tree National Park, CA | collected 1998-06-08
TCGCCAAACTCAAGGATTGGCGGCGCATCGCCACCCGCTATGACCGGTGTTCCCACACCTTCTTCTCGGCCATCTGCATCGCAGCCACCGTCATCTTCTGGCTCTGATCAATGAGTCCTGAGCCTAGTCGGCATCAACCTCAATCAGAAGCTGATGGACGACCTGCGCTATGGCCGTGAAAAGATCGGCCTCGATTGTTCGCCGGCCGGGCACAATGCGCTCACGCCGATTGCCATGGCCCGTCTGATGCATGCGATCTTCCATGGCTCGGTGCTGACCGAGGCGAGCCGAGAGAAGGTCCAGAATCTACTCGCCCGCGATCTCGCTAGTCCCTTCCTGCCGCGAGGTGCCTATCAGGTCACGGGCTATCTCGCGGGCGGCATGCCTGCCGGAACGCAGATCTGGTCGAAGGCGGGACGCACCCGCTGGCTCGGCGACGAGCGCGCCGATTTTCGACGCCACGACGCGCTTCGAGCCGTTCTGCCAGATGGTGCCGAGTTCATCCTGACGGTGTTTTCGCAAGGCGAGGCGATCGCCGAGGACGACGGGTTTCTGCCGCAGCTCGGATCCATCGCTGCGAAGGAGATCCTAGACCTCTGATCCGTGTTGCAATCTCATCGAGAGTTCAACACGACGCGACACTGACGGTGGAACCCGCACCCTAGAGAACGCTGCCCGCTGAAGGCAGCTTGCCGAGGGAGCACGTCCCTCCGAAGCTGGGTTTTTGCCGAACGCGCCGCCGAAATACCACACAATAACAGACACTTACGCCACGAATTTGCGCGCGAGATCCGATCCCAACTCGGCTCGGCACGACCGCGCCACATTGCCAATTGACCCCGCCACTTTTCCGCCTTACTCGTAAACGCGACGGTTCCCTCACGGGATCAAAAGGGAACGCAGTGCGGATGATTTGCCATTCTATGCTGCGGCTGCCCCCGCAACTGTAAGCGGCGAGCCTTATCGCCATACGCCACTGGGACCTCGGCCCTGGGAAGGCGGTGACAAGGCGACGACCCGCGAGCCAGGAGACCTGCCGTCAGTCGTGGTCACACGCGAACACGTTCGAACGGGGTGTTTCGATCGCTGCTCGACTGTCTGCTCCCTGCCGGGAGTGAACGGGAGATCGCGTTCGCGGTGACGTGCCACAGACGTCAACGCCCGAGGTCTCATCGTGATCCGCCTTTCCGGAGCCGCGCAGCGCGGCTCGTCTTCCGTCATCGCATTGTCCCTTGCCGCCGGTGCTACGTTGCTGGCTCATCCCGCCCGTGCCCAGGCCCCCGGCGAAACCATCGCGCTCGACCAAATCGTCGTCAGCGCGACCGGCACGCCGACTCCGGTGCGCGAGGTCGCGAGCTCCGTCACGGTGGTCACCGCTCAGGAGATCGAGCAGCAGCAGCGCCGCACCCTGCCGCAGGCGCTTGCCGCTGTGCCGGGGCTGAACATCGTCCAGATCGGCGGTCCGGGCGGCCAGACCTCGGTCTTCATGCGCGGCACCAACTCGAACCACGTCAAGGTTCTGATCGACGGCATTGAGGCGAACGACCCCTCGACGCCGAACCGCTCCTTCGACTTTGGCTCGATGTTGACCGACGACATCGAACGCATCGAGGTGCTGCGCGGCCCCCAGAGCGGCCTCTACGGCGCCAACGCCATCGGCGGCGTGATTTCGATCACCACCAAGCGTGGCGAGGGTCCGCCGAAGGCAACGGCGCGCATCGAGGCCGGATCGCACGGCACTTTCAACCAGGCGGCCGGATTCAGCGGCGGCGACGATCGCTTCAATTACGTCTTCAACGTTTCCCATATGCGCTCGGACTCAACCGATTCGGTGCCGCCGAACCTGATCCCGCCGGGCGTGCGCGTTAAGCCGAACGCTTATGACGCCTATAGCTATTCCGGGCGCCTCGGCTTTGCGCTGACCGACACGCTCAGCGTCAACTGGGTCGGCCGCTATACCGACGGCCAGTTCCGCTCGACCTACGATGCCGGCTTCCCGGGCCGGCCGACGCCCTATCGAGCACTTTCGAACTACGCCCAAGCCTTCACTCGCGGCGAGGTGGTCTGGGACCCGCTCGGCGGGCGCTTCGTAAACCGGTTCGGCATCTCCTACTCGAATCAGGACCGTTCGAACCGCTCGCCCAACGCCTTCGGGATCCTTGGTTTGCCGACGGAGAACCTTGGTGAGCGCATGAAGCTCGACTGGCGGGGCGATTTCGAGATCGCCAAGGGCCATATGCTGATCGGGGGGCTCTCTTGGGAGCGCGAGCGGCTGGAGACCCCCAGCTTCACGGCCTCGAACGGCAACAAGGCGGCTTACCTTGAGTATCAGGTCAGCTTCGCCGATCGGTTCTTCCTCGCAGCGAACATCCGCCACGATCACGACGACAGCTATGGCGGTCACACCACCTATCGGATCGCGCCGGCCTATATCGTGCCGGGCACCGAGACGAAGCTGAAGGCGAGCTATGGCACCGGCTTCAAGGCGCCGACGCTCGCCGAGCTGTTCATCGACTACCGGCCGGGCTTCAACTTCTTCGGCAACTCGAACCTCAAGCCTGAGGAGAGCAAGGGCTGGGACATCGGCTTCGAGCAGCCGCTCTTCGACAAGCGCGTCCAGTTCGGTGCTACCTGGTTCCAGAACGATATCGAGAACCTGATCGTCACCAATGCGGCGCGTAACTCCTATGCCAATGTCGGCAAGGCCGAGACGAAAGGGGTCGAAGTCTTCGCCGCGCTGCAGATCTCCGAGCAGTTGCGCGTCCGGGGCGACTACACTTTCACGCTCGCCAAGGATGAGACCGCGCATCAGGAGCTACTGCGTCGGCCACGTCACAAGGCCAGCGGCACCGTGACCTGGGCGCCGATCGAGAAGCTCAGCCTTTCGGCCACGTTGATCTATGTTGGCCCCTGGGTCGATGGGAACCGGGACTTCTCGGTGCCTCGCTTGAAGGCCAAGGGCGCGACCCTGGTCAACCTCGCCGCCGAATACAAGGCGACCGACAAGGTCACGGTCTTCGGGCGCGTCGACAACCTGTTCGATAAGCGCTGGGAGAACCCGGTCGGCTTCCTTGTGCCTGGTTTCGGCGCCTTCGGCGGCATCAAGGTCGCGTTCGGCGGATGACGGCGGATCGCTGTCCCCGCTGCACGCTGCGAGCAGCGCTGGTGGTCGCGGGCTTCGTGCTCGCGGCGACCGCAGCAGCGCGCGCGCAGCCGGAGCGCATCGTCTCGCTCAACATGTGCACAGACGAGCTGGTGCTCCGCCTCGCCGACGCTAAGCGCATCGCCTCCGTGACCTGGCTCTCGCAGGACCCGCTTAACGCCAACATGGCAGAAGTCGCGCGCCGGATCCCGGCCAATCACGGGCTCGTCGAGCAGGTCCTGGCGCTTAAGCCCGATCTCGTCGTTGCCGGTGCCTACACGACGCGGGCGACTATCGGGCTGCTGAAACGCGTCGGAGCGTCGCCGCGCGAGTTCAGTGTGCCGCGCAACCTCGCGGAGATGCGTGCCCAAATCCGCGAGATGGCGGCGTTGCTCGGCGCGCAGACGCGTGGTGAGGCGCTGATCGCCGATATCGATGCCCGCCTTGATGTGCTTGTAGCGCGTCGCCCGGCGCGGCCGCTGCGTGCGATCGTCCTTCGCCCGAACGGTTTCACCGTCGGGCGCGGCTCGCTGGTGGACGAGATCCTGACGCGTGCCGGGCTGGTCAACATCGCCGCAGAGCTCGGCATCGAGAGCTATGGACAAATCCCGCTCGAGACGGTCGCGCTCGCCGGCGCGGAGGTGCTGGTGCTCAACGACACCCCGGACGGGCCACCGTCGCTCGCCCATGAGGTGCTGCATCACCCGGTCATCGCGCGGCTCTCCGGCAGGCTCAGGCTGGTGGCGTTGCCCTCGCGCCTCTGGACCTGCGCCGGGCCGAGCGTGGTCGACGCGATCGAGCAGTTGGTCGCCCAGACGGAACAGCGCAAATGAGACAGTTTCCCGGAGCCGGCGTCCGACCTGTCGTCCTGATGCCCGTGCTGGGCCTTGCCACACTGGCGATGGCCGCTGCGTCGCTGGCGCTCGGCTACGCGGCGCTGCCGCTCGGCCAGGCCTTTGCCGACGCCATTGCCGGGCGGGCCAGCCTGCCGGCGCTCGTGCTCATGGAACTGCGCCTGCCGCGAGCGCTGCTCAGCGCGCTCGTCGGCTTCAGCCTCGGCATGGCCGGAGCGGCGATGCAGGGGCTGATGCGCAATCCGCTGGCCGAGCCCGGCGTCGTCAGCATTTCGAGCGCTGCCGCCCTTGGCGCGGTCACCGCCTTCTACAGCGGCCTTTCGGCGACGGTCGCGCTCGCCCTGCCGCTCGGCGGTATCGCAGGCGCGCTCCTGGCGACACTCGTCCTCTTCGTCCTGCTGGGGCCCGGCGCCAGCACGATGACGCTGATCCTCGCCGGCGTCGCGCTCAACAGCTTCGCGGGTGCGGCGACTGCGCTCGCGCTCAACCTAGCGCCCAACCCCTACGCTGCGCTGGAGATCGTGTTCTGGCTGATGGGCTCGCTCGCCGATCGCAGCATGAGCCATGTCTGGCTGGTGCTGCCTCTGATGCTCGCCGGCTGGCTGCTGATGGCCTCGACGGCACCGGCACTCGACGCGCTGAGCTTGGGTGAGGAGACGGCAGCGAGCCTCGGCTTCGATCTGACCTGGCTGCGCGCGCGGCTGATCGGCGGGGCGGCGCTCGCGGTCGGCAGCGCCGTCGCGGTCACCGGCGCGATCGGATTCGTCGGAATCGTCGTGCCGCATCTGCTGCGCCCGCTGGTCGGCCACCGGCCCGGCCGGCTCCTGGTCGCGAGCGGGTTTGGTGGCGCGGTCCTCGTGCTTGCCGCTGATCTCGGCGTGAGACTCGCTCCAGTCCGGCCCGAACTCAAGCTCGGCGTCGTCACCGCGCTGATCGGGGCGCCTTTCCTGTTCGGGCTGGTGCAGCGCCTGCGGCGGGAGGCAATCTGATGGCGATCGTGGCACAGGGGATTTGCGTTTCCCTCGGCGGTCGCTGCGTGCTGACCGCGGCCGACATGGCGCTCCAGCCCGGCGAAGTGCTCGGCATCGTCGGCCCCAACGGCGCCGGAAAGACCACGCTGCTGCGCGTCCTCGCAGGCCTCCTTAGGCCGGACCAGGGCAGCGTGCGCTACGACGGCTCGACGGCGCGCGAGCTTGGCCGGCGCGCCTTGGCACGCCGCGTCGCCTTCCTCGCTCAGGACGGCGCAGCCACCTGGTCGCTCTCCGTCGAAGCCTTGGTCGGGCTCGGCCGGCTGCCGCATCGGCCGCCCTTCGGCGCCGAGAGCGAGGCGGACCGCGCGGCCGTTGCGAACGCCATGGCGCTTTGCGACATCGCGGCCCTTGCTGGCCGGACTCTCGGAACTCTGTCCGGCGGCGAAGGCAGGCGTGTCCTGCTGGCGCGCGCGCTCGCGGTCGACGCGGCCTATCTCCTGGCGGACGAGCCACTCGCGGGGCTCGACCCCGGCCACCAGCTCGAGACGCTAAAGCGGCTTCGAACCGTGGCTGCTGGAGGCGTGGGCGTAGCGGTCGTGCTGCACGACCTGTCGCTCGCCGCGCGCTTCTGTGACCGCCTGCTGCTCATCCATCGCGGCCTCCGGATCGCCAATGGGGCACCGGGCGATGTTCTGGATGATGCAGCGCTGGCCGATGTCTTCGGCGTGAGCGTGCTGCGCGGTCAGCGCGACGGTGTGCCCTTCCTTCTGCCCTGGCAACCGATCGACGCAAGAGGCCCTACCCATGACGGACGCTGAGACCGTTCGCGCGCTGCTGCGCGAGCACATCCACACTGCTGGGACGCAGTGGAACCTGGGCACGTTCGGCGCCATCGCCGAGTTCATGCGCGACCCCGGCGAGGCCTGCGAGATTGTCGATCGGCCCGATCTTCTCTCCGCGGCGACGGCGCGAGGCAGCATCGGCTTCGGCTCGCTCGCGGGCATCCGCCCCTTTGCCTCGGAATCCGCGACCGGCGCGAGCTGGAACCACCGCGTCGCGCTTTGCCTGCCGACGGATGCCTGCGCCATGTCCGGCCGGACCGAGCTGACTGAACTCGGCCCGGACAAGGACGCTTTGCGCGAGGAGGATCGTGCCGCGATTCTGTTCGACATGGGCCTCGGCACGCTGCAGGCGGACATTTGCATCCGCACCGCCGATCCCGCGCTGATCGGCGTGCTCAGGGCGGAGGCCGGCCGGCCGCTCTTCGCGCCCGGCAATGGTGCCATGGGCGCAATCCTTGCCGCCGGGCCGCACCGCGTCTTCATCGCCCGCTTAGGTCGCTGCGAGGTTTATCAGCCGATCCCGCCGGCAGACGGCAAGAGCCCCGAGGGACCGCATACCCATGTCCTGCCGAAGCTTTTGCGCTCGGGCCGCACCCATGCCGCGACCGAGCCGGTGCCGGATGGGTTTGTGCCCTGTGCTCACCTCATTCCCGCCCACCCGGTGAAGGATGCCATGGGCCGGCCGAGCCCATGGGACGAGCGCGCGCACAAGGAGTTCCAGCGCCTGCTCCAGGCTCACGGCGATGCCGAGCTTGTAAGGGTCAAGCGAGATCTCCTCGCGGCCATTCGAGGCGGCGACCAGCCGAGTTCCTTCCCGGTGCCGAAGGTGCGAGCTGCTAACCACACTATCAAGGCGACCCTGCGTCAGCTCGCCGCATCGAGCGAGCGCCGGAAGGATTTGGACAGCTGGTGGGCCGTTTTCGATGCGCGCAAGCTTGAGGACGGCGCGCCTGACGAAAACGACGCCTATGGGCATGCGTAAGCGTTCCGTGTTTCGTGAGAGCATTGCCTACCGAAGGCGGCTCCAGGCGGAGAGCGGGATCTTCGGAACCCTTTGATGGACCAGGTATCCTGATACCCGGTCGAGTGGCGTGTTCCCTGAAAAGTGGTCCTCCCTGAAGTAGGCTTTTGAGCCTTTTGGAGGATGTAAGAAATGCCGCGGAAGAAGCACAAGCCCGAGGAGATCGTCGGCAAGCTCAGGCAGGTCGACGTGCTGTTGTCGCAAGGCCGGCCGGTTGGGGAAGCGATCCGCGCCATCGGCGTGGCGCCGCTCACCTATTATCGGTGGCGCAAGGAGTTTGGCGGCCTGAAGTCCGACCAGGTGAAGCGGCTGAAGGACCTTGAGAAGGAGAACGAGCGGCTTCGGAAGGCTGTCTCGGATCTGACGCTGGAGAAGCTGATCCTCGCGGAGGCTGCCCGGGGAAACTTCTGAGCCCCGCCCGGCGCCGTCGTTGTGTCGAGCACGTCATGACACATCTCGGCGTCTCAGAGCGGCTGGCATGTCGGGTTCTGGGGCAGCATCGCTCCACGCAACGGAAGATCCCGACTGGGCAAGATGATGAGGCCGCGTTGACGGCCGACATTGTCGAGCTTGCTACTCGGTGTGGTCGCTATGGCTATCGCAGGATCGCAGCGCTGCTGCGGTCTGCCGGTTGGTCGGTGAACGTCAAACGCGTCGAACGGATCTGGCGACGAGAGGGGCTCAAGGTCCCCGTAAAGCAGCCGAAGAAAGGCCGTTTGTGGCTGAATGACGGATCCTGCGTTCGGCTGCGGCCGGAGCATCCCAACCACGTCTGGTCCTATGACTTTGTCGAGAATTGCACGCATAATGGCAGGAGGTTTCGCATGCTCAACGTGATCGACGAATTCACCCGGGAATGCCTGACGATCCGGATTGATCGAAAGCTCAGCTCGACCGACGTCATCGACGTTTTGTCGGACCTGTTCGTCCTACGCGGTGTGCCGGGCCATGTTCGTTCAGACAATGGCCCGGAGTTTATCGCCAGGGCCGTGCGGGATTGGATCGCAGCAGTCGGTGCCGGAACCGCCTTCATCGAACCGGGCTCGCCATGGGAGAATGGCTACTGCGAGAGCTTCAACTCCAAGCTCCGCGACGAGCTCCTGAACGGAGAGATCTTCTATAGCCTCGCCGAGGCGAAGGCCGTCATCGAGAGCTGGCGCCAGCACTACAACACCAGGCGCCCGCACTCCTCGCTCGGCTACAGGCCTCCAGCGCCAGCCTCCATCATATCACCGTCGTCCATTCCGCCACGTATGGCCCCTAAGCCGACCATGCATTAGTTTGAAGCCGGACCACTCAATCGGGGCAGGCCACTGAGATAAGACGACAAGGCCTCGTTTTTCGCATGGATCGGGACTCCTGCACCACGCCATTAGCGTTGGCGTTCGGCCGCGGCCACGGCGCGCCCGACATGATTCGACCGCGTGACCTTTGCCTTCGGAGAACAGTGCTTCATCCAAAATCCCGCATTGCCGAAGCAGCAGGGATCGGCTATCCAGCCTTCACGGTTAGCGCCCGTAGCTCAGCTGGATAGAGCGTTGCCCTCCGAAGGCAAATGCAAGCTCTTTCTGATGGTCGAGGGTGTCGTAAAAAACGAGTGAAACCAAGCGATTGGCGAAACTCGAAGGAAGCACGAAAATCGCATTCGAGGTCGCGGAAGCACCACGGAAGCAAACCGAAAGGAGGTTGTGGAGTACGAATGGCGATGATCGGCGAGGCTTTAGCCCGCGTCGTTTGAGCCATGTCGATTCTAGAATTCGCGATTGACCGTGGTCGATCTCGGACACTATCTGAATATCGATGCGCCCGTAGCTCAGCTGGATAGAGCGCCACCCTCCGAAGGTGGAGGCCACACGTTCGAATCGTGTCGGGCGCGCCAACTTAATATTAGGTTGATATCTTGCATATTTGCGGAGCGCCGTTGCAGAGCAATTCGCCGTATTGACCTCCAGATATTTCAGAGGTCATTCAAGTTGGCAGCGCCGCAGAGCGCGATGTTCAATTCTTGCAGGACGATTTCTTCCGGATAGCGGCTCCTCGTTGCCCTCCCGTGACCGAGTCCGGATCCATCCCGTCCCGTCGATTGCCGCTGCTAGTACATCAAACACCGCTGATGTCTTCATGCTACCAGACTGAGGCTTAGTCCGGGAGTCTTGGATCTGTCCCTGTCGGATGGCACGCACGGCGCTCGCTTGGTAATCTCTATAGCACTCGACGGGTGTACTCTCGTTCGGGAAGCGACCAGATCGGATGTCTCAAACGTCGATTGTCAGGGAAAATTCAGACAGGATTGTTAGAGAACAAACTGGGAATAATATAATGCACGTACTTGAGGCTACTCTTTGCTCATTTGCATTACGCCGCTGTATACGAGAACACGAACTGCATCGATCCTAGCGCGAACCACCCGCTGGAAGCGTTGTGCTCTTACGTTATTGAGCACAACGATATTTATTGCGTACTTTGCAATTAACTCGTCGCCCACATCAGCTTTGAGCGACGAGGATTGGGACTCGTGCGTGCATGCGGCCGAAATCGTACCCGATCGCTCGATCCGGGGATGCACAGCGGTTATCCAGGCAGGCGAGCGGATGATCACCCAGTTGGCGGCGGCTTATAACAATCGCGGTGTCGCGCTGCGGTCGAGTGGAGATATCGACCGTGCCATGGAGGATTACGATCGAGCACTTCGTTTGTCCCCCGACTACTATGTCGCGCTCAACAACCGAGGCGTTGCTTTAATGAGCAAGGGAGAGCTTGATCGCGCGATTTCTGATTTCGATCGCGCCGTACAACTGAGGACTGACTACCTCGGTGCCTATTATAATCGCGGGAAGGCACTCGGGCGTAAAGGACTCTTTGATCGTGCCATCGCGGATTATGATCTGGTCATCAAGGCTGATCCGAAGAATCCGACCTTCTTGTTCGAACGCGGAACGATGAAAGCGAACGCTGGAGATCAGAGCGGCGCGGATGCTGATTTCGAGCGCGCCGAATCGCTCAGGTCGAATGGTGCGCGGACGACGCGGCCACGATGAAACTCGCCCAACCTAGACGCCGTTGAACTTGTCAGGCTGATGGGAGCCGCAACTCCGCGTGAAGGCCTCCATTTCTGCCATTGGATAGTTCGACAGAGCCGCCGTGCAGTGTGGCGAGATCGCGGACGATTGCGAGTCCGAGCCCGCTTCCCGGTTTGGCCTCGTCGAGCCGCTCGCCTGGGGCGAACGCGCGGTTTAGTGCATCAGCCGGGATGCCTGGCCCGTCATCAACGATCGTAATAAGGAGCTGCCCCGTCGGGGTATCGCGCGTAGCCTTGATCGAGACAACACCACGAGCCCACTTGCAGGCATTATCGACCAGGTTGGCGACCATCTCGTCAAGGTCGTTGGGATCGACGGCGGCAAGCAATTCCGTCTCGGCTGTATGGACGATCGTCAGCTCACGATGAGCATAGAGCCGCCGCATCGCCGCGGCTATTGATGCGAAGGCAGGTTCGACCTGCGTGATGACGCCAAGCAGGCCGGCGTTGGCTGCGGCACGGGCTCGGGCAAGCTGGAAATCAATCTGGCGCTGCATCCGCCCTGTTTGCTGAGTCAGGACCGCGGCGCCCTCGGTATCACCTCTCGCGAGCAGCCGGCGCGCTTCGTCCGTCAGCACGGCCAATGGTGTCTTCAGGCCATGCGCGAGATTGCCCGCCTGCGTGCGGGCGCGGCGAACCATCTGGGTATTGGCGTCGATCAGAGCGTTGAGATCATCGACCAGCGGCCGAACTTCGGACGGGAAGTCACCAGGCAGGGTTTCTGCTTTGCCCGCGCGAATGTCGCCCAGCGCGTCGCGCAGACGGCGCATGGGACGCAGACCAAACCAGGCCTGCAACGTGCCGGCCCCAATTAGGGCTATTGCCAGTGTGCCGAGTGACAGGGCCAGCGCCTGATTAAAATGTCTCAGTACATCATCGACGATCCGCTGGTCGGCGCCAATTTGAAGCACGTAACCGTTTTCAGCGGTCTGCCACGGTCGCTCATATGCGATCATCGGCTCACCAGCCGGGCCAGCTTCGACTGAGCGAGTAAGCTGCCGATCCGCCCCCCGCGCGGGTGGCGGAAAACGCCGTTGCGGTTCGAGGGAGGCTGATTGTAGGACGATGCCGTTGCGATCGCTCACCTGCCAGTAATAGCCAGTCCCGGGCTGCGCGAAGCGCGGATCACTGAGCCTTTGTGCCAGAGCGACATGTCCGTCGGCCGTGCGGGCCAACAGACCTTCGAGCTCGTCGAGATGACCGATCAGCTCGGCATTGACAAGCTCCGTGACGTGCGCCCGGAACAGCGCGGAAATCGAAACGCCAGCGACAGCGATACCTGTCACGGTCGTGAGAATAACGCCAACCAGCAGCCGGGCGCGCAGACTTCTGACCATCAGCCGAACCTGTAGCCCAGACCGCGCAGGGTCCTGATGGTATCGCGGCCGATTTTGCGTCGCAGCCGACCGACATAGACCTCGATCGTATTCGAGCTGCGTTCCTCATTCAGGCCGTAGAGATGGTCGAGCAACTCGGCTTGCGTCACGACGCGGCCGACGCGATGCAGGAAGAGGTGGAGCAGGCGAAATTCCTGTGCCGTCAATTCGATCGGCTGGCCCGCAACATTGGCGGTGCCGGCAACGGGGTCAAGCACGATATCTCCGTGGCGCAATTCGGAGGTGGCTTGGCCCGCGACGCGCCGCATCAGCGCGCGCAGGCGAGCTGCGACTTCGTCGACGTGAAACGGCTTCGCCACATAGTCATCAGCCCCTGCATTGAGACCTTCCACCTTCTCAGTCCAGCTGCTGCGCGCCGTCAGGATCAGGACCGGTGTGGCGGCCCCGGTACGTCGCAACCTCCGTAAGACCTCGATGCCTGACAGGCCGGGTAAACCGAGATCGAGAACGATCGCGTCGAATTCTTCTTGCAGCGCGAAGGAAAGGGCGTGCTCACCATCTTCCACATGCTCAACGACAAAGCCAAAGCTGGCCAACCCTTCCTTCAGGCGGGCGCCAATGTCCTGATCGTCTTCGACAAGAAGAATGCGAATGGTCATGTCTCCTGATTGCTGCAGTCCGATACTGGATCAACCTGCATTTACGCTGACAGCTTGTGTTCAGACTAGCGTGGCAATCAGGCGTCTAGAAGTCAGTGTTGAGACTCGTGCCAATGTTAAAATTGCTCCTGATAATCGTTCGCATATCAACAATTATCTTGGTGACCCCAGCCTTCGCTCAGCAGGCCGCCGTGCTGTCGATTGATGCACTTGCCAATTCCGTCGTGGCAAGTAACCCCGAACGACGCTTTTATTTCCAGCAGATCGGGCTTGCAGGTGTTGAGCGCGACGCGGCTGATCGCCTGCCGGACCCTGAAGCTGCATTCGAGTTAGGCGAACGCCGGATGGCCGACGGCCTGACAGGTGCACCGAAAGGCGCCGGGCCGACATATGGCTTGTCGATTATGCAGCCGCTCGACTTTGCCGGACGCGGGGCGCTCCGTCGCGCCATCGCCGAGCATCAGATCGCGCTGGCGCGGCTCGGTCTTGCGCAATTCGACGCAACGCTCGCAAGCCGGGCACGCTCTTTGGGATATGCCTTGTTCGCGGCCGAGCGGAAAGCCGCCGCGGCACGCGACGTTGCCGCGCGGATGCGCGAGCTTGCACGCGTTGTGGAGCAGCGGGATCCGGCGGGCATCGCCACCACGCTGGACACGGCCATTCTGGATGCGGGTGCCATCACGGCGGAGCGAAATGCCGCGATGGCTGATTCCGAGACCAGCACGATCGTCTACGAACTGAATCAACTTCGCGGCGCGCCGCTCAAAGCGCGGCTCCGCATTGCTCCGCCCGATATCACGCTGCCCGGCCTTCCGTCGGTCGAGCGCATGGCGCAACAAGCTGGCATCAACAATTTCGAGATTCAGTCGCTGCGCGCGCAATTGCAGCAGCAAGGGTTGCGCGTTGACCTCGCACAAGCAGCGCGTGTGCCGAACGTCTCAGTCGGTCCCTACTTCAATCGCGCGAAGTCAGACAGCCGCGAGACCAATTTCGGCATACGGCTGACGACGACGTTGCCGCTTTGGAATAGCCAGGCTGCTGGCCTCGCACAGGAGTTGAGCCGTCAATCCCAGGGCGATGCGGCCCTGCTCGCCGCCAACCGACGGATCGCGAGGCAGGTTTACGAACAGGCAGCCTACTACGAGGCGAAGCGTCGAGCCCTTGCGGGCTGGCCAGCCGGGGCCACCGAGAAATTTGCGGCCGCAGCTACCGCCGCCGCCGATAGTTATCGCCAGGGAGCGATCCCGATCGCAACTTACGTCGAGATGCAGCGCCAGTATCTGGACGCGCTGTCGGCTCTGCTCGACACGCGACGTGAGGCTATGGAAGCGATGCTTCAACTTCGGGCGCTCAATGGCGGCCGCAGCTTCGACGGCGTGTCCCGATGACGCGGCGGATTCTGGAATGGACAACCGGTCGACCAGCCACGGTGATGATCATCGCTTTGCTGATCGCTGGTCTTGGAATCTGGTCTTTCGTGAATCTGCAAATCGATGTCATTCCCGACATCACAGGCGTGCAGGTGCAGATCAACACGACTGTTCCTGCCCTGGCGCCAGAGGAAATCGAGCGTCTTGTGACGCTGCCCATCGAGCGCAGCATGGGTGGTCAGCCGGGCCTGCGGGAAATGCGATCGCTCACCAAGACCGGACTGTCACAGGTCACGCTCATCTATCAGGACGGCACGGACCAGCTTCGCGCACGCCAATTCGTCAACGAGCGGCTTTCCGCAGTGCGCGACATGCTGCCAGCCGGATCATCGCCGCGCCTCGCTCCGATCACCACCGGGCTTGGCGAAATCTGGTACTACACACTCGAATGGGCGCAACCGCCGTCCGATTTGGACGAGCGGCAACAACTGATGGAGTTGTTCGAGGCTCAGGAATATATCGTGCGCCCGATGCTGCGCGCGATCGAGGGGGTCGCCGACGTCAATTCCAACGGCGGCCTCGAACGTCAGTTTGTCATCGAGCCTGATCTGAAGAAGCTCACGACAGCGGGCATCACGCCGAGCGAGCTTGCCCAGGCTGTTGGCGCCAACGTCGCCAATGCCGGCGGCGGGACCATCACCAAGAACGGCCAACGCTTCACCGTCCGAACCGAAGCGCGTGTCACGACGGCGGAGATGATCCGCGCATTACCCGTGAAATTCGCAGGTGGCGTGCGGCCGCTGACTGTAGCGGATCTGGCGACCGTGACCATCGGCCATGCTCCACGCGATGGCGCCGCGACCACCAACGGCAAGGAAACCATGCTCGGCACAGTGATGATGCTGGTCGGGCAGAACAGCCGGGACGTTGCCCGGCGCGTCGATGCGCAATTGCCGAACCTGCGCGCCGCGCTGCCCAAAGTGACGTTGCCCCCTCGGCTTAATCCAGCTTGAAGTAGGCTCTGGCCCCACGACAAGGACCAGAGATGAAGCGCAACAGGTTCACCGAAGAGCAGATCATCGGGATATTGAAGGAGCAGGAGGCCGG
>JAESGN010000819.1_pt1 | contig 14290 bp, 18 predicted proteins | sample 9269731 | NCBI WGS metagenome assembly JAESGN01 (sample SAMN15720683, study PRJNA650826) | algae metagenome | isolation source: Mojavia pulchra JT2-VF2 and co-occurring heterotrophs from desert soil | place: USA: Cadiz Valley, Joshua Tree National Park, CA | collected 1998-06-08
GGCAAGCTCAAGGACTGGCGGCGCATCCATACCCGCTATGACCGATGCGCACACGCCTTCTTCTCAGCCATCTGCATCGCCGCAGCCGTCGCATTCTGGTTGTGATCAATGAGTCCTGAGCCTAGCAGAATTGATTTTGATATTGTCCGCAACAACCCAAAGTTCCTTATCGGCTTCAGCGACATCACCATTTTACATCTATGCTTGTGGAAACACTGCAAATTGGTCGGAATTCACGGCGCGCTCTATAATGCGGCAGGCCCAATTGGGCAGGAAAACGAAGAGGCATTGCGACGGGTTTTGATGACTGCGGAGCCAATCTGCATACGCGCCCGGGAGGCCGAAATAACCTCTGCTTTGACAACCGCCGGAAAGGCAACCGGCAGATTGATCGGAGGCAATCTCAACATGATCGCGACCGCTGCCGGTTGGGCGCTCCCGAACCTCGATGGGGCCATTTTGCTGATGGAAGATATCGGCAAGCATCCGGGGGAAATCGACCGCCATCTAACGATGCTGCGAGAGGCGAGACATTTGGAGCGGCTCGCCGGAATAGCGGTTGGGCAATTCACAAACTTCGAGTTCGATATTGTTGCATTGCTCCGTGACCACCTTCACCGTTTGAATGTGCCGATCCTTGGAGGCTTGCCGCTCGGACACGGCGCTGAGCCCCACAGTGTTCCTATTGGTGCGATGGCGACAATCGACGCAGACTCCCGCGAGCTAACGGTTTCGTCCTGAGTGCTCGCGCCGGCAGTTAGCGTGTTGCAAAAATCTTGCAGACCGTGTGGAAACTCGTCTTTCGACCGCTTCCCAGCGGCTTGGGTTTGGATTTCTGCGACCGCCGGTAATTTTGGATGACGGCCCGCCGATTTCCGCCTTGTGAAGCTCAGAGAGGCCTGATGGGGGCGGAATGGGCGGCGATAAGTGCGATCAGGTCGCCCCTCACGCTCTGACGGCGGCGATCAGTGCCGGAGCGCCGAGGATTGTGAGCGCGCGGCGTAGATTATAGGAGGGCATAGCGCTGGAGCTGGGCGAAGGCCGCTGTCAGGTCTTTGCGCTTGCCCTTATATTCCCAGCCAAAGTGGTTGCGCATCCAGACGTCTGCCCAACCCTCGCCCCCTGCGGTCTTGGATGCGCCACGCTCGAAGCAGTAGCGCTCGCCCGTGGGGTCGGCGTCGGTCGGGTTATCCACCCCAAGCAGCTTGCACAGGTCATTGAAGTGCGATTGTGAAGCTGAACGCTCTTTCAGCGTCGATGCACGCCACTTTTCAATGAACTGGTCTGGCGTCATATAATTTTTTGAGCCTATCAAATGCCAATTATTGTGAAAGGCGAGCCTTAGCCCGCCTTCCGTTTATTCGTAGCATCCACATAGCTCGCCAGCACTGCACTGATGCGGCTCTGGTAGCCTTTACCTGTGGATTTGAAGTGACCTAGCACCTTGCGGGGCAGTCGGAGTGTAATTTGCTCGGTGCCCTCTGGCTCCTTTACCTGGGCACTGTCCCAAAAACCCTCGGGGATAGTGCCTGCATCGGTATCGGCCAAAGCGCGGCGCTCCACCTCGGCGTCGCTCATGGCCTTCACGGCCTTGCTCAAGGGTGGGGCAGGGGGAAGCGCATCAACGCTGCCATACCGAACCACCTTAGAGGCCTTGGTATTTTTTGCGGTCATGTTTGCCAGCCCTCCATGCTGAGATTAAGCGGATATCGCCGTCACGCTCGGTGAACACCACGCGCAACACTTCGCCGTCAAAGGCTCCCAGGGCGATAAAGCGTTGCTCGCCATAGTCCTTGCGGTCGTCTGGGCGTTTCAGGATAGGGCCTCGGAATATCTGCGCCGCTTGCAGAAATGAAATGCCATGCTTGGCCTCATTCGCAGCGCTTTTTTCCTCGTTCCACTGAAATCCCATAGCTTATATGTAGCTGCAAAAGTAGCTACTGACAAGAGGTATTTACAGATTATTTCTGTTGAATACTACCCCCAAGAAGAGTTGCCATGCAACCCTGACTAGGCCAGCGCCAATGAGCGGGGGAAAGCGGGTCAAGGGGGTGGTGTGCGGGCGCACAAGCGCAGCGCGGAGCCACGGCCCCCTTGAGGCGCGTAGGGGCGGCAGCCCCTGAGCCTTGATTGCGCGAAGCAGCCTGTCTGCGTTAACACTACAATGCCTGATAGGGGGCATGGGTGGGCGACTGGTACATCGTCATCAAAACCATCAAGGGCCGCCGATATCGGTATCGGCAGAGGACGTGGCGCGAAGGCGGGCGGGTGAGAACCCAAAGCTTTTCGCTAGGGCCGCTCGATGCAGACGCTCAATCCAAAGGCGGGAAATCTGACGCGTCGCGTCAAACTCTGAGGAACCTGGCTGCTGGGACATTTTCTGAGCTTGCGAGCGCGCGCCCCGTCGAAGGGCCGTTCAGAAACCCTTGGGATTTGAGCAAGCCCTCGTCGGGGACGTTCCAAAGGCGTCCTGAGCTGGACGCGCTCATAGGGAATTGCCGAGTGCGTCTCGACCCCACGGGCAATGAAGCCTTTTACCACCCCCGAGCCGACCTTATCGTGATGCCCCCAGCAAGGCACTTCATCGACACGGACACGCAATCCTCGACGGAAGCATACTACGCCGTGCTCTTGCACGAGCTGGCCCATTGGACAGGCCACAATGGCCGAACAGGCCGCCTCAACGGCATGAATCTTCGCGATGAGGTCAGCTATGCCCGCGAAGAGCTGGTGGCTGAGGCGACTGCGGTCATAGTCTTGAAGGCGCTTGGTTTCCCTCCGTCTCAAATCACCGCGCACGCCACGTATTTTCAGTTCTGGCTCAAGCAGGCAGGTGAACAGGGGGAGGCTCAGCGGTATGCGGAAGCAGCCGCCGAGACAGCGGCGCGCTTCATCTTAGAAGGCGCTGTTAACACTACAAAGCCGCGTGTGGTATAATCGCGCCATGAACATTCCCGACCACATTCAGGCAGCCATTCGACGCCTCGCCGCGAAAGGCGAGACAGTCGAAACCATTGCGGCCATGACACGGGTCAGCGTCGATACCGTGCGCGCCGTCCTTGCATCCTCAGGCGAAGCGCCAAAGGCAGGCGGCGGCACGTCTCTGAACCGATGAAACGTGCAACCCGCTTGGGTTGCGCGACCGCACGCCTTGGCGTGCGTGGCCCCGAGGGTGCCTGCCTGTGGCGACCATAGCCACGGGTAGGGCAGGGGCCTCGGACGCTGGAAGGCGAAGCCCTAAGCGGTCGAATGGCCTGGGGTTTGGGGAGGCGGCCCGGAGCCCTCCCCATTGCCCTGGCAAACCCCTTGCGGGTGTGGCCGGGGCATCACAGGCGCGGCGCTAGCAAGCCTTCACTACCGAACAAAGAAGGTAGTGAAGGCGGCGGCTCGCAAGCTCGCCCCCGCGTCATAATGGCGGAAATCCAAGGGTAAGGGCAGGGACAAACGGACAGACACCCTGTCAGGAAAAGTGGTGGCGAGTGCCAGAAGGAAACGTACGCCGCTGCACGCGCGGCGTGCCGGACACAGACCGGGGCGACTTACGACCGCCCGAACATGACACCTGCGCAATCCCGCGCCTGACGTTTTCACACCCGCCTGAAAGGAGGCGAACACGATGACGCTGCATGACAGCACCAAGCGAGCACGGCGCACCCGTGCAACCCCGCGAGCCGTAGGCCCTCCCCCGGAGTAGCACGGCGCGACGCCCAAGAGGCACACGATGACAGAGAACCCGATAAACCTGCGACAACCCCGGAAATGGAAGGCCGGAACCCCGCAGCGGGCAACGATTGAAGACTGACGGAACGGCAAACAGCGTCATGAGCTGGCCTGCCCATTCCCTCGGCCCCTCGGGGCCAGCCGACCACGCGCTATAAGCCGTGGCGGTGGGTCATAAACACTAACAAAGGAGAAGGCATGAACCATGGACGCCCTGGCGTTCGACCTGAAAACCCTGGCGCTGCGCTCGGCTGATGGCAGCTTCCTAACCCGGAACCAGCGCCACCGTGGCTTGCAACTTATGGCCCGTGAGCTGGCCGCACTTGGCTACAAGCTCCCCTCGGCCCGCTCGCTCAAGCCCAAGCACATTCACGCCCTGGTGAATGGCTGGAAGGCAACAGGGCTCTCGGCTGGAACCCTGAAGAACCGCACGGCTTGGCTGCGTTGGTGGACAGAACAAGTGCGCAAAAACAGCGTCATGCCACGCGACAACGTCGAGCTCGGCATTGAAAGCCGCGTCCGCTTCAATGGCAACAAAGCCCACACCACGACGACTGACAAACTGGCCACCCTCCCCGCCTGGATGCAATGCGCTATCCGCCTGCAAATGGGCCTCGGGCTGCGCCTGGAAGAAAGCTTGAAATTCAGGCCTGAGCTGGCCGACCAAGGCCACCTGGTGCAGATGCACGCGACCTGGTGCAAAGGCGGTCGGGCGCGGGAAATCCCCCTCTCCCACCCCCGGCAACGCGAGCTGCTTGACGACGTGCACGGCGTGGCCGGCGATGGCTCCCTAATCCCAGCCGGCATGAGCTACATTCAGGCGCGCAAGGCGCTAGAGCGCGCCACCTGGGGCCTTGGCATCCGCAACATGCACGGGCACCGCCACTGGTATGCGCAATGGCGCTACGAAGCCCTGACAGGCCGTAAGGCCCCAGCGGCGGGCGGCAAGACCTACGAGAACCTCACGGCGGTTGAACGGGCAGCCGACTACCGGGCTCGGATGGCCGTCAGCCGTGAGCTGGGCCACAACCGGATTGAAATCACTGACGCCTACCTGGGCCGCCGCTTTGCAGGGAAAGATGCAGCCAATGCGCGCTAAGGTCGAAACCGTGAAGCTTGGCCCGGCTCTCGCCAACGAAGCACAGCGCGCCCGCGAGGCCCTGGCCGCAAAGGTCTATGCCCTCGATGCCGTCAAGGCGGCGTGCCTCGATGCGGCCACCAAGGGCTTCAGCACGTTGACGCTACCGCCCCCGGCCCCGGTTGACCTGGCGCGCACAGAGGCAGGCAGTGCGGCGCGCGCCTGGCTCATGAAGGAAGGCGTACGGGCGGTCTGGGAAAACCGCACCATGCCTGCCACGGGCGAAACATTCCCCGTGCTGGTGATTAGTTGGGATTGATGAGGGTGCAGGCGGCCCGCCCCTCCCCCTTGGGAATAGCTAAGATGACGAGGCGTGAAGAGTGAAACGATGAAGAACAAGGAATAGAAGCTAAGTTCATCATTCAAAAAGGTAATAAAGTGTTGATAATAATAATAAATCAATTCCCCTAAGAGGGGGGTGAAAAGGGGGTATCCAAAAATCAGCTAACCCAACACACTGCCCGAACCAATGATAGCCCGTACAGTTGGGTTTTGAGTGCCTTGCAGCAACGTCCACTCAGCCGCAGACAACCGCTTGTGCAACACCCGCGCATAACCGTTGCGCAGTGCGGCTTTGTCGGTTGTGCCAAGAAAGTCTACATGTAGCTGGTATTCAGCCCAGCCATGCAAAACGCTTTGGTCTAACTTAAGAAGCTGCGCGGCACGTTCACTGGCTACTCTCTCGCGCTCGGCTTCCGCTTCCCACTTTTTGTGTTCGTCAGCGGCGATTTTACGTCGGATGGCTGCCTCAAGAGCCTGTGCACGCTCATATGCGGCCCTGTTTTGTTCGTCTTGTTCTGCTTGAACCTCCGCAGCATCGAGCTTGTCTGCCTCGGCTTGAGCCTGAGCCAAACGGTCTCGCATGTCAGCTACTTGCATCCAAACGCAAAAGGCAGCGCCGACAAGAGCACCAAAAAAAATGCTCGCACCAAATCCAACATTGGCATGCGCATAGGCGGGTGTGTTGGACAGGGAAGCTGCCAGCCACCGAATAATATGGAGAGGCACACCAATAACGAAGCCGGAAAGGCCACAAGCAACAATAGCAGTGCCTAAAATCGATGGGACGTTGTTCGCAACCCCATATTTTTCTTTCGCTGTCTGAATGAGGCGCTGACGCCTAGCTGCCTGTGCTAAGTTATCGACCATCCAAACCCCGCACCGTATCCAGCATGGCAAGCTACCCAACACCAAATGAAAAACACAAGGGCGCGCTGACGACAGGCACTCCAATACACCTGGGAACTGTCGAACCCAGCCCGGAAGCAGTTATGCAGGCTATGCGCCATGTGGCAGCGCAACGACAAGCACGCGTGCAAGATGCTGTGGCGCACCTCGACCGAGCGTCAGCCAAGGTGCACTTAAACAAGCATGCGGTGTTGGAGTTCGAAGACTATCTTGCAGCCATGCAGCGAGTTGAAAACCTGGCGCGGCAGGCCCGGAAGTTCTGGGCGGAAGAAAACGAAAGCCCTGCACATCAAGAATGGCGGTTAACCCGCTTCAATGACGAAACCGGGGAAACACCTGCTGTACTAGGCTTACGCGACCGCTACATGCAAAGCGGTCGGGCACGATTCACGCCAGACATAAAGGGCTGGCTCAATTACCTGACAGACATCGATGCGCGCTTTATGCAGGCATTTGCCCACATCCCAAGCCCTAGATTGAATGAGGAAACCCGCCGCGAAAATACGCTGATTGTGGCTGCCCGCGGTCGGGGCAAGAGCGAGTTGATGAAAGCTCTGCTGCATCACTATGTGGTGCACCGCACGGCCGCCGTGGTGCTGATTGACCCGCACGGTGACATGGCGCGCCAAGTGAGCCGCTGGCCGGAGTTCAGCCGGAACCCAAAGCACCTGGCCTATATCCAGCCGTACCTTATCGAGGGGCGCACGCCGCGCCTTAACCCGTTCAGCCTCGGCCACAGCCTTGCGAGCGAGCTGCGCAGCACCTACGCGCAACAGCTCGCCCGAACCCTCACGGAATTGGTGCCAGACGCCGAGTTAACACCCAACATGAACATGCTGGCGGGGTCATGCGTACGCGTCCTGCTCGAACGGGAAGGCTCAAGCCTGCGCGACCTGTTCGCCATGCTGGGCGATAAGGGCACGCCTGGCCGTGACGCACTCGTGCAAGCTGGGCGCAACCATCATAACCCCGCCCTAGCGGACTTTTTCAAGGGGCAGTTTGACAGTGATAGCCTCAAGCCAAGCAAGGCGGGCCTGCGCAACAGGCTCATGACGTTGCTCATGTCGGACGGCTTCACCGACCTGGTATGCGCCGACGGCTGCCTTGACCTGGAAGCCGCCATCGCGGGCAAAAAGGCACTGGTGTTCAACCTCAGTCCCCTGGGGCCAGACGAAGCGGCGGCGGTCGGACGCCTGGTGCTCATGATGCTGTGGAGCCTGGGGCATCGGCGCTTACAGGATGCCAACCGAGAGCGCGCGCCAGTGCATGTGTTCCTAGATGAGGCGACGAAGTTCGCGGGCAAAGCCGTGGGGGAGATTTTGAGCGAGCTGCGCAAGGTCGGCGTGCACCTGACCTTGGCGCAACAGGTGGGCGGCGACGGCTTTGCAAAGGACGTGCGCGAACGTGTTTATTCCGGCACGGCCATCAAGTTTGCCGGGGCGAATGACAGCGGCGAAATGGCCAAGGTGCTACGCCAAAAGCCGGAGATGCTGACCAAGCTCGAACGCGGCGAGTTCTGGTGCCGCTGGGGGGAAGGTAGCGAGCTGGTAAAGGTGCGCGTGCGCGACGACCTGGCCGATGACAAGCACGCCATGGCGACTCATGAATGGGCTGCTCTGGTGAAACGCTGGAAGGGCACACTTTACCACGAGCGCCCTGCCCCGGCCAAACCTGAGCCACGCAATGCCCGCCCGTTCGACTGACTTTACACTCCTGTCGGGCGTCGATGTGCGGGCACTGGAAGCGCTGGCCACCTACCGCCTGTTGACAGTTGAGCTGATGCGCCTGGCGGGCGTAGGGCAGGACGTGAAGCACTTGCGGGCCTCTCTCGCCAAGCTCGACCGCCTTGGCTTTCTGCACCGGCGCGGCTGGGACTTCACGCCTGGCCAAGGCCGCCAACCGAATTTGCACATGCTCTCGAAAAAGGGGGCAAAAGTTCTGACAGAACTGCGAAGCGACGGTGTTGAAGTGAAGACGCCTGCCAGCCTAACCCAAGCAGTGCAGCATATCCCGCACTGGTTGGGGGTGGTGCACTGGCATATCGCCCTGCGCACCTGGGCGGCCTCGGCTGGGGTGAACGTAAACTGGGTGCGGACAGAGTTTGAGCGCTCAGGCGGCCTCAAGCGTGCCACAGCACTGGATAGCGACAATGGCCAATATATCCCCGACGCCCTGGCACAAATAACCCCTGCTGATGGCAAGGCTCGCCTGCTTGTCCTGGAATACTACCGGGCAAGCCTGGCGCACGCCCTGAGGCAACTTCCAGCTGTGGGTGATGTTGCGGTAGCCGGGAACGTCGAGACGCATTTTAACAGCCCGCTGAGGGCGCGTTTTGTGGTTGTATTCGAGACCCCTGCCCTACGTGACCAAGCGCTTGCCCGTTGGCCTGAACGCTCGGCTGAAACCTGGCAGGCTTTTTTTGTGAAATCCGCTGCCGACCTAAGCGCTTTCAATGATGGCTGGCGTACCCCTGGGGGAAATCTTGTGAGCTTGCTGCCGACCCAATAGGAAGCCCCAGGAGAAGGTTTTAGGTGTAGAGCTTAACCATACCTCGCCTTTCTCTCATGATAGCCCTCTAGCGCCTTCCTAGGGCTTTGGGGTCAAGGGGTGCGCAGCACCGCAGGCTAGCCCCTTGAGGCCAAACCCTAAAGGCGGCATTTTTGAGAATGAGAGAAGCTACCGGTTGAGCGGTGTTTGCACGTCCGCTCGAAGGCTCGTTTTTATCCTTCAAAAAGGGATAAAGCTCTTTTTCTGAAAATTCTGAAGAATGTTTAGAAAGAATGTTCTGAAGAGTGTTCTGTATGTTCTGTTCTATATGGGCGCGACCAACTCGGCGGTAAAACGCGACCAACTCGGCGGAGGCCCGCGACCAACTCGGCGGGCACAAAATTCAAAGCGCGACCAACTCGGCGGAGGCCCGCGACCAACTCGGCGGAGGCCCTTTCGTAACCCATTGATTCAAATAGGATTGGTCGTGTGGATAAGCGCGACCAACTCGGCGGAGCTATCTAGCTCTAAAAACTGCTGAATTTATCGCCGCAAGGCGCGACCAAGTCCGCGTTGTAAAACCGCCTAAATTCAACGCTTTTTCGTTGCGCGGGGTGCAGGCAATGCCAGCACATCTGGCCCTGCTGGTTGAATGGTAAGACCCTGCTCTGAGAGCTTCACGGGTAGCTTGGGGAAAATTTCGCTCAGATGCCCCAGCTCTTCCGCCAACTGGCGCTGAAAATCACGCTGACGGCTAAAGCCATTCCCAAATTGGTCGGCAAGAGCGGCCCAACTGATGTGTAAAGGCCGCTCGATGTTGTGAAGGCGATAGCCCAGCCAGAAATACAAATCGAGCTTGCGGGCACTGCCCGCGAAGGCCCGCACGGCCCGCACGTTTACGGGCAACGCATGCCGCGTGAGGCTTTCATACATGGTTGAGCTGAATGTGAGTGTGCTCGGCCATAGGCTACGCTGGTCGGGATTGTCAGACAACCACACCTGAAATTCGTCAATCGGCGAAAATCGCTTCATTTTGGCGGTTGTGCCATCCCAGGTGCCAAGTGCAATGCTACAACCCGCAAGCGCGTTTAGCTGTTCCTTAAATGCAGGGAGTGCCCCGCCCCGCCCGCCATTATCAGCAAAACCCAACTCCCGCACAAAAGCCGTGAACGTGTCGGCAATTTCGATTTTCGGGGATTTTTGCCGCACCGCCTCGCTGCATAGGTGCATCAGAATGAGGCGTGCTTTTGGGCCGAACGGCAAGGGCTGTGGCTTCCATTCCCCATTAGGGTTTAGAAGCTCGCCAGCCGTGAGCACAAGGCTCATTTTGCCTTGGCGGCGCTCGTAGCGCCTCACATCAAGCGGCTGCCGCTCGTAAGGCAGCCCGCATACGGCAAGCACGCTGTGAATATGGCGTACATCGGCTGGGGTTGGCGGGCTGTTCTCGAATACCTCCCGAACGATAGAGCGGCGGCGCTGCTCGCGGGGCATGGCGTCCAGCTCGGCACGCCGGGCCTGTGCTTTGGCGCTGGCCGCATCACGCTCGGCCTGCTCGCCCGCTAGAACGCGAGCCATGGTTTCCCACATGAAGCCCTTGGCGCGTGCGTCGGCGAGCTTTTCGCGAAGGTCAGCGTCACGAATGAGGGCGTCATAATCGATCATCAGGCAAAGCCTAGGTGATTTGCGGCGGGCGGCATAGCGGTACGCACACAAACTGCACAGTTTGAATTTTTATGCTGTAGCACCATAGCGCTATGATGCTTTAGCATTATCACGCAGCTCGATGCTGCTCGCAAAGCCGCGCTCAGCAAGCACCTTGTCGATGCCTTCAACAAACAGCTCGTGCACCTTCCTGCGCTCGGTGAAGGCAATTTCCCGTAGCTTGTCGTGCACGGCTCTAGGTAGGTAGAGGCTGGTGCGCATCATATCCCCCTCGCCTGCCGCCGGGGTTGTTTTGTTCTCAACGGTTGCAGCCGTTGCTCCAGCGTCTTTAGCTGCCGTGGGCATCGTCGCGGCGTTGGGAAGCGCAAATACGGATGGGCGGGGCATTATTTAGGGCCTTTCATTTTGCTGCTTATCCACTGCCAAAGCGCCCGAATTTCTTCGGCGGCTTTTGAAGTGGGGGCATATTCAGTGACGCCCTGCCCTGCGCCGAACGCATCTTGATGGTCGGCCCGCTGGGCAATGAGCGGCTGTGCCAACACGCCAAGGGTTTGCAAGCCAGCCGCCATTTCCCCGGCGCGTGAATTGCGCGGGATTGTCGAGCACTGGGTGAGCACAAATGCAAAGGGCCGTTCGAGCCGGGCGACAGCCTGAACGGTTGGCGCGACCGCAAGCCCGTCAAGTCGGGTTGGGCGCAGCGGAATCAAACATAAGTCGGCTGCGCGCATGGCAGCATGGGTGGTGGGGTTGTCGGCCCCTGCTGTGTCCAAAATAGCCAGGGTAAAACCCTGCGACCCCAAGCCCTTGAGGGTGGCGGGTAGGTTGGCGACGTGCTGGGCGGGCACGCGCTCGACATGGGGCGTATCCGCCTGCCGTAAGTCTCCCCAGGCTTGAAGGCTGCCTTGTGGGTCAAGGTCTAACGCTAGAACGCGCTCACCAGCCTCTTGGGCGGCGATAGCGAGTGAAACGGCTAGGGTGGTTTTCCCCGTGCCGCCCTTCTGTGTGACAAGAGCAATGATTCGCATGGGGTGAGCGTAGCATAAAAGCGCTTTGGCACTAGAGTGCTATAATGCTTTTATGCTATGGTGCTGTGACATAAAAGTGCAAGTGATAGTGAGCGCGTTTGCGAGGGCAGCACCATGGAACCAGCCGAGCGGCTGCTGCATGAGAATCGCCGCAAGTTTGCGGCGCTGCCATGGTGGCGGCGCTTTCCGTGGCTGCTGCTGCTGGCTGTGCCGTTCGCTGTGCTATTCTGGGCCTTGCAGCTATTGACTGGCTGGCGATTGATAGCCCCGCTTGTATTTGGCCTGAACTAGCTCTTGCATCGCTAGCAAAGCGGCCCCGGCGTTGGGGTAGCTATCTGCCTTCACCTGGCCACCGCTGCCGATGCGGCCCCATTCACGGACAAGGGCGCATTCGCCAAAGAGGGTAGGGGCCAACAGCATCTTGTAGAACCGGGCCATGTTGCGCCCGGTCTTGGGATGGGTGCCTTGCCGGGTGAGATAGACCGCGCTCATGGCTTCAACCTGCTGATAGTCGCCGCACTGACATTGTAGCTGCGGGCAATCTCGCGGACGGCCTCGCCCTGGGCCTTGCGGCCAAGGGCTTCAAGGCGCTGATGGTGGGTGAGCTTGAATGGTGCGCCCATGTGCACGCCACGGGCCTTGGCCCTGGCTCGACCTTCGCCTGTACGGCTCTTAATCAGTTCACGCTCGAACTCGGCCAAGCCGCCAAGGACGGTGAGCATCAGGCGGCCATGCGCGGTGGTGGTGTCGGCCCAGGCATCGGCAAGGGAACGGAACCCAGCCCCGGCAGCGGTGACCTGTTCAAGGATGCGCAACAAGTCGAGGGTCGAACGGGCGAGGCGGTCGAGCCGGGTGACCAGCACCACATCGCCTGCACTCAGGCTGGCCAGCATCCGCTTTAGCTCGCGGCGCTCGGCAGTGGCGGCGCTGACCTTCTCCTGAAACACCTTGCCAGCCCCGGCAGCGGTCAACGCCTCCAGCTGGGCGGTCAGGGTTTGCCCGTCAGTCGATACCCGTGCGTAGCCATAAATCATGCTGACATTATGCAACAGACTTATGCAACAGAAAAGCCCAAAGAGGGCAGGGGCTTAGTTTTGTTGCATAAATCTTAATTTCTGCACGGATTGGCGCAAGAGGAGGAAAAAGACCTATGAAATTTGTTGCTGGATGACAGCGCGGTCAAATGCATGGGAGTGGCCTCACCAGTTATTGGTGCTGTAGTTCGTTGATCACGCCTGAGCGGGAGCGGCAGGAACAGCCGGAAGCTTTTGTGCGAGCTCCCCCGCAAAAACATGGCAGGCAAACGCAACTGCATAAAACTCCGCGTCGGCAAATGCCACGCGCTGCCCTATCGCATAGCTCATGGTGTAAGTCTTCACTCCGTAAAAGACTTGAGTCTCCTCTTCGAATTTTTGCCCTGCTTGCAAATCGATTTCCTCATCGCCACGACGAAAGAATGCACGGCCTCTTGGAATTTTTAATGTGAGACCGCCTGTGTCATCTACATCGGCTTCCCCGACAACACCGGAGCGGTGCTCAAGGCAGTTTCTGACCTTCTGTAGTGATTGAAACTCAGCCTCAAAATTCAAGGGCTGTTGAAGCCCCGCGTTTACATGCTGCAGCAGCGGCCGGAAGGGCATCTTGTTAGCCGCCGCCCGGATTTTAGCAACGATCTGTTGCGCCTCTCCTGGCTGCATTGGTCTTGGCTCTCCAAATGCTCGAATACATTCGATATAGATGTAAGCCTCCTCCAAAGAGGATCTTACCCCCCGGGCAAGGTCTTGAAAGCCTTTGGCGAAAAGCCACGAGTGATAGTTCTGCCTTCGTTCGTCTGAGCTAATTTCCGGGCCTCGCATAACAATTTTCATGCCTATGCTCTGCACTTCAGGAACACCAAGCTCCCTATCCGCCAAGCCGCGAATGCATTCATCAACGACGTGAGCGGCCAACATAGCCGCCTGCTGTCCGGGCGCTGCGACGGCATTTGCGTCTAATCTGATTTCCTGATGCACCACGTCTGGCATTTCTTCCCGTGTTTTCCTTCTGCGCCGCGTTGCTGCGCGCGCCGGAACAATTCCACAAATCTTGGGTTTTGCACCCGCTCTCAGAGCGCACCATATCCGCGACCGTACCATGGCAGGGCTCGCGGAGGTCAAGCGCAAGGGCAAGCGGGGAAGGCGGCCGCCTATGTTATCCGAGAAGGACGCCGCCACTGCGAAGGCACTGCTCGCCGCTGGATCGCTTTCCTCAAAAGAAGTCGCCGCCCGCTTCGGCGTATCAAAGGCAACACTCTATCGCTATCTCGGAAATGGTGCGGCTTAGGGGACTCGAACCCCTACGGATTGCTCCAGAGCGTTATTAGAGGTCTCCTTCAGAGGCCCCTAGGCAACGCCCCACGTCTACCAGTTTCGCCAAAGCCGCGCGTTCAATATGTGCCGCTGCCACGCGTTATGCAAGACGCTCATCGCGTTGCATAAATCTTGGATTTTGCAACAAGCCAGCACAAGTGCGGCTAACTCTAGGCTGTTTTGAGTCTGCCGCCATAGCTGACGAAAAGGACGGCAATGGGCATGACGACATGCGACGATTCCGGCATGCTGGCCGCATGATGACATCGATGAACCCACACCCCCATACGATCCATACACAGTGGGAGGTCGCGTGATTTCCTCTGTGTCCTCGCTAACGCCCCCACTTTTGCATGCGGGCGACAAGGTGCGCTTTGTCTCGCCAGCAAGTCCTCCGGATGAGGAAGAGATCATGCTGCGTGCGAAAAAGCTCGAAAGCTGGGGCCTAGAGGTCGATTTCGGTCAGCATGCATTCAAGAAGCTGTCCTATCTCGCTGGCACTGATGACGAGAGGCTTTCCGACCTGAATTCGGCATTTCAAGACCCGGCCGTGAAGGCGGTTTTCGCGACGCGGGGCGGAAAGGGCTCATATCGTATCGCTAGGCTCAGGACCTATTAATGTGCAAGCGAATGTGATTCAGAGTCCCTTTCGAGGAGATTCTGATGAGTGGCCTGTTTCTGCTGAGCGAGCGTCAAATGGCTCGGATCACACCGTTTTTTCC
>JAESGN010000825.1_pt1 | contig 14208 bp, 15 predicted proteins | sample 9269731 | NCBI WGS metagenome assembly JAESGN01 (sample SAMN15720683, study PRJNA650826) | algae metagenome | isolation source: Mojavia pulchra JT2-VF2 and co-occurring heterotrophs from desert soil | place: USA: Cadiz Valley, Joshua Tree National Park, CA | collected 1998-06-08
CAGAAGCTGCGCCAGTTCTACCTGACCAACGGCTATGCCGATTTCCGCGTGATCTCGGCCGTCGCCGAGCTGACGCCGGACAAGAAGGACTTCATCATCACCTATGTGGTGGAGGAAGGCCCGCGCTACAAATTCGGCCCGGTGAGCGTCGACAGCGCGATCCGCGACTTCGACGACAAGCGGCTCGCCGCGGCGCTGAGCATCAAGGAAGGCGACTGGTACAACGCCAAGGCCGTGGAAGACACGGTCGAGCAGCTGAGCGAGACCGCCGGCATCGCGGGCTATGCCTTTGCCGATGTGCGCCCCGAGTTCCAGCGTGACAAGGACACGCTGACCATGGCGATGAACTTTCACATCGCGGAAGCCAATCGTACCTATATCGAGCGCATCGAGATCACCGGCAACCGCCAGACCCAGGACAAGGTGATCCGCCGCGAGTTCCGCGTGGCCGAGGGCGACGCCTTCAACACTTTCCTGGTCAAGCGTTCGCAGGACCGCATCAACTCGCTCGGCTATTTCCAGGACAAGTTCGAGATCGAGCGCGTCGAGGGTTCGGCGCCGGATCGCATCGTGCTCAAGGCCAATGTGGAAGAGCGCGCCAATGGCGAGCTGACGCTGTCGGCCGGCTTCTCGAGCCTCGAGCAGTTCATCCTCCAGGCCTCGATCCGCCAGCGCAACTTCCGCGGCATGGGCCAGACCGTGTCCGCCTCGGTCGACTATTCGACCTATTCCAAGTCGGTCGAGCTGGGCTTCACCGAGCCCTATCTGTTCGACAAGAACATCGCGCTGGGCGGCACGATCTTCCGCCGCGACTATAACGCGTTCAACTATATCGGTTCGGACCGCTCGACGACCTACAGCCAGGTCTCGACCGGCTTCCAGGTCGTCGCCGGCGTGCCGCTGACCGAATATTGGACGCTGTCGGGCCGCTATTATCTCGCCCAGGACAATGTGACGCTCGACAAGGCGAGCTTCTACACGAACGGCGTCTGCGATCCGCTCAAGGCCGGCCGCTATTATTGCGAGGCGGTGGGCAATCGCATCACTTCGCTGGTCGGCCTGACGCTGACCTATGACAGCCTGAACAGCCGCATCCGCCCGACCCGCGGCCAGCGCCTGTCGGTGAGCGGCGACTTCGCCGGCCTGGCCGGCGACGTGCGCTATCTGCGCGCGCGCGCCAATGCCGACAAATATTGGAACGTCGGCGGCGGCTTCATCGCATCGGTTTCGGCCGAGGGCGGCCTCATCCACAGCCTGGAGAAGGCGAGCGGCCCGGGCATCGATCCGGTGCGCATCACCGATCGCTTCTACCTGGGCGAGCCGCAGTTCCGCGGCTTCGACATCCGCGGCGTCGGCCCGCGCGTCCAGCGCATCAACTATACGGGCGATCCGACCACGGGCACGCAGCTGCTGGTCACCGATCGCGACCAGATCGTCGACGACGCGATCGGCGGCAAGGCCTATTACCTTACCAAGGCCGAGCTGGAGATTCCGCTGGGCGCCGGCGCCGCCGAGATGGGCCTGCGCCCGTCGATCTTCATCATGGCGGGCAGCCTGTTCAACATCACCCGCCCGGGCAAGACGATCGAGTTCGCTCAGGCGAAGGATACCAACGGCAACCTGCTGTACAACAAGGACGGCTCGCCGACGCTGCTGCCCAAGGACAACTTCATCAAGGATACGGCGGGCAATCAGCTCTACATCGTGAGCGGGTCCGACCCGACCTATTCGGGCTATTACACGACCTGCAAGGTCGGTTACGCGGCGAGCGCGACCGCGCCGTGCGTCGGTACCTCGATCAATGCCATCGCCAATCAGCCGATCGCGCCCTTCTTCGAGCGCTATGTCGGCGACACCGCTTCGCCGCGTCTGTCGATCGGCTTCGGCGTAAACTGGAATTCGCCCTTCGGCCCGCTGCGTATCGATGTGGCCAAGACGTTGCTCCACGCCAAGGGCGACGACACCAAGCTTGTAACCTTCAACGTAGGGACTCAATTCTGATGATTACCAAGAAGCGCATTCTCGCCGCGCTGCTCGCGGCGCCCGCCGCGCTTGTCGTCGCGGCTCCCGCGCACGCACAGGTCAACGGCATCGCCACCGCCAGCCCGGTCCGCGTGATCGACTCCAGCAAGGCGTTCACCGCTGCCCAGCAGCAGATCCAGACCACCTACAAGGCGGCGTTCGACCAGATCAACGCCCGCCGCCAGGCCGCGCAGAAGGAAGCCGAGCCGCTCCTCGCGCAGCTCGACACCAACAAGGACAAGAAGGTCGACGACGCCGAGCTCAAGGCTGCCCAGGCGGCCAAGAACCCGGTGCTCGACAAGATCGCCGCGATCCAGAACGCGGCGAACACCGACGTCCAGAAGCTGAGCAACCCGGCCGCTCGCGCAGAGCTGTTCGCGATCGAATCGATCCTGCGCCAGTATGAGCCGGCGCAGCTGCGCGTCGTCACCGCGCGCAAGATCAGCGTCGTGCTTTCGCCGGAAGTCTTCATGTACGCGCCCGATTCGGCCGATATCAGCGACGCGATCACCGCCGAGCTCGACAAGTCGGTGCCGACCGTGAGCATCCAGCCGCCGGCCGATTGGCAGCCGGCGCGCGAGACGCTGGCGATGCAGCAGCAGCTGGCCCAGATCGAGCAGATCCGCGCCTATCAGGCGGCTGCGCAGCAGCAGCGCGCGGCGGGTGCCGCTCCGGCGCCGGCGGCGCCCGCGGGCGCCAAGCCGGCCGGCAACAAGCCCGCCGAGCCGCGGTGAGCGAGGACGTTTCGGCAGCCGCCGCCGCTCCGGAGAAGTCCGGGGGCCCGCTGAACATTCAGCGGGTGATGGCGGCGCTGCCGCATCGCTACCCGATGCTGCTCGTCGATCGCGTCGAGGAACTGGTCCTCGACCAGCGAATCGTCGCGATCAAGGCGGTCAGCATGAACGAGGAGTTCTTCCAGGGGCATTTCCCGGGAAGGCCGATCATGCCCGGCGTCCTCCAGGTGGAGGCGCTGGCGCAGGCGGCGGGCGTGCTGGCGGTGGAGAGCCTCGGCCTCGCCGGTTCGGGCAAGCTCGTCTATTTCATGACGATCGACGGCGTGAAGTTCCGCAAGCCGGTCGAACCCGGCTGCCTGCTCCGCCTCGAGGTCGAGTTCGTCCAGAAGCGCTCGCGCGTCTGCAAGTTCGCCGGCCGCGCGATGCTCGATGGCGAAGTCGCCACCGAATGCGAGTTCACCGCGATGATCGCGGATCCGCCTTCGGCGTGATCCATGGCTGCGGGGCGGGCCCCGCATCCGATTGCCGGCGCCGCGCGGCCCCAGGTTGCGCGGCGCTCGCGTCTCTGCTAGGCGCGCGCCTCCGCTGCCGGTCGGAAACCGGCGGCTTTCCAAGGAATTCGACGTGAAGAAAGACACTCACCCCGACTATCACATGATCAAGGTGCAGATGACCGACGGCACCGTGTACGAGACCCGCTCCACTTGGGGCAAGGAAGGCGACACGATGACCCTCGACATCGATCCGCTGGCCCACCCGGCCTGGACCGGTGGCTCGCAGCGCCTGCTCGATCAGGGTGGCCAGGTCGCGCGCTTCAACAAGCGCTTCGGCGGCCTCAACCTCGGCAAGAAGTAATTTCCCCGGCTTTCGGCGCGTTACGACGTTAACGCGCCGTTAGCCAGCCGGGGCTAGCTTGCCCGTCATGGCAAGCGCAGCACGAGCATTCGCAGCGGAATTCGAACCGGCCGAGGAGCTTGGCCGCCGGCGTTCGATGCGCGCGCCGGTGTCGCTCGACGCGAAGATCGGCCGGGGCGGCCTTGATCGCGCGCTGTGCAAGGTGGTCGACGTGTCGCTGCACGGCGCCCGCATCCAGACCTATTCGCTGATCAAGGCCGGTTCGATGATCTGGCTGGCGCTGCCCGGGATCGGGCATGTCGCGGCGCGCGTCGTCTGGTCCAGCGATTTCGAGGCGGGCCTCGAATTTCAGGCCGCGCTGACCCCCGAAGCCTTCGAGACACTTACGACGCAGCGATAGCGTTCGCGACGCAGCGATGGCGTTGCGCGCCGAAAGGCGGCGCGGGCGGATTGCGCTTGCCCGCGAGATAGGACATTCTCGCCCCAATTCACCTGCTGGGGAAACTGGTGATGATCAAGGGTCTGCTGCTTTGCGCGGCGGCATGTGCCGCGCCCCTGACGGCGATGGCGGGCGACCGGGACTTGCCGATCGTTCCCAATCTCAGGGCCTTGCTCGCCGCCGATGGTGCCGCGCGCACGCCTCCCGGCCGCAGGCTGGCCCGGCCGCGGCCGACCACCTATGTGCCGATCGTCTATCATGGACTGGAGCGCGGCGAGATTCGCGCCCCGTCCGCGGCAATGCTGCCGCAAGAGCCGGTCCGGCTCACCAGCACCTTCTCGATCGCCGAACTGCGCGCCCGGCCCTTCCGGAATCTCGCCACGCCGGATACCGGCGCCGACGCGACCAGCGCGCGCGGCGGCAGCTGGGCCGTGTACGACATACTTTCCGATCACCGGAAGCCGCGCTTCCGCCGCTCGGCGCTGAGCACGATGCTGGTGCTGCGCATCGACGGCGAGGAGGGAAGCGCGCCGCTCAGCGTGGGCGGGGGCGGGGTCGCCTCCGCGTTGTGGCAGGTGATGCCGGGGAACTGAGGCTCGGCGCGCGCCGCCTCGGCGAGGAGGGCGGGGCGGGGCGGGGCGTTCAGTTGGCCTCCTGCTTCTGCGCGACGAGATTGAGCACCAGGGCGGCATATTCGTTGCCCGGATCGAGCGCCTTGGCCTGGCTCGCGGCATTGGCGGCGCCGGGCAGGTCGCCCAGCGCGATGAAGGCGATTCCCTTCGCCGCGATCAGATTGGCGCGGCCGGGGCCGTCCATGTCGCGGTCGCCGGCAAGGAACTTGTCGATGAACGGCGCCATCTCGCCATAGGCGGAGAGGCTGAGCAGCGTCGCGACATATTCCTTGGCCAGGTCGTGCTGGTTCGGCGCGATCGCCAGCCCCTTGGCGTAGCTTGCCTTGGCGCCGGCAAAGTCCTTCATCTCATATTGGATCCAGCCGACGGCATAGGCGAGCTCGGCATGATGGAGGTTGGTCAGCACGAAATTGGCGCCGGCCGGAAAGCCGTCGATCGCGCGGCCGGCCTTGCTGGCGTCGGCATAGGCGAGATACTGATGTTCGTCATAGACGCGCACCTCGCCGCCGCAGCGCTCGGGCGCAGGCATGGCGGCGGGGAGGGACGCGTAGCGCTTCTGAAGCGCCGGGAGCAGCGCGGCGAAGCCGGGCTTGTCCTGCGCCTTCATCAGCGTGAAGGCCTGTTCGATCTCGGGCTGGGCGGCGGCGGCCCAGGCGGCCTTGTCCTCGCACGGACCGGCCAGGGCGGTGCCCGGCACGAGCAGCGCGAGGGCGGCGATCGTTGCGAGCCGGTTTCCGTGCATGCCCATGTCCCCCGGAGTCCTGCCCGACGATGATGGGCACCATATCGACGTTAGAGGTCGCCGATTCACGCCACAACCCTTTGATCGGCTATCCGGGCGTTGATGTCAGGAAGCGCTCGAGCTGCGCCAGGACGACATCCCAGTTCTGCCTCGATCTGTCGGCCAGTTCCTGGCTCGGATTATTGCCTTGCCGAACGAGAACACGGCATCCGCCGGGCGCGGGTTGAACTTCGAATGCGAGCGTGTTGTGGCCGCCCGGCACGGCTTCCCCGGAGTCGCTCTCCCGCGCCACGGTCATGGCGAGCACGCGGGGAGGATCCAAGGTGGTGATCGTTCCGCGATCGAAGAACACCTTGCCTTCCCATTCGTAGCGATAGGAAATGGGGCCGCCGACGACGCCCGAGCTTTCGACTTGCGCTCCGAACATGTATTGCCGGATCCGTTCGGGGTCGATGAGCGCGCGCCAGGCCGCTTCCGGCGGCACGGGAATGGATCGCGACGTTTCAATCTCGAAAACCGATTGCATCAGCTACTCCTCCTGACCTGGCTGCCCATTCGCCGTTAAGCTGAACATCGGGGTGCGTATTGAAGATTTCCGCAGATCGAGCAGAGCCGCTGTTCCCGACGGATGAAGGGATATTGCAGCCCGCCTCCGAACCGCGATTTCTGCGGATGGAACGCTATTCGCCGCCCTTGTCGCTGCGGCCCTATCTGGATCATCTCTGGATCGCGGAATGGCAGGTGCCGCGGGAGACCACGCTGCCGCTGGACATTGTCGCCATGCCTTGCGTCAACTTGGTGTTGATGGGCGAAAGCGCCTTCGTGGCGGGCGTGAAGACGGAGCGTCAACGCCATGTGCTTTCCGGTTCGGGCCGCATTGCGGGGCTCCGTTTCAAGCCGGGCGGATTTCACTCCTTTTCCTTGCATCCGGTCGCCAGGATAAGGAATTTGGAGATACCGGCGGATTCCGTGCACCCGTCGCTCAGTCCGGCATGGGCGCGATCTTGCATGTCGAGGGACGATTTCGACATCGCGGCAATGGCGTTGTTCGAAGCGATCGTGAATCTGCCCACGCATCGCGCACCGAGAACTGCTTTGGTGGAGCGGATCCTTGAGGCGTGCTGGAGGCAGCCGGAACTCCCGATTCCCGCCATCGCCAACGCATGTGGGCTGAAGGTTCGCACCCTGGAAGCATTGTTCCATGACTCGGTGGGCGTCAGCCTGGTCTGGATCAGGCGCCAGATCCGCGCGATGTCCGCGATGCGCATGGGGCAGCAGGAACGCCGATGGGCGGAGATCGCCCAGCAGCTCGGCTATAGCGACCAGGCGCATATGACGAACCAGTTCAGGCAGGTCGTCGGCCTTCCACCCGACACGTTCCTCAGGCGGACCGGACGCTGATCCTGCTTTCCATCCACATGGCGGCGGCAAGTGGCGGAGCGTGGCGGAGACAGTTCGAACCCGTCAGGGTTCGCAAGGCCGAACGACCGTCCGAGCCGATGCGAGGCCCTGAAGCAAGGACTGGCGGAGAGGGTGGGATTCGAACCCACGGTACGCTTCCGCGCACGGCGGTTTTCAAGACCGCTGCCTTAAACCACTCGGCCACCTCTCCGCGTCGCTGCCTGCGCTAATGCGATCCGCGACGATCCGCTACAATTTGTTGACGAAAGCGGATGGCGGGGGGTTCTGCATCCGGCTGCCCTGTGGCACAAAAAGCGCATGCGGGGATCGAGTGGCGTAATGCGTAGCCTGTTGGCGCTTGGCGTGGCCGTGATCGCGGCGGCGCCGGTGGGCGCACCCGCGATCGCGCAGGATGAGAGCGGGTTCCAGGCCTATCTGGGCGAGCTTTCGCGCCAGGCCGCGGCCGAGGGCGTGAGCCGGCGGACGATCGATTCGGTGATCCCGACGCTCACCTACAATGCGCGCGTGGTGCAGCTGGACCGGCAGCAGCCGGAGACCGCGCCCAACGCGCCCATCTCCAATTTCGAGCCCTATCGCCGCGCGCATGTCGATGCCGCGCGGATCAGCCAGGGTCGCGCCGCCTATCAGCGCCAGCGCCCCCGCCTGCGCCGGATCGAGGCCGAGACCGGCGTGCCCGAATCGATCATGGTCGCGATCTGGGGGCATGAGACCAATTACGGCCGGGTGATGGGCAATTTCGACCTGCCCCGCGCGCTCGCCAGCCTGGCCTATGAGGGGCGCCGCCGCGAGTTGTTCGCCGGCGAGTTCATCGCCACGCTCAAGATGATCGATCGCGGCGTGCCGCGCGAGAAGCTGGTCGGCAGCTGGGCCGGGGCGTTCGGCGGGCCGCAGTTCCTGCCTTCGGTCTATCTCCGCCTCGCCCGGGACGGCGATGGCGACGGCATGGCCGATATCTGGGCGAGCGAGCCCGACACGCTCGCCTCGATCGCCAATTATTTCGTCAACGCCGGCTGGCGCAAGGGCCAGCCCTGGGGATTCGCAGTGAGCGTGCCGGCCAATCTGAACCGCGCCGCGCTGGCCAACAAGACCAGGTCCCCGCGCTGCCCGCGCGTGTTCGAGCGGCACAGCCGCTGGAAGACGATGGCGGAGTGGCGGGCGCTCGGCCTGGTGCCGCAGACGCGCGCCTGGCCGGGCGACAATATCCAGGCGACGCTGCTCGAGCCCGACGGGCCCGGCAAGACCGGCTATCTGCTCACCGGCAATTATCGCGTGATCCTCGACTATAATTGCTCGAATTTTTACGCTTTGTCGGTAGGCCTGCTCGCCGATGAGGTCGAACGCTAGCATCTTCGCGCTCTCGCTCCTGGCCCTTGGCGGGGGAGCTCCGAGCCATGCCCAACCCCTGCAGCGGCAGGGCTCTGTCGGCGCGCAGGCCTATGGCGGGCCGCAGTCCCAGCCGGACGACCAGTCCGCCGAGACCTGGCGCGCCGCCGACGGCACGATCCGGACGCGGCCCGCCCGCGTGCAGCCGCAACCGCAGCCGGCCCCCGAGCCGGCAGCGGCGCAACCCGAACCCGAGCCGCAGCCGCAATGGGCGGATCCCGCACCCGCCGCGCCGCAATCGGACACCCCCGGCGCGTCCTATGCCGTTCCAGGCAGCCCGCCCGCCCGCAAGATCCAGGTCGCGCCCACGCCGCGGCAGGAGCCGTCCCGGCCTCGCCAGGCGCCCCCGCCGCAAGTCGCGACGGTGGTGCCCGACGGCTTTACCGATCCCGCCGCCGGCGCGGCGGGCCCCAGCGGCTCGTCCCAGCCCGCGCTGGGCGAGACGCCGCGCTATGACGAGATCGGCTATGCCGGCGTCCGTCCGGTGAGCGGTGGCGGCGCGATGGACCAGTCGGTGGTGGCGGTGCATCGCTCGCTGCCGGCCAATAGCTATGTCGAGGTTACGTCGCTCGACACCGGCAGGACGATCCTGGTGCTGGTCACCGGCACCGATCCCGGCGCCGATCATCCCATCGACCTGTCGGCGGGCGCGGCGCGGCTGCTCGGTGCGAGCGGCGACTCGATCGGCGTGCGGATCCGCACGGTGAACCCGCCGGCGATGGACAAGGCCGCGCTCCAGGCCGGCCGGCCGGCCGGCGATCGAGCCGACGCGCCCCAGATATTGCTCACCGCATTGCGCAAGCGGCTCCCCGGCGCCTCTGGCCATGCTGGCGCCGTTCCGCGCGCACCGAGCGTCGCCGCGCCGGCCTATAGCCCGCCACGCCCCACCGCCGCGCCGCGTCCGGTGCCCGTGCGCCCGGCACCGGCGCCCGCGCGCCCGGCTGCCGGCGGCAGATTTATCGTGCAGGTCGCCGCACTTTCTAACGCCAGCCGTGCACAGGCGCTTGCCCAAAGCCTAGGAGGCTTCGTAAAGCCGGGTGGCGGGCTCCATCGCGTCCAGCTCGGTCCCTTCGCCACGGCGAGTGAGGCCGAAGCGGCACGGCGGCGCGCCGCGGGCGCGGGCTATGGAGATGCGCGCGTCCAAGCCAACTGAAAGGCCGGACGAATCACATGAAGAAGTTGCTTGCCGCATCGTTCCTGGCGCTTGCCGCCGCCCAGTCCACGAATGCCGCAGGCCCGCCGCCGTTCGATACGCCGGCGCCGATCGCCTATATGGAGGACATGTCCTCCGGCGCGGTGCTCTACGCCAAGGATGCCGATCGGCGGATGCCGCCGGCCTCGATGGCGAAGATGATGACGGTCTATGTCGCCTTCGACCTGATCAAGAAGGGCGAGTTGAAGCTCGACAAGCAGATCGAGGTGACGCCGGAGACCTGGAAGAAATGGCATAGCCAGGGCTCGACCATGTTCCTCAGCGTCGGCCAGAAGCCGACCGTTTCCGACCTGCTGAAGGGCATCGTCACGCTTTCGGGCAACGATGCCTGCGTCGTGCTCGCGGAAGGTATTTCCGGTACCGAGGAAGCCTTTGTCCAGCGCATGAACGAGGCGGGCAAGCGCCTGGGGCTCACCAACAGCCATTTCGGCACTTCGAACGGCTGGCCCGACAATGGCGTGACCTATGTCACTGCGCGCGACCTGGCGCATCTCGCCAAGGCGACGATCCAGGATCATCCGGACCTCTACAAGCAATTCTATTCGCTCACGAGCTTCACCTGGGGCAAGACGCTGGGCGCCGGCGCCGACATCACCCAGGCGAACCGCGACCCGCTGCTCGGCCGGGTGCAGGGCGCCGACGGCCTCAAGACCGGCCATACGGACGAGGCCGGCTATGGCTTCACCGGTTCGGCCGAGCAGAATGGCCGCCGCCTGGTGATGGTGGTGGCCGGGCTCACCACCTATAATGGCCGCGCCGATGAATCGGTGAAGTTCATGAACTGGGGCTTCCGCGCCTGGCAGGCCCGCCCGCTCGTCAAGAAGGGCCGCAAGGTGGGCGAGGTGCAGGTGCAGGGCGGCACGTCGGGCAGCGTCGGCGTGGTCGCCCCGCGCGACCTGACCGCCACGGTTCCCGCCGGCACCGCGCCCGAGATGCAGGCGCGCATCGTCTATAATGGCCCGGTCCAGGCCGGCTTCAAGGCAGGCGACCATATCGCCGACCTGGTGGTCGATTCGCCCGGCCTGCCGTCGCAGACCGTGCCGCTGGTGGCGGAGAAGGATGTGAGCGAGGCGGGGTTCTTCGGCCGCGCCTGGCGCGGCTTCTGGTCGCTGTTCGGCTTCTAGCCGTCATCCCGGCGAAGGCCGGGATCGCGTGCGGCTCTTTTCCCGCCATTGCCCGAGACCCCGGCTTTCGCCGGAGTGACGGTTATGGCTAAGGTGCCAATATGCCCCTGATCGGCAACGAACCCGCCCGCGAGGCGCTGGCCGCCGCGATGCGGAACGGCAACCTTCATCATGCCTGGCTGATCGCCGGGCCGGAGGGGGTGGGGAAGGGCATGTTCGCCAGGGCGGCGGCGCTGCGCATGCTCGCGGAGGCGGCGGGGCGCGACTCGCTCGCGCCCGGCTGGGCGGTGCCGGTCGAGAGCCAGACCGCCCACCTGATCGAGGCGGGCGCGCATCCGGACTATCGCGAGCTCGTCCGCCTGCCCAAGGACCCGGACAAGCCCGACGAAGCGCTGGCCCGCTCGATCACGATCGCGCAGGTTCGCTCGCTCCAGGCGCTGTTCGCGACCAAGCCGAGCTTTTCCTCCCGTCGCGTCATCGTGATCGACGCGATCGACGATCTCGAGCGCGGCGGCGCCAATGCGCTGCTCAAGAATCTCGAGGAGCCGCCGGCGGGGACGATCTTCCTGCTCGTCAGCCATGCGCCCGGCCGGCTGCTGCCGACGATCCGCTCGCGCTGCCGGCTGCTGCGTTTCGAGGCGCTGGGCGACGGGGGTGTGGCGGAGATCCTGCGCGTGCAGCTGCCCGACGCCACGGCAGGCGAGATCGCCGCGCTGGTCAGGGCGGGCGAAGGCTCGCCGGGCCGGGCGCTCGGCTTTGCGGGGCTCGACATCGCATCGATCGAGACCGAGATGGCGGCACTGGCGGATACCGGGGATCCTTCCAACCTGATCCGTGCGCGCCTCGCCAAGCAGCTTGGCGCAAAGGCCGCGCAACCGCGCTACGAGGCGTTTCTCGAGCGCGCGCCGAGCTTCATCGCCGAACGGGCAAAGGCCCTTTCCGGAGATGCGCTGCGCACGGCGCTCGATGCCTATGCCGCGGCGCGCGAGCTGGGAGGCGCGGCGACGGGGTTGTCGCTCGATGCCTCGGCCACGGTGTTCGAGATGGGCGGCATTCTTGCGCGGCTGGGGCGTACTTAACGCCGTCTTAGGCAGATCGCTCTATTTCCGCCCTGGAGCGAGAGGGGATATCGATGAGCGCGATCACGGGCATTTCGGGCATCGGCGGCAATGCGACCGCGCAGCCGGCCGCCGCCAACGGATCGGGCGGCACCAGCTTCGATGCGATATTGGAGGCCTTCAAGAAGGCCGCGAGCGAAACGCCCGAGCAGCGCGCCCGCGACGCGGTGCTCAAGCAGCATGACCTCTCCGAAGAGGATTACAAGAAACTGCCGCCCAGGGAAAAGGAAGCGATCGACAAGGAGATCGCCGCGGCGGTGCGCAAGGTGCACGAACGCCGGACCGGCGTGGCGATCGGCGATGCGCCGGTGCCGACCGAGAAGCTGTTCGGCTGAGTCTCCTAGCCGCCGCCCCAGCCCAGCAGTTCGTTGGGATCGGGCGTGTCCTCCATGTAGAGCGGCTTGCTGGGCCTTTTGCTCTTCTTCTCGAGGATCGGGTCATAGGCGGCATCGCCGCCCTTCTTGCTGAGCTTCATGTCGCGGGTGAGGTAGTCGCCGGTGAGCAGGTTCCAGCTGATCGCACGGCCGTCATGCGCATAGGTGCGGCTGTAGAGCGTGGCGTCCAGGCCGATCAGCCGCATGCGGGGGCTGGGGCCGGGCACCAGCCGATAGCGATAGACGGTGTTCACCGCGGTCGTGCCGCCGACCAGGTCGGTGATCTTGAGCACGCCCTTGGCGATGCTCACTTCGGCGCCGCCGAGCGGATCGGTGTCGAGCCTGAGCGTGCCGACTGTCACGAGGCGGCCGCCGGTGCGCAGCATCGCCTTCGCCGTCCGCGTCTCCTCGCCGCGGCCGATCAGCACCGCATCGGGCCGGCCGTCGCCGTTCAGGTCGCCTTCGGTGAGGCTTTCGACTTCCTCTCCCTTTGCAAGCTGGGCCTTGATCTCCGGCGAGGCCTGCTGGGCCATGGCCGGCGTGGCGATCAGGACTGCCGCGAGTGCCGCGATCCGCATGGGTTTCCTCCGCCGCGTGGTGCAACCCGAGACTAGCATGTGCCGCGCCCAGGCTCTAGATGCGCCGGATGGCCGAGCCCTTCTACATCACCACTGCGATCCATTATCCCAATGGCCGCCCGCATATCGGGCATGCCTATGAGATGATCGCGGCCGACGCGATCGCCCGTTTCCAGCGCCAGCAGGGCCGCGACGTCTTTTTCCAGACCGGCACCGACGAGCATGGCCTCAAGATGGTCAAGACGGCGCGCGAGCGCGACATGACCGCGCGTGAGCTTGCGGACGAGATGTCCAGTTATTTCAGTGAAATGGCCGAGAAGCTTGATATCTCGTGCGATCGCTTCATCCGCACCTCCGAGGCCGATCACTACAAGGCGAGCCAGGCGATCTGGCAGGCGATGGCCGATGCCGGCGACCTGTATCTCGATCGCTATGAAGGCTGGTACTCGGTGCGCGACGAGGCGTTCTACGAGGAGAAGGAGCTGGTCGCGGGGGAAGGGGGCGTGAAGCTCTCGCCCCAGGGCACGCCGGTGGAGTGGACCGCGGAGGAGACCTGGTTCTTCCGCCTGTCCAAATACCAGCAGCCGCTGCTCGACCTCTATGCCGCCAACCCCGACTTCATCCGCCCGGAATCGCGCCGCAACGAGATCCTGCGCTTTGTCGAGGGCGGGCTGGCGGACCTGTCGGTCTCGCGCACCAGCTTCGACTGGGGCGTGCCGGTGCCGGGCTCGCCCGGGCACGTCATGTACGTCTGGGTCGATGCGCTGACCAATTACCTGACCGGCGCGGGCTATCCCGACAACAGCGAGCGGCTGGCGCGCTACTGGCCGGCGGACATCCACCTGATCGGCAAGGACATCGTCCGCTTCCACACCGTCTATTGGCCGGCTTTCCTGATGTCCGCGAAGATCGCGCTGCCGAAGCAGGTGTTCGGGCACGGCTTCCTGCTCAATCGCGGGGAGAAGATGTCCAAGTCGGTCGGCAATGTCGTCGATCCGATGGCGCTGGCCGAATATTACGGCGTCGACGCGCTGCGCTATTTCCTGCTGCGCGACGTGAGCTTCGGCAATGACGGCACGTTCAGCGACGAAGCGATCGTCACCCGCGCCAATGCCGATCTGTCGAACAGCTTCGGCAACCTCGCCCAGCGCACGCTCGCCTTCATCGCCAAGAATTGCGAAGGGCAGGTCGAGGCCGGGCGCGCCGAGGAGGCGGATGCGGTGCTGCTTGCCGAGGTCGACACCGCCTGTGCCGGCTTCACCCGCGCCTTCGAGGATCTGGCGCTCAGCCAGGGCGTCGAACTGTGGATGACCGGCGTGTTCGCCTGCAACCAGTATATCGACGCGCAGGCGCCCTGGGGGCTGCGCAAGACCGATCCCGAGCGGATGCACGCCGTGCTCGGCACGCTGCTGCGCGCGATCCGGCGTCTTGCCGTCACGATCGCGCCGGTGGTGCCGGGTTCGGCGGAGAAGCTGCTCGCGCAACTGGGGCCGGAGGGCGATCCGGACTTCCGCATCGCCGCGCCGACTCACATCTTCCCGCGCCTGGAGCTGAAGGAAGACGCGTGAACCT
>JAESGN010000836.1_pt1 | contig 13781 bp, 11 predicted proteins | sample 9269731 | NCBI WGS metagenome assembly JAESGN01 (sample SAMN15720683, study PRJNA650826) | algae metagenome | isolation source: Mojavia pulchra JT2-VF2 and co-occurring heterotrophs from desert soil | place: USA: Cadiz Valley, Joshua Tree National Park, CA | collected 1998-06-08
GTAGATGAATTAAAAACATTACTAGACAGGTTGTTAAATCAAGGCGAGTTAGTGATTAAGTGGCATCGGAAAATTAAAAATAAAGGCAATGTAAAGTATATTGCAGCTTAAATGCCGATTAGCTTAAAATGACTTTACCATCAAAGCCTCATTGCTCAACCTCCATCCCAGAGTGCGATTGCCTCCGGCACTGCGCTTTAGCGCAATCGCTACCTTTCTTTGTTCCTTAGTATACCTGTACTAAATTTAGATGCGTTTGCCCTGGTTGGCGAATGGGATTGGAGCGGTTTGTTATGCGGTCAACCCACTGGCATTAGTTGGTGGTTTAGTCGGTGGTGCTGCGTGGCTATGGTTTGTTGTCGAACATTCCAACAGAACCAAGGAGATTGCACCTTTACCCTTTATACGTGGCAACTTTATAGACGCTCTAGCTCTTTTGGGAGATTATGATGCTAGGAGCAATTATCAAGCGGATTATCTTGCCAATACTGTTAAATTCCTAGAACGACACGAGGCAGAAGAGTACACCTTTGTTCATGCTGAGTTTGAAAATATTGTCCAGTATTTAACGCAAGTTGAGCCAGGAAAACGTTTTTATGCTTATCGCTGGATGTTTGGCTGGTTTAGCAAGCTCAAGGGTCGTCAGCTACCGACTTATGAAAGCATGGCTCTTCATTTACAGAATGTGACAATTGACAGCCGGATGAATCGGTTGGAGGTAAATGCCATCACGCAGGCAAACGTCCAGTTACCACCGACCGTAGATATCAAGCAGTTTCACTCACCGCAGGTAGATATTGGGCAGACGAACCAAGCTGCTTCTGTTTCTAAACCTACAGAGTTACAGTCATCAGCTGATGGGCTTGTACCAGAGACTATAATTAATCTCCCTCTGATTAATAGGGCAAACGCACTCATCGCGGCTTTAACGAAAAGTGGTTTCCAAGTAGAAGATATGATGAGTTCCCAAGTCATTGCGATCGCTGGTACTCAACGAGGTGGCAAGGGAACCTTAGCAGCAATCTTGGCAACATTATCTACTGCACTTGACCCCGGATTGAACACCCAATACTTTACAACCGGGGTGGACGTTTACCCCTTCGCTTGCAACTTGACCTCTGCCCTTAAGTACCCTGATAAAAATGCGGATGGGGCTGATCAACTCGTCGCTCGTGATTTATTGAAATTTCTTAAAGCCTTAGATGGAAGCGAACCTTACTCCCATAAAAACTTACTTATCGTGATTGATGAAGCGATGCGGTTGCTGTCATTGTTGGAGGAAAGCGAGCGCACCTGGGCGATTCAATATTTACTTTCTCGCTTCGCTAAGTCTGGTGGTACATTAATTATCGTATTGCATGGCTCTAACCTGACAAGCGTGGTCGGTAAAGCTACGGCTGGACTGGCAGATACCTTTAAACAATCGGTTAACTTTATTGGTTGTGTAGCTGTTGCGGTTAGCGCTGGTGGTCTACGCAAAATAAATGTTGCTAGTGGAGAATATTTCAAAGCCAACCCTAATAACTTTGGAGAACCTGTTAGTGGTGGCAATCTGGGCATAATTCCCGAATGGCTAAAGACCCATTTGCATCCAGGCAATGGGCAACCAGATCCAGCCAGAACATTACTTCAGTTCTTCCCAGAATTAGTTCAACAGCATGAAAAGGCAGTCATACCCAGAGGAGAGAAAATTGCCCCATCAGATGCAGTTAATCATCTGGAGTCCATTTTTTCAAAGCCTTATCAGGAAGTGGAATTTCTGGAAGTAGAATCCATTAGTACTTCTGAGGCTGATAAAGATAAGATTGTAGCAATCGTTGCGGCTACTGTTAGTCCTCCAACTTCTTTTGCTGCTATCAGAAACAGCCGCAAGTGGGGCGAAGAGAAAAAGAGTGTTCTTTACTTGAGGAATGCCCTATCACAATTGATTGACACTAACCGATTGTGCGGAAATGAAAAAGATGGTTTCAGCATTTTTAACATTAATCACTAATATTTGTTACAGTTCTCGTCGAGTTCCGGTCAAGTTCCGGTCGAGTTCCGGTATTCTTACACCTTCAAATACGGCTGAAAAATAGAGTCTTTTTATTTCTCCAGCAAGACTTAATTTTTCTAAACATTGTCTGGAATGTCGGAGCATAGGAAGTTTAAAAATGAGTGATAAATTAACCACAGCATTGCAAAAATTAGCCATAAGTCCAGTTAAGGCAGACAGATTGGCTATCGAACGCCTAGAAAAACAGTACGGCGCTTCTTTACTAGAAATTACCAATGAGCTTGAAAATTATGCCATAGTCCATCAATCCATATCAGACGAAAGGGCTAAACCCAAAAATCAGTTGATTATCCTTTGCTGCTATGGCTGTCTTTGGGGTGCAGTTATCGGAATTGCGACGTTATTTATTAAGCCCGGTGTGACTGTGGCAGCGATTGGGTTGGGTTTTACGGCTGGGGTGTCTAGGAAATTGTTGGTTAAAAAAGAGGATTGAAATTATACCTATAGCTGTAAGTGTATCACCTATAGGTGTACGCTATTTGCTGGAAACCTCTAAGGATAAAGACGATACTCGCTAAGTCAAGTTTCTCCGTAGGTACTTTTACATGCTATTTGCGGTCGTTAACTCCTATAATCGCATCTCAAGAATTATTTCTAATCAACTGTAACAAGATAGACTCAAGACTTTGTAATGCTGCGTTTGTGGTGCGTTGATGTTCTTCAAAATTACGCTGATGTTGTTCATGGCTATCACGTAACTCAAGTAACACATCATCCAAAATGGCACTACGACCCAAAACACGGTCAACGTTACTAGTAAGCTCTCTCATTTCTTGGCTTAGTTCATCCAATTGTGTCTGGGTGTTAGCTTGCCTGATAGTTAAATTGTCTAATTGCTCTTGTGTTCTAGTTTGTCTTTCAGCCAACCCCAAGATTATTTGTTCAATACGGTCTATTCTGTTAGGGAAGTATTCGGGTGTGTCAGTCATTTTCCTTGTGTTGAACTTCTACAATTTTACTTTCTCGTTTGATTCAACGTTCTCAAACTTTGATAACAAGGGTTAACACTTTACCCTTCGCGTACCCTTCCCCATTGGCAATCGCTTAAATATCACCTCCATCTGCACTAATGGGCTATGTGATGTAAGACTTCTGCAAATCTAATTTCTTCTTGGGCTGGAGTTGTCATCATCGTCTAATTACCAGTTTGGTGGACATTGCTCTATTCCCGGCTTTGTTGTTAGCCACAAAGTATCATCAGCGTTGGGAAATCGAAAATACTATTGATGAGCTAAAAACCCATCTTAATGGGCGTAAAACTCCTAGTCGTTCTCTCAAACCCGAATGGCACGCTTGAAAAGAGAAAATCGCCCTCTGCATTCCTTACGCTGCATACCATTCAGCTTAACTTAGTGCCATTCCTCTCAAACCCCGTGAAGTTGTTCAAGAAATCTATGGTTGGCTTTTAAGCCATTATGCAGCTCGCACTTTAGTGTTCCAAGCCGCGACTGCTGCTGAAATATCTCCATTACGTCTAGGTTTTACTGGTACTCTCAAAGTTAAACGCCTGTGCTATTGCTGATTTCCAACATGCTAATAGTGAGCAACTACCCAATATTCTCCAAGTTAATTCTGCTCTGTCTTGGAGCAAAAAATCCCTCCAAGACAGGGCAGAACAAATCCCAGAGTGTTCTAAGTTTCCAGCGAGAATTCCAATCCACAGAGGAGCAGGTACTAAACGTCAACCACTCACTTTTTTTATTCTCAATACTGCTAAACTCTTAACCGAGAAGTATTGCGTCACCATATTCTCTTAAAGGATGACCCAGAAAAAATGGTGACAAATTCAAACTGAATGAATCTTTTAGATGGAGTGAAGTTACTCAAAGCACAGAAGTAAATCATGCAAAAGTAGGCCGAGTCAAGATTAATTATTGTTGTTTGAGTACTTCTTCAACTTCTGCTAATTTTTGGCGTAGTACTTGTTGAAACTCTATTAATTGGGATGGCTCTGTATTCTTTAACGACTCTACAGAGACTTTTTGTAGACGATGAGATGTTTGTATTAATGACTTATTAACGGTTTTATCTGATGCTAAAGGTTTTACTTGAGATGCCACCACTTCACTCACTAATTTTCTTGTAGCAATAACAGATAGTTTTTCCTCGATTACTTTGTGGGTAATTTTTTCTCTAATTAATTTTGCTTTATCTTCGGGTAGCCCTAAATTTTTTGCAGAAAGTTTATGCAATGCCAGTGCATGAACACCTTTAAGTCCACTTCTTATAGCAATTTTTAAATCTTCTGGTAAGGCTAGCATAGGAAAAATATTGGCATCGATTGAAGCTGGATTTAACTGTAAATCTAGCAGTATCCTTAACACTGCCTTTTCTGATTCACTTAAATCTAAAATTTCTAGTGCTTGCTCTTGTTCTGTTGCATCAGACGTGATTAGGTCTACAATCGACTGTATTCGCTTTTGTGCGTTTAAACGCCGTATAACGGTTGAAAGAATGCGTGGAACATCTTGTAAATTTAATCCAGTAACTGTAGATAATTCGCGTACTATTGCCTCGGCTTTATCGAGAGGATTAAGATCCTCTCGATGAAGAGAAGTTAGCAGAGCTTTGCGGTGTAAACTTACGGGTTCTGAAATTATAACTGCTTGTATTTTTTCCCAGCCTAAAACTTTAGCACTGCGCCAGCGTCGCTCTCCATCAAATATTAATAAATGATTGGCTCTTTGAATTAGAATAACTGGTTGTAACTGTCCATCGCTTTTAAGAGAGCGAGACATTGATTCAATACTTTCAGGTAAAAATGTTTGTCTAGGTTGTTCAAGGTTTGGCTGAATTTGTTCGAGAGGAATTGTTAGAACTCCTGATTGAGACTGAAGTTGTTTTCGCAACTCTTCGAGTTGTGCTTCTAAATCCGTAGAATTTTGGGAACGCAGTTCTTCAATCTCTGCTCTTAATTGCTGTATCTCTTCCTCTGCTTTAGATAACTGCTGAGATTGCTTTGCACCTGAAAAATAATTTGTGAGATTGGTACTATTACGAGCGCACATAATTATTTAGTCTTTTTATTTGTTTTAGGCTTTCCAATTAGAGTTACAAGATAAGAACTAATGTCCTTAAAGTCGTCCTTGGCAGGATGTCCAGGGCGATAAATATGCAATGGTAATCCCTGACCACTAGCATTGACAAACTCTGCGCTATCTCGAATTGGCAGAAAAGCTCGAATTTTCATTTCTTTTAACTGTTCAGGTAATGCAGCAAGCATTTGTCGATGGGTACTTCTCCTAGCATCATATTGATTAGGTACAAAACCTAAAATTTCTGGAGCGGGATTTAAGCGTAAGTGTTTGCAATGGTAGTAGTACCACTCTAATAAATGTGCGGCCCCTTGAATTGATTTTGGCTCTAACTGTACAGGAATAATCATATGTGTAGAAGCTGCTAGAGCCATTAAAGGTAATGGGCCCAAAGTAGCTGGACAATCAAAAATAATGACATCGTGCATTAAGGAGTAATCAGTTAAGCAATCTGCTAATAGGTAGGCTCCTCGTTTATGAAGGACAAGTTCATCTGCTGTTTGGGTTAATATCATTCCTCCCTGGCATACTGCAACTTTGTTAGTATACTGACTCCAACATGGAGTTAATGGCCAAGCACCGTCGAATTTATCTTTAAGAACCGCTGCTAAGGTTTGTTCCGGCTCTGGTGGATTCAAACCACAGAATAATGTCAATGATCCTTGGGGATCGAGGTCTAGCAAAGCTACATTATATTGATGTTTTGCTAGCTCGTAAGCTAAATGAACCGAAAGTGTAGTTTTACCACTACCTCCGGCATTGCTAATTACAGCTAGTCGAATTTGCATAATCTGATTTTGATTGCTGTTTCAAGAACCTACGTTAATGTCTCGATATCATATATCAATATATGATGATCTGAATTATCTACCTTAGCGCCCAATATCGTATATCAATATACTCGCCATTCGCGTAATTGGAAGTAAATATTGCTGATTCGTGGAAGTAGCACCAAGAATCTGCTTTCATGAAAATTTATCCTGGACTTTCAGTTATACCCGAATAAATTTACCACTCAACCCCAAAAGATGAAGAATCTTCTCCTGCAAAGGAATCAAAGGAGTAACGTGTTCATAGTGTTGACTCCGTACCTCAAGGATAGTGAGGGTAATGTTATCGAAAACCTTCAATAATCTCTCGGTCGTCGGGCGCTTGGTGACTTGAGTTTTATTTTCTCCTGTAGCCCGGTCAAAGATTTACCCGATTGCTCTAGTTGGCGACGCACAACAAATTCAATTGTACGCCTTATGTGAATTAAGCCACAGGATGCTGTTCAAAAGTAAGGACATCAATACCAAAACGCGCTCCGCAGAAAAATACGTAGAGTATGGCTGGTGATTTTAGCGGCAACATGAACGCACAGAGCATCAAATTTCTTTCTCAGCAGACGTTCCAAATTACGTCCGGTATTTTGTACCTCGTTAAATACGCCTTCCACACGTTCTCCCAAGCTATTTAATAAACCAATCAATTGCTTTTGGCTGTTGTTGTAGTTGGTTAGGGACTTCCAGAAAATAAATTATCCAATTTATTCAGATAATATTTTTCTTTCTCCCCCTGCTCTCCGAAGTTGCTCCACTTGGGGAGCCACCCAGTTGGACGGGTTAAGAGGCTTGAAGGGAGTGGCGTGAAACCCCAAGACCGCACTTCTCTCCTGCTCCCTGCCCCCCGAAGTTTGCTTGGAGGGAAACCCTCCTGGCAACTTCTCTTCCTGCCAACACAGCGATAGGATATTTTTTTAGTTGGAAGTCCCTTAGCTGGATAGGGGGTGAAAATCTGATTACCTGTGGTTTTGGAAATATCGCTCTGCCTTTGACCACCAATAAATCCTTTGAAAGCCTTGATGCGACAGCCACGAACGCACTCTAAAACTGATTGAGCTGCTAGGCGTTCATCAGTACTGGCAGGCACTAAAAAGTAAACTAGGGGTATGCCTTTGAGAGTAATGATGAGTACCAATTTGTAGCCAAAGTAATTCATTTTCTGACTGGCACACCAACCATAATCAGTACTGCCTGTAAAATCACTTTGACGTTTATCACGCTTGTAGCCAACTACTGGTACTGGTTTTGTATCCAACAGTAGGGTGCGCTCGGCATATTGCTCCCAATTCCAAAACCTAGAAACGTCTTAATTCTTCCAGCATTCTTTCCAAACGTCTAGCTCGTCGGTTGAACTGGCTTTGGTCTAACAGTTTTGGGAAGAGGCTCAAATAGTTTGCCCGCACAAACCCTAAAAACTGCTGTTCTCCTGGGTATGGGAAAAAATCCATTGCGACCAATAACGTTAACATCTCACTATTTGTGAATCTCGGTGATGGCCCTGGCAATAACGGTATATAACGATAGCCTTTTTGCTGATACCAGTCATCTAAAGCGCACAAAAATTGTTGTCAACAGGGTCGAACTGTCTACCATATTCATTGGGAGACCTCAAGCTTTGGTGTAGTTACCTTTATCTTGCGGTTTCCCCTTCTTTTTTACTACCCCAACTCACATAAGCCGTAATGTGTTAAATTGTCTGCTCTCAGCATTTGATTTTTTGTTTTGAACATTTTTTAAACTATTGATGGGCAAGTTTCATGAACTGACAAGGCTGAAGAGCCGATTATACCCTCATTAATTTTTAAGTAATTCTATATTTTGAGCAATGTGCCTGAAGCAAGAAGATAATTTTTGTAATACTTGTTGAAAATATGTCTAATCTTATACATACGCTGTGGTTATACTTACCTTTTCTTAAAACAACACTTTTGTTGCCTGAATGAAAAATATTTCAAAAATTGCTTATAGGGGTTAAGTAGGGGTTATATATACCCTATTAATAATTTGGATTTTTAATGAAAATTTAACACCTATATAGGGAATATATAGGGGTTACTTAGGGTATATTTTGTTGATTAATAATTTGTACCCCAATTGACCCCCAAGAAGCTTCTGATAAGCTTTTGAAGTTAGGGAACAAATAGGTATTGAACACAGGAGAATTTTGCAGGAACTTCTCCTCCTTGCACAAGCGCCCTCTTCCTCCCCTAGTTTGCCTGAACAGATAACTTTCTTAACCAAACTGTATTAACTTGACCCCTATGTCTAACATTCACGCGTTGCAAAAAATTTTTCCGGCGGGCTTTGATAACGGTTACGGCAGCCTGAAACTTTTAGTCGATGGCAATGATATTGTTCGTGTCCCCAGCTATATTTCTTCTGTTGAGATGGAAGATGTCCCAGGACGAGTAGTTTTTAATGGCACGGCTTACACAGTGGGCGAATCTGCTTTCCGTACAGGTTATCATTTTGAACGCAACACAGATCATAATGAAAACAAGGTCAACAATGCGCTGATTACATTATTGGGTGCATTAGCACATCTGCCACACCGTAAGGCTTGGCATTTAAAGTTAGTTGTCAGTTTACATGATGTTGGTCTGGCTGATGAATTGAAACAAGTACTCAACGGTGAATTTGTAACAGTACTGAGACAGGCAAATTCTTGGAGTCTGCTTTTTGAGCCATTTCTTACAGCCTAACTTACAGCATAATATAGTCCCGTATCTTCAAAAAAATCCCAACCGATACCGGATCTATCCTTGCCCTTGCACGAATGGCACGCTTGAAAAGCTCTTTAGGCTGGGGAGGCTGGGGGAGTAAAGAGGAAAACTTGTATTTATCAATACTGAAATAGCGTTGAATTCACTTATTTATTTGTCTCCCCCAGCTCCCCCTGCTTGCCTCAACAAATAACTAAACTTAGTGCCATTCGCCCTTGCACCCTGACACAAAATCGCGTTGCTCCCGTAAATTAGCCTGTACCCTAGAAATAGACTATTGAGGCTGTATCTATCACGCGAAAGCACAATAACATGGCTTTTTCTGATGAATGTCATCGCTATCGGAGCTTGCACCCAGCACAGATAATCTTTTGTCTAGTTACTTCCATCTTGCTACACTCTACTTTACTGATGGTGAGCAAATATTGGCTCAAAGCCTTTATGCCTGAGCCTAAGCAAGAGATTCCAATTGAAGTAGTTGAAGTTTTTCCTAATCAAACACACATACCCCCAAAAACCTCATTCCGGGCTACTAAAGATTCTATTGCGGGTGGTAAAGCTTTACCAAAAAGACCTGTTTCTGCTGTATTACCGCGAGATGCACATAGAGCCTCTAGCAAAAGTCCTTCTGACTTATCTCCCCTTAAAGTATTCCAGTCAGGAACAGGACAGCAGAAAGCAGAATTACCAAATTTATCTTCTCAACAACCTAAACCGCAAAAAACAAAGTCCGCATCTGCAACCAGACCACCCGCACCCAAGCCTAAGGCAGTAGCACCGACCACACTACCAACACCCACTATTGAGCCAACGGCGCTCACAAGGGTAACCAGACCACCAGTACCCAAGCCTAAGACAGTAGCACCGACCACATTACCAACACCCACTACTGAGCCAACGGCGCTCACAAGGGTAACCAGACCACCAGTACCCAAGCCTCAAAAAATAGCAGTAGCGCCGACTACACCACCAGCGCCTAAAATTGAGCCAACAGCGCACAACAGAGCTATTACATCACCAGTACCCAATCCTAATAACTTAATCCAGCCGGGAACTAGATTAAGTGGGCGAACACCTTCTCAAACTCGGCCTTCTCATTACACAGGTGCAGCAGGTTTGCTGGGTGGTACTGTGAGTGTATCTAGCCGGAATTTTAGCGGTGATAATCTGGCTGCCTCACCTAATTCCAACCGCGATCGCAAAACGACTTCTGGTATTGATGCCCAAAGTCAAGATATAGATATTACCTCTTATTTAAATCAATTACGCCAACGAGTCAAGCAGCAGTGGCTACCAGGAATGAGCCAATCTGACCGGCGAACAGTGCTTAACTTCAGTGTTAACCGTTCAGGTCAACTGAGCAATCTCCAGTTTGCACAAACTTCTGGATTCAGCCTCACCGATCAAGCCGCACTCAACGCTATACAGCGAGCTGCGCCCTTTGCACCTTTGCCTACAGGTTATCCCAACAAATACATCCATATTCAATTTACATTTGATATCAATGTTTATGGGGAGCTAAATTTATCGGGGGATGGTGGCTAACAACAGGCAAGCGATTAATCAAAAGTCAGAAACTCAAGTGATGTCAAAGTTCAAAGTGCTTTATTGCAAGCATTTTAACTGCCATCAAATCTCCGTTCTACTATTTTTTATCTCCAAATTTATATTTCGGGCAGGTCTAATGCTCGCTGTCCTTTATTAGCCGCAAATATCGGATAGTTAACTTTAAATCTTTCCGTAGATATATAACAGTCAAGCAGCTAAAACTTGTCCCGTGCGCCCAATACCGGCAGAGCACTGAACAGCAACCTTCTGATGATTCTGCTTGGCGGCAGCTAAGAACGGTAAAATTTGGTGGATGATAATTTCAGGAGCGGCAAAAGGTTTTAAACTAAATTATTAAGAATTTTATCAAAATGATTACTGAACAAACAGAAATACAAAGGAAGCAGGAAATACCTACAGGGATATTTCAAGCTATTGGCGTGATCACAGGTGATGTTAGCTTCATCTTTGAAGAACAGAGAAATAAATATATTGCAAACATCACGATTGGGCAGTACCAGTACAACCTATTCCCCAATGGTTCATCATGGAGCAAATCGGCATCTTTTAATGGTTTGAGAAAGCAAATAGAATCTACAGGGATTAGTAAACAAAAATTGATTGTTTACCCCAAGATTACGCACTATCCAGCCAAAGAGCAGCAACATAAGGTTGCATTTCAATTAGTTGCATTTGAGAAAGAAAATGTCGAGAATTCAATCTCCAGGGAATTAAGCGACCTAGAATTTAAGCTTTCCGGCTTGTGGCAATTCATTCCAGTTTGTAGAACTCCATGCATAACTGTAATGAAGAATTTCACCGATGAACGCTTGGAGTACATTAAGCAGGCTGAATTAAGCAGCAAGGTCAACTTCATGAAGGCTACTCACATTCCCTTGATGTGGAAAGATGCACCTGTAAATCCCTTTAGGTTTAATCCTAAAATACCGAAACAGGAGCAGGGAAAAGCAATGTTTGTAAGCATCAAGGCAAGGTTTATCCCCGGTAGAGACGTTTTTGGTTTCGATTCGTTGCTAGCACTACCACAAGATGAGCCACCAAAGTATTTGAAGGCTGGCAAGCAAGACAAGGCTCAAGTACTTAAAAGTAAGTTAGCAACAAGACGACAAAAATCTGGAAATGAACCTATTAAGCTAACGATTAAACCCAAAGTTGTTGGGGAAAATAATAACCAAATAGGGGTAAGTTCGACAGCAGAGATTGAAAAGCCAAAACTCAAAAGTAAAAACTAGCTTTTAGGTCATCAATCAATATATTCAGAAATTTAAATCTAATTGCATGGAAGCGAAAGGGAGCAAAATTTTGCCAATACTAGAGAAATCCGGGGTGTGTAGATTCGCTCCTCTGCCTCATGCGCTGCCATGAGAAAAGCCACTGTTACACCTTTGTTAAAAGCCTCTTGCACTAACCGAGTTGTCAAGGCTCCTGCTATGCCCCGTCGCCGAAAAGAGCTAACTACACCGATCACAGCAGCAACTTTGTGTTTCAATTGCTGATCAGGATTAATTGAAATATCTATGCAACAGTTCTCATGAATAGCATAAATAACCTTGTTCAACCACCTGAAAGACGGGCAACAATGCAACTGAAAGATGGTCGCCAGTTGGCGTGGTCTGAATGGGGGCCTGTTGATGGTATTCCAGTTTTGTTTTGTACTGGGGCAGGAATGAGTGGATGGCTTGGTTTTGGTGCAAGCGAGCTTCCTGATCTTGGCTTGAAACTGATTGCCCCTGACCGCCCTGGCGTTGGCTTATCAGACCCGCACCCTAACAAAACGTTATCCTCTTGGGTAGACGACACACAAGAATTTATTCAAGCTAATCATCTCGATAATGTTCTGTGCGTTGGCTTCTCTCAAGGCGCGCCGTTTGCATTTGCTCTTGCTGAGTGCAATCTTGTAATAGCTTTAGCAATTGTATCCGGGCAAGACGAACTTGCTCATCCGCGTTTGAAGCCGCTGTTACATCCAGATGTCGAAAGGATGATTACTGCTGTCCAACTTAACCCTGTGGAGTTTGAGCAGCACTTTGCACAGATGGCTACGCCAGATGGGATGTGGCAGTTAATTATTAGTATGAGTGCTGAATGCGACCGAGTTTTGTATGAAAGTGATGTATTCTGTGAAGCATACCAGCAAGCTTTGAAAGAAGGTTTTTCTCAGGGCGCACACCCTTACGCACGAGACCTTGTTAACGCCCTTAGTTCATGGTCTATGGCAGTGGAGGACATTACGGTTCCTGTGGATCTTTGGTATGGTGCTTTAGATACTAGTACAGTTCACTCACCTGATTTTGGTGCAACATTGGCTTTGCGCCTACCAAATACAACGCATACCGTAGACCCAAAACAAGGAGGCTCAATCCTCTGGACAAGAGCTAGAGATATTCTCGTCAAATTGAAATCTCATTTTGACGTCACATAAGTTAGTTTTTAGTTTGTGTAGGTGCTAAAACATTGAGGATAAGCAAAATTCTGATAACTTCGCACGAGTTTTTCTTGCTCTGACTATCTACGCAACGGGAGCCCCTAGCTATCTAATTGGTATGAAAGAGGCTGAGACTCAAGCACAGTAAGAAGTTCCTGATGTTGATTAACCAAAGCTTGTATTGTGGAAACTGGATTACGATGAAGGCGACGTTTCTGTTGGCGAGAAGCTTCAGCCAAAGCTAATCTAAGACGTTGAGTTTTATACTCAGTTAGAGGTACTTGTTGAATTTGTGCAAGTAATTGTTCTTCGCTTTGGGCAAGGAAGAGAACTTGATATTGCCCAAAATCTCGCAATTCGGCAGTTGATTTGCGCCCACTAATTCGCCGTTGATTATGACGTAAATGGCTAAATAAAGACTCGATTTTGAGATTATCAGGCGGTAAGCCTGGAATATCATAGCAGTGCAATAAGTTAGTGCCGTATTTGTTCCATAGGCGTTGTAACTTTTTCTTGAGAGCAAACTGTGCCGGATTCTGTTGATGGTCAGGTTGAAACATTTGTAATAGCTCTTCCATCTCACGCCGAACTTGAAAGCTTGTTAAAGGAATTTTCGTAGTTTGTGTAATATCAGTTACTTCATCTAAGGTGCAGCCAGAGTAATCCCGATAGCGCAAACAATCAGAAATTCGTTGCAACCATTGATGTGCTTGTTCTAAGTCCGACGCTACTGAATGATTGCTGCTCAACGCTTGGTCAACCCAAACTGACAACACAGACAAATAATCTGTATCAATTTCTCGGCATGGTAAACTACGTATAACTTCTCCGATAGCTAATAATTGCTGGTAGCCCATTAAACCACCCCAGCGAAAAGGTTTGCGGCTAGTACGATTTACACAATCCCTAATTGCAGCGCGAATCTGGGATTCGATTGCTGCTAGCTCTGCGTCTCGTGACAAATAGGAGATTGCTAAAAAAGGGGGCTAGAGTCTGGCTGTCTTGACTGAGTTGAGTCTTGGGGCCTTCAAGGGGCGACAAGAGAGCTAAAGTGCTTGCTGTATAAGCTTCATAGCTCTTAAACCTCGCTGATAATATGCCTGCTTATTGCGAATGGAACCGACCAGTTCCTCAACCCATGCTTGGCAC
>JAESGN010000842.1_pt1 | contig 13650 bp, 10 predicted proteins | sample 9269731 | NCBI WGS metagenome assembly JAESGN01 (sample SAMN15720683, study PRJNA650826) | algae metagenome | isolation source: Mojavia pulchra JT2-VF2 and co-occurring heterotrophs from desert soil | place: USA: Cadiz Valley, Joshua Tree National Park, CA | collected 1998-06-08
CGACCTGCGGCTTCTTCCCGATCGACGACAAGACGCTCGATTACATGCGCCTCACCGGCCGCCCGGACGAGACGGTCGCGCTGGTCGAGGCCTATGCCAAGGCGCAGGGCATGTGGCACGACGTGAACGGCCCCGAGCCGATCTTCACCGACACGCTGGAGCTCGACATGAGCAGCGTGCGCCCGTCGCTCGCCGGGCCGAAGCGCCCGCAGGACCGGGTCAGCCTCGACAGCGTCGATGAAGTGTTCAACGGCGACCTGACCAAGGTGTACAAGAAGGATCACGCCGCGCGCGTGCCGGTCGAGGGCAAGGACCATGACATCGGCGACGGCGACGTGGTGATCGCGGCGATCACCTCGTGCACCAACACCTCGAACCCGTCGGTGCTGATCGCGGCCGGCCTGGTCGCCCGCAAGGCGCGCGAGAAGGGCCTGACCCGCAAGCCCTGGGTGAAGACCAGCCTCGCGCCGGGCTCGCAGGTGGTGACCGACTATCTCAACAAGACCGGCCTGACCGAGGATCTCGACGCGATCGGGTTCAACCTGGTCGGCTATGGCTGCACCACCTGCATCGGCAATTCGGGCCCGCTCGCCCAGCCGATCTCGGACGCGATCAACGGCAACGACATCGTCGCCGCCTCGGTCCTGTCGGGCAACCGCAACTTCGAGGGCCGCGTCTCGCCGGACGTGCGGGCGAACTTCCTCGCCTCGCCGCCGCTGGTGGTGGCCTATGCCCTCAAGGGCACGGTGACCGAGGACATGTACGAGACGCCGATCGGCGAAGGCACCGATGGCCCGGTGTTCCTCAAGGACATCTGGCCCTCGAACGAGGAGGTCCAGGGCCTCATCGCCGCCAATATCGACGATGCGATGTTCCGCTCGCGCTACGCCAATGTCTATGCCGGCGACGATCACTGGCGGAAGATCAGCGTCGAGGGCTCGGACACCTATGGCTGGCGCGCCGGCTCGACCTATATCCACAACCCGCCCTATTTCGAGGGCATGACCATGACCCCGGCGCCGGTCACCGATATCGTCGAGGCCAAGCCGCTCGCCATCCTGGGCGACTCGATCACCACCGACCACATCTCGCCGGCCGGCTCGATCAAGGCCGATAGCCCCGCAGGCACCTTCCTGCAGGAGCATCAGGTCGCGAAGAAGGACTTCAACAGCTATGGCGCGCGCCGCGGCAATGACGAGGTCATGGTGCGCGGCACCTTCGCGAACATCCGCATCAAGAACGAGATGGTCCCGGGCATCGAGGGCGGCATGACCCGCTTTGGCGGCAAGGTGATGCCGATCTACGACGCTGCGATGCGCCACAAGGCCGCCGGCACCCCGCTCGTGATCGTCGCGGGCAAGGAATATGGCACCGGCTCCTCACGCGACTGGGCGGCGAAGGGCACCAACCTGCTCGGCGTGCGCGCGGTGATCACCGAGAGCTTCGAGCGCATCCACCGCTCGAACCTGGTCGGCATGGGCATCCTGCCGCTCCAGTTCGCCGAGGGCGTGACTCGCGAGACGCTGAAGCTCACGGGCAGCGACACCTTCACCATCCGGAACGTCGCGGGCCTGCGCCCGCGCCAGGATGTCGAGGTCGAGCTCACCCGCGAGGACGGCTCTAAGGAAACCTTCCTCACGCGTTGCCGCATCGATACCGTCAACGAGCTGGAATATTTCCTCAACGGCGGCATCCTCCAGTACGTGCTGCGCAAGCTCGCCGCCTGATCGGCGCGACCGGAAAGCATCGAGGGAGGGCGGCGACGCCCTCCCTTTTTTCATGCCCGGACCGGCGGCTCGGGTCGCGCCGCGCCCGCCGGACGGCCCGGAAACGGCAGCGGCACGATGCCCCCATTTCGGATGTGTTGCATTTCAGAAACACACAATGAAGAAACAGAGCAGCAATAATCTTGGGTGCTTTACACAGATCAGACACTCTCTAATCCTCCCGCAACTTCGCCAACAGGCCCCAGGGGTGGGGGCGGCGAGGGTTCGGGGGATTCCACCGGCTGCCATTGGGGCAGGACCAGGGAGAGTGAGGATAATAATGAACAAGTCTCAGATCGCACGCCTGCGCACGGGAGCGGCCTTGTCCGCCTTTGTGCTGGCGGGCTCGCTTTTCGCCGCGCCCGCATTGGCGCAGGACGCGCCGGCCAGCGCCGGAACCACCGCCCCGCAGCAGGATGCGCCGGCCAACGACGGCGACATCGTCGTTACCGGCACCATCTTCCGCCAGTCGGATACCCACACCGCATTGCCGGTGACGGTGATCACCGCCGAGAACCTGCAGCGCGCCGGCATCACCAATGTGACCGACGCGATCCGCTCGGCTTCCGCCGACGGCGCCGGCTCGATCGGTAACGGCTTCACCAGCGGCTTCTCGGCCGGCGGCGCCGCCGTGTCGCTGCGCAACCTCGGCGTTTCGTCCACCCTGGTGCTGATCGACGGCCTGCGCTCGACCAACTTCCCGCTGAGCGACGACGGCCACAATTCCTATGTCGACCTCAACAGCATCCCGATGGTCAACGTCCAGCAGGTGCAGGTCCTCAAGGACGGCGCCTCGTCGCTGTACGGCGCGGACGCGATCGGCGGCGTGGTCAACATCCTCACCCGCAAGCACATGAAGGGCCTCGAGGCCGGTGTCGAAGGCGGCGCGACCGAGAAGGGCGACGGCGCGAAGTATCGCGCGAAGCTCCTCTTCGGCTTCGGCGACTATGACACGCAGGGCTTCAACGTCTATGTCGGCGGCGACTATGAATATGGCGGCCGCATCTCGGCAGCCTCGCGTGGTTTCCCCTTCGACACGCTCGACCTTCGCTCGATCGGCGGCAACGACAACAACCGCGCCGACGATACGCTGGGCACGCCGACGACCGATGCGGTCGTCACGCGCACGACCCAGACCGATCTCAACAACCCGCTCGCGGGTTCGGTGACGAACGCCACTTCGCCGGCACTCTTCACTTCGCTGACGCCGCTCGCGAATTGCGCCTACGGGACCTATTCGGAGAACGGCACGCGCGTGGGTACCGCCTGCCGGCATGACCTCACCCGGGAATATGCCCAGATCACGCCGCTGCAGGAGCGCTACGACGCCGTCGCGCGCGCCAGCTTCCGCCTCGGCGACAATGTCGAGGGCTATCTCGCGGGCAGCTATGCGCATAGCCGCGTCAACATCATCTCGCCGCCGCGCGCGGTCCGTCAGAACCAGGCATTCGGTGGATCCCCGTCGACGTCGACGACCAATCCGGGCATCGTGCTGCCGGTCTATATCTGCTCGTCGGGCGTCAACTGCGCGACCGCCGCGGATCGCCAGCTGAACCCGAACAACCCCTATGCCGCCGCCTACGCCAACAATCCGGCCGCCGGCGCCGCGCGCCTCTACTATCTGTTCGGCGACATCCCCGCGGGCAGCAACCGCGTCAACGAAGTGTACCGGATCACCGGCGGCCTGCACGGCAATTTCGGTGACAGCTGGAACTGGAATGTCGAGGCGGGTTACTCGCGCGCCGATCTGAACCTCACCCAATATGGCTGGGCCAATCTCAACGGCCTGGTCAAGGCGATCAACACCGGCGCGTACAATTTCGTCAATCCGAGCCTCAACACCGCGGCGGTCCGCAACATGGTGGCTCCGCCGATCACCACCCGCTCGAATTCGAGCGAGCTGACGGTGGACGCGTCGATCAGCCGCACGCTCTTCACGCTCCCGGGCGGCGATGTGCGGATGGCCGTCGGCGGCCAGTATCGCAAGGAGAAGCTGACCAACAACAGCGCCAACCCGAACCTGGACATTCCCGGTCTCTCGACCGCGCAGGCCTATGGTGACCGCTCGGTGTGGGCCGGCTATTTCGAAGTCGACGTGCCCGTGCTGGATTCGCTCAACATCGATCTGTCCGGCCGCTACGATCACTATTCGACCGGCGAGGGCCGCTTCTCGCCCAAGGCGACAGCAAAGTTCCAGCCGATCAAGCAGCTCGCGATCCGCGGCACCTATTCGGAGGGCTTCCGCGCACCGACCTTCGCGGAATCCAATCCGCGCAGCTCCTATTCGGGCTTTGTCGGCTATACGCCGACCGGGGCATTCCTCACTGCGCACGCGACCAACGCGGCGTACACCGCACCGTACAGCCTGGGCCGCGGCTATGTCGGCAACCCCGATATCAAGCCGGAGACCTCGCGCAGCTTCACTCTGGGCACGATCTTCGAGCCGACGCCCTGGCTGAGCTTCACGGCCGACTATTTCAACGTGAAGAAGTCGAACCTGATCGTCACCGGCCCGCTGTCGTCGGACGCGATCAACGCCTATTACTCGGTTGCGGGCCAGACCTTCGCATCCGCCGCGGCTGCCGCCGCTGCGGGCTGCGCCAAGGTCGCGGCGATCGGTGCCGGCTATTCGTGCAACGTGGTCGACGGGGCCGATCCCTTCGCGCCGAACGCGCTGCCGCGTTTGCTCGTGGTCAACGCGCCTTATGTGAACACGGCCTATATGGTCATCGCCGGGCTCGAGTTCACGGCCGATGCGCGCATCAAGTTCACCGAGAACTTCCGTTGGGAGAGCCGGGTCGATGTGCAGGAGACGCTGAAGTACGATCTCCATCCCGGGAACGGCGGCGCGGTGCAGCGTTATGCCGGCACCGTGGGTCCGGAGAGTCTGTCGTCGGGCGGCGGCACGCCGCGCTGGCGCGGCAACTGGCAGAACACGTTCACCTACGACCAGTTCTCGCTCAGCACGACGACCTATTTCGTCGGCGCAATGAAGGGCGTCGCGGCTGACCAGGCGAGCTCGGACAAGGGCGACATTTCGTGCTCCACCGCCGCCATCTACAAGCCGCTCACCGGCAATGCGGACTTCTGCCACATCAAGAGCTTCGTCTATACGGACGTGAATCTGACGGTGAAGGTCAACGACCAGTTCAGCTTCTTCGGCCTGGTCGGCAACGTCACGAACGCGCGCGCGCCGCTGTTCGCGAACACCGCCTATCCGAGCCAGGTGAACACGCTGACCTCGTGGCACTCGGCCGGCCTGATCGGCCGCACCTTCCGGGCAGGCGCGAACTTCAAGTTCTAAACCGCCGGCACGCAAAAAATTGGGGCGGTACCTTCGGGTACCGCCCCTTTTTTATGTCCTGTCCAGGCGAGCGCGTCGCCCCGGGGAGAATGGCCTTGCTCAGCCGGCCGCCGGAATGGCGAGCAGTTCGATCTTGAACAGCAGCGTGGCGCCGCCGGGGATCGGCCCCTTGCCCTTGAAGCCATAACCAAGGTCGGCCGGGATCGCGACTTCGAACGTGTCGCCCACGCCCATCAGCGGCACCGCGACCTGCCAGCCCTTGATCAGCATGCCGAGCGGAAAGGTCGCCGGCGCGCCGCGGTCATAGGAGCTGTCGAACTGGGTGCCGTCGATGAAGGTGCCGGCATAATGGAGCGTCACCGTGTCGGCCACGCTCGGGTGCTTGCCCGTGCCGTCGCCCTTCACGCGGCGCCAGCGCAGCCCCTCCGGCGTGCTGTGCCAGCCGTCCGCGCCATTGAGCTTGGCCAGCGCGAGCATCTGCTGGCTCTGCCAGGCCATGTCCTGCGAGCGATCGGGTGCGGGCGCCTCCTGGGCGCCGAGCAGGGCAAGGGCAGCGAGAAACGACATGCGATTTCCTTAGTTGGAGAGGGCGCGGCCGGCGACCGCATCGAGCTTGCGCAGCAGGTGCGGATCGCGCGCATTCGGCGCGGTGATCAGCGCATAGTCGAGACAGGTATCGATCGGCGAGGCCGGCCGCTCCTGGGGCAGGTTCTTCAGCAGGTGCATCACCAGCTTGCGCGCCTTGTCGGCATTGGTGCCGAGCTGGGCGATCACCGTGGCGACGTCGACCGCCTCCTCGCCCTCGCGCCAGCAATCATAGTCGGTGACCATGCCGACCAGCGCATAGGGCAGCTCGGCCTCGCGGCAGAGCTTGGCCTCGGGCATGCCGGTCATGCCGATGATGTGGCAGCCCCAGCCGCGATAGAGATTGCTCTCGGCACGAGTCGAGAATTGCGGACCTTCCATCGCCAGATAGGTGCCGCCGGCATGAGTGACGGCGCCCGCCGCCCGCGCAGCGTCCGCGGCGAGCGCGGAGAGGCGCGGGCACACCGGATCGGCCATCGAGACATGCGCGACCATGCCCGCACCGAAGAAGCTCGAGGGCCGGCCCTTGGTCCGGTCGATGAACTGGTCGGCGATGGTGAAGGTGCCCGGTGCCCGCTCCTCGGCCAGGCTGCCGACCGAGGAGATGGCGAGCACATCGGTCACGCCCAGCCGCTTCAGCACGTCGATATTGGCGCGGACGTTCAGGTCCGACGGCGCGATGCGGTGCCCGCGGCCGTGGCGCGGCAGGAACACCACGCGGACATGCCCCACCCGGCCGACGAAGCAATCGTCCGAAGGCTTGCCCCAGGGGCTCTCGGTCGAGATCCATTCGCCGCCCTCGATGCCTTCGACATCGTAGAGCCCCGATCCGCCGATGATCCCGATCGTCCAGCCGCCCATCATCTACCCCTTTGCTGCATTGCGGCGTGCATAGGCGAAGTAGACGACCAAACCCAAGAGGTTCCAGGCGCCGAACCAGATCTGCGTCTTCGAAGGCAGGTTGGCGAACAGATAGAGGCAGCCGAAGATCGCCCCCAGGCCGACCAGCCAGGCCGCGGGCGTGCGGAACGGGCGCGGCGCATCCGGCGCCCGGCGGCGCATGACGAGCAGGCAGAGGCCGACGGCGGCAAAGGCAGTGAGCGTGCCCGCATTGGCCAGCGCGGCGATCTCGTCGATCGGCAGGAAGGCGGCGAACAGGCTCACCACACAGGCGGTGAAGATGGTGATGCGCACCGGCGAGCCGCGCCGCGAGACCTTGGCGAGGCTCTTCGGCAGCATCCCGTCGCGCGCCATCACGAAGAAGATGCGGCTCTGGCCGAACAGGAAACCGAGGATGACGGTGGGGAGCGCGATGATGGCGCTCAGCGCAAGGAACTTGGCGACGCCCGGCTGGCCGATCTCGCGCAGGATCAGCGCCAGCGGTTCGGGACTGTCGGCGAAGCGGGTATAGGAAAGCGCGCCCACGGCGGCGACGGCGACGATCATGTAGATCGCGACACAGGCCACCATCGAGCCGACGATGCCGATGGCAAGGTCGCGCCCCGGATTCTTGGCCTCCTCCGCCGCGGTGGAGATCGCATCGAAGCCGTAAAAGGCGAAGAAGATGATCGCAGCCGCGGCCATCACGCCGCGCTCGACTCCGCCTTCGCTGACATGCTTGGCGAAGCCGAAGGGCGCGAAGGGTTCGAAATTGGCGGCATTGAAATAGGGAAGCGCCACCGCGACGAACACTGCGAGCGCGACCAACTTGACCACCACCAGGAACGCGTTGAGCGTCGCGCTTTCGCGCGTGCCGAGGATGAGGAGGCCCGACACCAGCCAGACGACGAACAGGGCCGGTACGTTCACGCCCCAATGCGCGACCTGCCAGCCGGCCATCTGCGGGCCATGGGTGAGTTCCGCCGGCACGCCCAATCCGGTCAGGAAGGGTGTCGCATAGCCCGACCAGCCGACCGCAACGGTCGCGACCACCAGCGTATATTCGGCGAGCAGGCTCCACCCCACCACCCAGGCGACGATCTCGCCGAGCGAGGCATAGCTATAGGTATAGGCGCTGCCCGAGGCAGGGATCATCGTCGCCATCTCGGCATAGGCCAGCGCGGCGCAGGCGCAGATCGCGCCCGCGACGACGAAGGAGAGGATCACCGCCGGCCCGGCGCGGTCCGCGCCGACGCCGATCAGGGTGAGGATGCCGGTTCCCACGATCGCCCCCACGCCAAGCGCGACGAGATGCGGCCAGGAAAGCGTGCGTGCGAGCCGATGCTCGGGCGCGCGGTCTTCCTCCGCGACGATCTGCTTCAACCGGAACAGGCTGGCCATGCTACTCCCCTATCTCTTTGGAGATGAGGTGTAGCGCGGCGCGACGCGCGCGCAACTTTGTTTCCTACTCCCTCTCCCCTATCCTCTCTCCAAAGGGCAGGGCCCTTATCCCCCTGAGACAAGGGGTGCCCAATAACCGTCATCCCCGCGAAGGCGGGGATCCATTCCGGCTCGCGGAGGCGATGGAGCCGGAACTGCGGCGTCAATGGAGGATGACGGAGGGGTACTTGTCCCAGCGGGATAGGTGCCAAAGGAGAGAGGGAGCGGCGCGTTCAGCCCTGCGTCAGCCGGGGAACGCGATCCTTCCCTCTCCGAACCCGCCTGGGAGATCCCTCATGCTGCTCGCCGCCGCCGCGCTCGTCTTCGCCGTCCCCCAGGACCCGCCCGCCAATCCGCAGATCGACTATGCCGCCTTCGCCACGCTCACGCGCGACGTGCGCACGCTGCGGGCCGGGCGCCTCCTGCCCTTTGCGCGCTTTCAGGCAAAGGCGGGGGAGAAGGGCGCGCTGGTGCTCGATGCCCGCTCGAAGGATGCCTTTGCGCGCGGCCATATCGCGGGCGCGGTCAACCTGCCGCTCACCGATTTCACCGCGGAATCGCTGGCGGCGGCGATCGGCCCGAACCGGGATCGCCCGATCCTGATCTACTGCAACAACAATTTCTCGAACCATCGCGCGCCGGTGCCGCTCAAGGCGGCGCCGCTCGCGCTCAACATCCAGACCTTCATCAATCTCGTCGGCTATGGCTATGCGAATGTCTGGGAGCTCGCCGACGTCGTGAACTTCGACGATCCGAAGGTCGGCTGGGTCGCTTCGCCGGCCTGACGGGTCAGGGCTGGCGCGGCCGCGGCACGAGCTGATCGACGAGCAGCCGCCAGCCGGCGGCCTCGTGATGCCAGACACGGACATAGTGACCGACGAGCACGCGGCCGCCCTCCTCGACCCGGCCATAGCTATAGGCAAGGTCGCCCGCGGCGGAGCGCCCGCCGCCGAGATGCCTGCCGGCGCCTTTCGGCCCGCGCGCGGCCAGCGCGACGCCCGCTTCGCCGATCGCCGGCGGCGCGCCCGCGCGCAGCACGCGCCCGTCGGCGGCCAGGAACCCGGCCAGCGCCGAGACATCGGCATCGAGACGCCGCTCGACCTCGGCAAGGTCCCCCTTCCCCGCCGGCCCCGCGGCATTGCCCAGCCGCACGACCTGCAGGGGCATCGCGACCGCGCCGGCGCCGAGGGGCGGGTTGCCCGAATCGATCAGCCACCGCCAATCGCCGCCGGCGCGCCGGCGCCAGATGGTGAAGAACTGGCCGTGCGACACCCGGTCGCCGCGCCGCATGACATAGGGCCCGGTGGTGAAGCCCAGGTCCCCCGAACGGGCGATGCCTGCGGCCTCGGGCTGCCATTCCAGCCGGGCGCCTGGCGCGTCCGTCTGCTTGGCGAGCTCGGGCGCCGCCGGGTGCGGAGCCGGCGAAATCAGCAGTGCGTCGGGCGAAACATGCGCGCGGAAGGCCGGAGTGATTCCCAGTGTCGCGGCGTCGGCCGCGAAGCGCCGCTCCGCCGCGACGAGCGTCTCGAAATCGTCACCCGCCGGCCCGTTGGCCAGGGCGAGCGGCACGACGGCGGCAAGCACCCAAATCCTGAGCTTCGGCATGATCGGGCTCCAGAACGTTTTCCCTCGCGTCATCCCGAGCGGATGGACCGGCGCGCTGCCGCATGATCCTCCTTCGCGACGAGGCGCGCCGCACTTGCGGCAAGGCCGGGGCCGATCGGCGTTCGGGCGCGCTCCGGCTCCCCTACCCGTCGCGCCGACCGGGCCTAGAGCTTGAGCACGGCCTCGACATTGGCCTGGTAATTGGGGCCCACCTGCAGCACCGCGCCATCCGACAGCACGACGCGCAAGGCCCCCTTGCCCGGGCGCTCGACGCCCACCACCGCGCCGATCCGGACGATGTGCGAGCGATGGATGCGCAGCATCAGCGCGGGGTCGAGCCGCTGCTCGATATCGTTCATGCGCGCGCGCAATATATGGCTCTTGAGCGAGGTGTTGAGCAGCACATAGTCGCGCGCCGCCTCGATCCAGTCGATCATCGAGACCGGCACGAGCACGGCGCCCTGGCGCCCAGGCACCCATATGCCCTGGTCATAGGGTGATTCCGCCGCCGGTGCCGGCACGGCGCGTGCATCGCCACGCAGCGCCGCCAGCGTCGCGCCCAGCTCGGCCACCCGCCCCTCGGCCTCGCGCAGGGCGCGCCGGCGCCGGGCCCGCTCGACGCCCAGGCGCAGGCGATCGAACGCCACCGGCTTCAGCAGATAGTCCGCCGCCTCCACTTCGAAGGCATCGGTGGCGAAACGGTCGAACGCAGTGACGAAGATCACCTCCGGCCGGCATTCCTCGGGGCGCAGCGCGCGCGCGATCTCCATCCCGCTACGGCCGGGCATCTGGATGTCGAGGATGATCAGATCGGGCGCCAGCGCCCGGATCTTCTCCACCGCCTCGACGCCGTCGCTCGCCGTGCCCGCCACCTCGACATCCTCGATCGCGTCGAAGCCCACTTTCAGGCGGTCCAGCGCCAAGGGCTCGTCGTCGACCAACAGCACCCGCATCATTCCGCAGCCTCCGCTCTATGCGCGCGGTGCAGCGGCAGCGTCATCAACGCGACGAAGCCGCGCTCCCGCGCGGTGGCGACCAGGCCGCCCTCAATGCCGTAAAAGGCCTCGAGCCGCCGGCGCACATTTGCCAGCCCAAGCCCGGTGCCGCTTCGGGGGGCACCGCCGAACGCCTGCCCCCCATCGTCCTCCACGCACAGGCGCAGCGTATTCTCCTCCGAAGCAGTGGCACGCACCACGATCCGGACGGGGCGGCGCGAAGGCGCCACCGCATATTTCACTGCATTCTCGATCAGCGGCTGGAGGATGAAGCTGGGCACCAGCGCGTCCAGCAGCTCGACGGGACAGACGAACTCCGCATCCAGCCGATCGCGGAAGCGCACCGCCTCGATCTCCAGATAGGACTGGAGCATCGCGAACTCCTCGTCGAGCGTGACCTCACGCTGCGGATCGGCCTCGAGGCTGGCGCGCAGGAAGTCGGACAGCTTGCCGATCATCCCCTCGGCCTCGTCGTTGCGGCGCGTGACGATCAGCGAGGAGACGGCGTTCAAGGTGTTGAACAGGAAATGCGGATTGAGCTGGAAGCGCAGGGCGGCGAGTTGGGCCTGCTGGGCCGCGCTCTGGGCCGCGGCGAGCTGGCGCTCGCGCTCCTGGGCGATCATGCTGCTGAATACGAGCCCCAGGCCCGCGGCGTAGAGGCCATAGACGAGGATGAACGGCATCAGGCCGAACACGAACTGCCGCCAGAGCGGCGCGACCTTGAGCCCGATGGCGGCGCGCGCGTCGTTGATGAAGATCGCGTCCAGCCAACCATGCGCCAGGGCAAGCGCCACGGTGAAGGCCGCGGCGGAGAGGAGCGGCGGCCGCAAGTCCCAGCGCTCGACCCGCAGCAATATCGCGGCGATCAGGCCGGAGAAGACGAGGCCGACGGCGAAGGTCTTGGCAAGTAGCAATAGCAGGCCGAACGACATGGGATCGCCCACGGCCAGTCCGGGCATCGTCCAGAGCACGATCGCCACAGACCACAGGGCCAGCGCCAACAGCGTGGCCGCGCGTACTTCGCGCTTGCGCAGCAGTCCCGTCATGTCCTTCAGCCCCATCCACGTCTCATATCACGATGCGGAAGAGCGGGCGCCCGGTTTTGTCGACGCCATGTCCTGATTGGTCGCAAAGCCTTGCCGCGCCTAACGGGCGCAGCGCGTCAGCTTCGTCACCTCCTCATTGTTGTTCATCGCAGCCCCCTGCTTGACCTCGTAGAGCTGCGGCCAGCGCTTGCCGGTAACGAAGACACGTTTCGTCGCGCCGTCATAGGCTATGCCATTGGGCACGTCGTCGACATCGCGGTTCCGCGGGCCGAGCGCGCTGACGTCGAGGAAGCTCTTCACCTGGCCGCTGGCAGGGTCGATGCGCGCGATCAGGTTGGTCTGCCAGATATTCGCCCAGATCTCGCCGTCCACCCATTCCAGCTCGTTGAGCTTCTCCACCGGGCAGCCATTGGCCGTCACCTTCAGCGTCGATACCGGCTGCATCGTCCCGGGATCGAGGAAGCGCAGCACCGGCGTGCCGTCCGACAGGATGATGTTCTTGCCGTTCTGAGTCATTCCCCAGCCTTCTCCCGTGTAGGTGAAGGTGTCGCCGAGCGCGAAGTCCTTGAGATTGTACGTGAAGCCGGTCTTGTCCTGCCAAGTGACCTGATAGAGCTTGTCGCCGAACGCGATGATGCCCTCGCCGAAATAGGGGGCGGGCAGCTCGACCTGCTGGAGCACCTTGCCGCTCGCGGGATCGACCTTGCGGACATAGGAGCTGCCCACCTCGCCGGTGCCTTCGTAAAGCGCGCCGTCCTGGAAGAAGAGCCCCTCGGTGAAGGCGGTCGGATCATGCGGATGCGTGGCGGCGACCGCCACGGCATAGACCGGAATCCCGCTCGAGCGCAGGAAGAGAAACCAGGCGCCGGCCGCGATCACGGCCAGGGCGACGACTGCGAGGAGAATGCGCTTCATCGGACGGGAGAAAGCAGTGCGCGCGCATTGCTGTCAACGGCGAAGCGGGGAAGAGGGTTCGGGAGGCCGGGACTGCGGTTGTGGAGGATTGGGCGCGAGGTGGGGGATCTGCAGCGGGCAGTAAAAAACCCCGCGAAGTCGTTTGACTTGCGGGGTTGTGATTATGGCATCGTTGGTTGTGGGAGCGGGATCCGAGCCTGCGAGCTCAGCGCCGCGAGCAGTATCCTGGGCCGTTAACCGAGCCCAATCGCCTCGTTGACGATGAACTCGTGCATTTCCGGGTCCTCGGATGGCAGGGCCTCTCGCACCGAGGAGAATGGCAGGCGCTCGAACGCTCGGCACCAAAATGCCAGTGCCTTCTGATCCTTTCGGAAAACGCAGATCAGCCAGGGCTCGTCCGAGGCCAGCACCGTCTGGCGGAGCACCTCGGACGCGATACCCCTGCCGCGGTACCTTGGCAGTACGTACAGATCGGCAAACTCCAGGATCGAGCGGCCGCGAAGGTGCTGACGACCGACCAGCAAGAGGCCCGCGAGCTGGCCCTTGTGACGAATCAGATACGCCCAGTCGAAGGAATCGGGATTTCCCAGTCGCATCAGGAAATCGGACAATGACGTAAAGCGCCCCGTTTCATCGAGATCGCACCCGGACCATATGGACGATTCCAGTTCGTAGAACTGCCAGATCCGGTCCAGCAGCGGCGCATCCGCAAGCGAGACGCGGGCGAGGTCGACAGGGGAAGTCATCCAATGTCCTTGAGCTTGACCAGCACGACAGAAGCGCCGGTTGATTGATCACGCCCGTCCTTCTGAGACAGTCGGAACGAGGAACGGAGGAAGCCCTTTCCTGCGGGCGGCGAGGGCATCATCCGTCTGGTCGTGCATCATGTCGTTGCCGAGGTGCATGCCGGTGCCCTGCGCTTCGCCTAGCAGCGCGCGTGCGAATGGAATGGCGCTGAATGATTCCGGTCTGGGATCGGCCCGGAAAAGCGACCGGCGATTCCGCGAGCTTCCGCGCGGGAGTATCCGCCGGATTGGTTCCGATATGCTTCCGGTGCGGTCTGTCCCAGAAACGCAAAACCCCGCCAAGTCGTTGACTTGACGGGAGAATTCTTG
>JAESGN010000844.1_pt1 | contig 13636 bp, 17 predicted proteins | sample 9269731 | NCBI WGS metagenome assembly JAESGN01 (sample SAMN15720683, study PRJNA650826) | algae metagenome | isolation source: Mojavia pulchra JT2-VF2 and co-occurring heterotrophs from desert soil | place: USA: Cadiz Valley, Joshua Tree National Park, CA | collected 1998-06-08
GGACGACATCGGAGTATGCAGCGACGGCTTGAGCACCAGCGCATTGCCGGCAGCCAGTGCGGGACCGACCTTGTGGGCGACCGTATTCAGTGGCGCGTTGAATGGAGTAATGGCGCAGATGACGCCGAGGGGAACGCGCAGGGTGAAGCCAAGACGGCCCGCTTGCCCGGCTGCGCCCTCGATCGGAACGGTGTGCCCGCGAAAGTTTCGCGCTTCTTCGGCCGACAGCCTGAACGTATTGGCGGTGCGTTGCGCCTCCCCCATCGCATCGCGGAGTGGGAAACCAGCTTCCTTGCAAAGAATATCGGCAAGTTCCGCGGCGCGTTTCTCGATCAAGGCGGCCGTGCGGTCGAGTATGGCGCCCCTTTCATGGGGCGTCAGCCGGCTGGCCTGGAAGGCCGCATCGGCCGCAGCCACGCAATCAGCGATTTGCTGCCGCGACGGCAGTTGCGCCAACATGCACGGCTCAAGACGGAACTTGTCCATCACCGGCGCAGTTTTCGCTCCCCCACCCCACTGACCGCCGATAAGCAGCCGACAGGTCGGCAAATCCGCTGAACGTTGCTGGGCCGAAACACCCGCCATCGCGTCCTACTCCCGAGAATTTCTAAGTTCCTCCTGCGGCTTAGAACTGAATTGACATAAGCGAAAATACTGATTTGGATTGGGTGCTATAAGGACGCGATATACCCACCCCTCTTTCAAATGTCGGGATGCGATCAATGGATCTGCGCCAGTTGCGTTATTTCGCCCAGATCGTCGAAAGCGGCAGCCTGTCGAAGGCATCACGCTGCCTGTTCGTCGCGCAGCCGGCGCTGAGCCAGCAACTCGCCAAGCTGGAGGACGAGGTCGGCAAGCCGCTGCTGCATCGTTCGGCAAAAGGCGTGACGCCGACCGACAATGGCCTGGCGCTCTACCACCACGCGCGCTTCATGCTGCGCCAACTCGACCAGGCATTGTCGATTGCCCGCCAGGAGGCCGGCGAAGTCCGCGGCATGGTTTCGCTCGGACTGCCATCCACGACGCTGGTCGCGCTCGGCCTGCCGCTGATGCGGCGCATCCACGAAAAATATCCTGGAATCCTGCTCAACGTCGTCGAAGGCATGAGCGGACACATCGCGCAGATGATGCGGCTGGGCCAGCTCGATCTCGCGATCCTCTTCACCAATGACGTATCCACCAAGCTCGATGCAACGCCGCTGCTCGATGAAGAACTGTTCGTCCTACTGCCCCGAGACAGCAAACTCGTTCCCGCCAAACAAACCAGCATCACGGTCGCAGAGGTCGCCAAGCTTCCGCTGATACTCCCCACCAGCACACACGGCCTGCGCCGCCGCGTCGTTGCCGAATTCGAGCGCCGCGATCTGACACCGCATGTGGTCGCTGAGATCGACTCGCTGACGCTGCTGATGAACTGCGTCTATGACGGCATGGGCGTAACCATCAAACCGATGTCTGCACTCCGTCATGAGGGCGAGCGCGGCAAGCATTGGCGGGCGCTCAGCATCGCCGACGCGAAAATCGCACGCCGCAATTACGTTTATTCGATCGCCAAGACATTGCTATCGCCGGCGGCGTCGGCCGTCGCCGTTGAATTGCAGGACACCGCACGAACGCTCGTTTTGACCGGCGAATGGCAGGGTGTCGTGCTTGTCGAACCGGACGAGGGCCGTGACCTGCTGCAAACGGCTGCGGAATGAACCTGCGAGCCCTCGCTCATAGATCACGCCATCTCATTTGATGTGCAGGCCAATCTGCGATACCGCATCGGCCCATATAATCTCGGTAACTGGCTGCAGCACCTCCCTCTACACGACAGCGAAATACTCTTGATAGCGAGCATCCTGCGTCAATCGTGTCGTCGCGGCTGCATTTGAAGCTGCGCGCCGTTGCTGTTCAGTCGCGAAAGCAAACGCGCCACTCAATGAGTCTTGCTGTCGTTCCACTTCTCGAGGTCGGGCTTTTCCTTCGGATCGAACTGATCCTTCTCGGGCGGCCCCTTCCAGGGTTCATCGGTCTGCTTGGTCGTGCTCCAGTCGGTCTTCTGCCGGGGATCGTCCTTCGGTGTTTCCTTACTCATACCGGTCTCCTCACGAAAGCAGTGGCGCATTCAGGATCTTGTCGATGGTGATCGGGAAATCACGCACCCGCTTGCCGGTGGCGTGATAGATGCCGTTGGCGACGGCCGCCGCTGCACCCACGATACCGATCTCGCCGAGGCCCTTGACGCCGATCGGACTGACCTTGTCGTCCTTCTCATCCACGAAGATCACCTCGATATCCGCGATATCGGCATGGGCGGGGATGTGGTACTCGCCGAAATTGGCATTCATGATCTTGCCGAGACGATGATCCGTCATCCCCTCCTCATGCAGGGCCATGCCGATCCCCATCACCACGCCACCGAGAATCTGGCTGCGTGCCGTCTTGGGATTGAGGATCTTTCCTGCTGCAGCGGCGCAGACGACGCGGGTGACGCGGACCACATCGAGGTCTTCGTCCACATGCACCTCCGCAAACACGGCGGAATGGGTGTAGCTGATATATTTCATCATCTGGATAAGGCTGGGGCTGACCTTGCCCTGCTCGGTCAGTTCATGCAGCTCCGCCGCATGCATGATCTCGGCGATAGCGAGACCACGCGCCGGATCATCCTTGCGGAAGATCCGACGGTCACGCACCTCGACATCCTCGAACCGCGCATCGGCCAGCGGCGAGTTCGCCATCTTGCTGGCCAGCTTGAACAGCGATTGCTTGAGTGCATCGCAGGCCGCCTGTACCGCGGAGCCGTTGGACGCCGCCGTCCATGAACCGCCTTCCACCGGCGACATCGGCAGGCTGGAATCGCCGATCTGCGCCTTGACGTCATCGAGCGGAAGTCCGAATGCCTCGGCGCCGATCTGGGTCAGGATCGTCCAGGTGCCGGTGCCGATATCGGATGCAGCGGTGGCCACCTCCAGCGTGCCGTCATCCTTCAGCGTCGCGCTGGCCTGCGCCTTCTGCAGGAACGCATCCCACATGCCGGTCGAGACGCCCCAGCCGACCAGCTCGCGGCCGTCCTTCATGCCACGCGGCTTCGGCGCACGACGCTCCCAGCCGAAGGCTGCGGCGCCGGCGCGGTAGCATTCCATCAGCGCCTTCGACGTGAACTCCTTGTTGGTGTTCTCGTCCTTTTCCGCAAAATTGATCCGCCGCAGCTCCAGCGGGTCGATGCCCAGCTCATAGGACAGCTCGTCCAGCGCACATTCCAGCGCCGTCACGCCGATCACTGCGCCGGGCGCGCGCATGTCGCAGGGCGTCGCCGTGTCCAGCTTGGCCAGCTGATAGGTCAGCTTGACGTTGTCGCAGTGATACATCATGCCGGACCAGTTCACGACGGCTTCCTGATAGTCCTCGTAATGCGAGGTCGCGGCCACCGCATCATGCATGATTGCCTGCAGACGCCCGTCACGATCCGCAGCCAGTGACACCATCTGATAGGTGTCGGGTCGATAGCCGATATGAAACATCTGGGCGCGTGTGAGCGTGACCCGCACCGAACGCTTCAATTCCAGACTGGCCATGACGGCAAAGAACAGCTGCTGCTGCGGCCGCAGCCCAGAACCGAACGCCCCGCCGACATAGTGATTGACGAGGCGGACATCATCGCTGCCAAGCCCGAACACCGAGGTAACATAACCCTGCGCGTTCTGCGATCCCTGAGTCTTGTCATAGATCGTGAGCTTGCCATCGCCCTCATAGACACAGGTGCTGCCGAACATCTCCATGGGATTGTGGTGTTCGGGGTTGACGCGATAGTCACGGCTGATCTTCACCGGCGCGTCGGCAAAAGCCTGTTCGGCATTGCCGCGCGGATCGGGCGGCGGCGGAATGCCGCTGCGCTTCTTCGGCGGCACATAGGCCTCGTTGCGCTTGCGTTCGAGCTCGGTGCAGTGCGGATCGACATCATAGGCCACGCGGATGAGTGAAGCGGCGTCGCGCGCAGCTTCGAATGTTTCGGCCACGACCAGCGCTACCGGTTGTCCATCGAACAGGATGCGGTCCGAATGCAGCGGGCGAAACGGGTGTCCGGGCGGTGCCACTTCATCGCGCCACTTGCGATCCAGCCAGGCCGCCTTGCCGCGGTTCTCGTGGGTGAAAATCTCCACCACTCCCGGCATGCGCTGCGCGGCAGCGAGATCAATCGACACGATGCGGCCCGCGGCGATGGTGCTGTCGACGATATAACCGTAGAGCAGATCATTTGCGGGGTATTCGGCCGCATATTGCGCCTGCCCCGTGACTTTCAGACGGCCATCGACGCGGTTGGTCGGGCGTCCTACATGCAATTGTTCAATCGATGACATCGCAAAATCCTTACTGAATCGACTTGTTGGCCTGATCCTGCGGCGTGCCCGCAGCGGCCTGCTCCAGCGCACGGACGATGGCCCGGTGCGCGAGATCGATCTTGAAATCATTCTCGCCCTGCCCTTTGGCGCCGCGCAGAAAGCGGGTGGCGACCATCGCGAACACACCCGTGCCTGCGGTCTCGCCACGCAGGGACTGTTCGGCATCGAAGTCACGCCACGGCTTGTGGGCGACGCCGCCCAGTGCAATCCGCGCATCCTTGATGACGCCATCCTCGATCCGCAGCGCCGCAGCGACCGACACCAGCGCGAAGGCATAGGACAGGCGATCGCGGATCTTCAGATAGGTGTGGTGAATGCCGAAATCGGGTTCGGGAATCGTGACGGCGGTAATGAGTTCGCCGAGCTTCAACGTGTTGTCGCGCTCCGGCTCGCTGCCGGGCAGACGGTGAAAGCCCGAGAACGGAATCGTTCGCCGTCCCTGCGGTCCCTCCACCTCGACAGCGGCATCGAGCGCCGCGAGCGCCACGCACATGTCGGACGGATGCACGGCGATGCAGGTATCGCTGGCGCCGAGAATGGCATGGATGCGGTTCACGCCGCCGATCGCCGAACAACCGCTGCCGGGTGCCCGCTTGTTGCAGGCGGTCGATGGATCATAGAAATAGTAACAGCGTGTCCGCTGCAACAGATTGCCGCCGGTGGTCGCCGCGTTGCGAAGCTGCGGCGACGCCCCGGCCAGAATAGCGCTCGACAGGAGCGGCCAGCGTTCGCGGATATCGGGATGCCAGGCGAGTTCGGAATTGCTGACCAGCGCGCCAACGCGCAGCTCACCGCCCACGATCTCGATCGACTTCAGCGGAAGCCGGTTGATATCGACAACGCGCTCAGGCGCCGCGACGTTGTACTTCATCAGATCGACGAGGTTGGTGCCGCCGGCCAGCGCGCGGGCGCCTGGACTGTTCAATGCGGCGATGGCATCGGCCACGGTATCTGGCCGCACGTAATCATACCGGTTCATTCCGCGGCCTCCTTCACGGCAAGGCGCGGCTGCAGCACGTCCTCGATCGCATCGGCAATATTGGTGTAGGCGCCGCAACGACACAGATTGCCGCTCATATGTTCGCGTATCTCGGCTCGCGTCTGCGTGTGACCTTCGGCCAGCAGACCGGCGGCAGAGCAGATCTGCCCCGGTGTGCAGTAGCCGCACTGGAACGCGTCACGCTCGATGAATGCGGCCTGCAAGGGATGCAGCTCACCGTCCTGTACCAGCCCCTCAATCGTGGTGATCTCGGCGCCATCACGCGACACCGCCAGCGCCAGGCACGAATTGATGCGCTGACCATCGACCAGCACGGTACAGGCCCCGCATTGGCCCTGATCGCAACCTTTCTTGGTACCGGTGAGCGCCAGCTGCTCGCGCAGCAGGTCGAGCAACGTCACCCATGGCTCGATCTCAAGCCTGTAATCTCTGCCATTGATGGTCAGGGATATCGGAATTTTTCGATGGTCTGTGATCTGATCCACGGGCGCCTCGCTTTGCGTTCGCCCCTAGAACCGTTTTAATCGTGCGGTGTTCCTCTGCAAAAGAGCAACGACATCCGCGGGTGCGGAAGAGCCCGATCAGATGAATGGCTTGCCGCCCGTCACTGCGATCGTCGCACCGGACACATAGCTCGACTTCGGATCGGCCAGCATCACATAGGCGGTCGCCAGTTCAGCGGGCTGTCCGGGCCGCTTCATCGGCGTCTGCATGCCAAAATTCTTGATGGCATCATCCGGCATCGTGGATGGGATCAGAGGTGTCCAGATTGGGCCGGGCGCGACCGCATTGGCCCTGATGCCCTTTTCCGCCAGCATCTGGGCCAGCCCGCCCGTAAAATTCTGGATCGCGCCTTTCGTCGTTGCATAAGCCAGCAACATCGGATTGGGCATGTCGGAATTCACGGAGGCGGTGTTGATGATCGCGCCGGTCCCGCGCTTCATGTGCGGCACCGCAGCCTTCGTCAGATAGAACATCGCATGAATGTTGGTCCGGAAGGTCAGATCCCATTCATCATCACTGATGTCGGAGATGTCCTTGAAGGTCGCCTGGTGCGCGGCATTGTTGACGAGGATATCGATGCCACCAAGTTTGCTGACGGCCGTGTCGACAATCCGGCGGCAATGCGCGGGATCCGTGATATCGCCCGGCACCAGCACCGCTTCGCGGCCGGCCGCCTCGATCTGCGCCTTGACCTCTGCTGCATCCTTGTGCTCGTCGAGATAGGACGCCACGATATCAGCGCCCTCCCGCGCATAGGCGATGGCAACTGCACGTCCGATTCCGCTGTCGGCGCCGGTGATCACGGCCTTCAGGCCCTGCAGTCGCCCTGCGCCCTTGTAGCTCTCCTCACCGTGATCCGGTCGGGGCGTCATGGCAGCTGTCGTCCCAGGCATCGGTTGACGCTGCTGGGCAAACGGCGGCGAAGGGTAGTTGCTCATTCTCAGTCTCCCGAATAGTCGGGCGTAGAATGAATGGGACCGGGCGTTGTTCCGGAGCAACGAAGGCAGGAAGGCGATGAACTTTCTGTCCATCACTCCTTCGGCTTGCGCAATATCGCGCCGCCCCTGCGGATGATGTAATCCGCGTCGGCCTTGCATTTTTCGCAGTGGAAGCGGCGGACTTCCTCACCCTCGAGATGACGAATGGAAACAAGTCGGCGACGGTCGGCACATTCGGGACACGAAACAAGGCTTTCAGACATTTCCTCTCACCGTTCTTGATGCAACTACGCTTTGCACTATCGGATGAGAGTGATTTGTCGTCTGTCCGCTAACGCGCAAAGGTGACAAGTTGCTTCATGGTTGCGGCAAAATATCCACGACAGGATTTCGCTCGCCACCTAGTGATCGGCCGGACGGCGATCACCGGCGGTAAATCCGTCCGCGACCCGAACCCTTGCAGCGTCCGGGCCGTTTCGCTCAAGCCATCGCAGGCCGATCGCCAGCTGCCGCAAACCGTTGCGGTCGGGCGACCCGACCGGCAATGCCCGCGCCCGACAAAGCGCGTCCGTGGCCTGCGCGCGAAGAGTCAAATTTGCCTCAATGACTGACATCGAGCTGTCCTCTCCCGGACTGAAATCAGTGAGCGGCCTCCTGCGCAAGCGCGCGGATGGCAGCTTTCAATTCCCTTGTCCCCGCGAGCGCAATGCCGTGCCGCCTGGCAACCTTGGCAACCGATGTAGTCCTGCGGTTCAACGCCGCTGCAGCGCGCATCAGCGACGCGCCCTGGTCGGAGAGCTTCCGAAGCCGGATGATATCGTCTTCTGTCCAACTACGATTGGTGACGCGACCGGCCATGTTGCTTCTCCTCTTTTGACAAAATGCTAGGACCGCCGGCGTCTTTTGTCTGACCGGTAGCCGACATAGGGGGATTGATGTCCGCCGCCTCACCTTATGGCAGCGTGCGATGTCTCAGCTCACGTCAACGGAGCTGCTGCGGAACGAAATCCTGCGCCTGAACCGTACGAATTTCGACGCCGGTCTGGTCGTAAATCGTGATCCTTCGGGGTACCGGCGCCTGTTCATCCCGGATAGCGGCAGCCAGAAGTTCACGCATCCCTTCTGCCGCCTCGGCAGCGGCTGCATCGGCATCGTCAAACACCGCGCCTTCCTCGTCTCGTATCGGCTCCCGATCAAAATGCTCAGTATGCAGAAAATAGTGAGGCATATCGGTCTCCGAACTGCCGTATCGGCAGACATACGCCCGAAATCTGGACAGGTTTCATGACGCTCGGCCAGCGATCAGATTGTAGTGCTCGGCAAGATCCTGATGGCACTCACAGCTCGCCTGCCGGATGCTTTCGCGATCCTTGATGCGGATCTTGCCGCGGTGATATTCAATCAGGCCGGACCGCTGCAATTCCTGCGCGATGGCGCTGACGCTGGTTCGACGCACGCCCATCATCTGCGCGAGGAATTCCTGTGTGAGCGGAAGATCGTCGCCCGCAAGGGCCTGCATTCGCGCCAGCCATTTGCACGTGCGCTCGCGAATCTGATGCACGGCATTGCAGGCAGCGGTCTGCTGCGCCTGCGCGAGGATGAAAAGCTCATACCCGACGAGCGCCTTCCGCAATCCCGGAAGCTCCAAAGCGAGATCGCGCAGTTTCTTGATCTCGATCGTCGAGGCATCGCCCGGGACCTGAACGGTCACGCGGTTCAGGGAGATCTGGTCATTCAAAGCTGGGCCTGCACCGAAACACCCGTCGCGACCGACAACGCCCGTCTCGATGGCTCCGCCGCCCGGAAGTTCGACGACAAGCGAGAGAATCCCTGCATGCGGAAACAGAACCCGATGAATCGTTTCATGGGTCTCGACAAGCGTCTGGCCGCGCTCCATCAGCAAAACGGACAGGTGCGGCTCAACAGCGGAAAAGTCTTGATCTGACAGGCGCGCCAAAAGGACGTTTGGGTGCGTCTGCATAAGTAGCTCCCTTCCGTTCGGGGAGGCGGGAGCGCAAAAGGCGTTCTCATCACCGATGAATACCAAGGGCCTTGCGGTGACGACGGTAGTTTACCCCCGCAGGATCGCAGTTACGAGCCGAATATTTTCACTTTGCGATCGAACTTTCCCGCCATGGCGTGAAGCTGCACATGGCGGGACGGGAACATTGTCGATCATCGCTCGCGGTGGCGTAGCCATCGATAGTTGCGAGCGACATTGGCGTGGCATTCGCAAGCGAGCGCGCTGATCTTGCTCAGATCGATGATCCTGACATGACCGCGGCTGAGCGTGATCGCGCCGCTGTTCTGCAAGACCCTGGCAGCATCGGTGACGCTGGTACGCCGGATGCCCATCATCTGGGACAGGCTTTCCTGCGTAATCGCGATTTCGTCCCCGACCAGATCATACATGCGAAGCAACCAGCGGCATGTCCGCGCGAGCACCGTGTGGACCGCATTGCATGCGGCGGTCTGCTGCACCTCGGCGAGATGGAACTGTTCATAGGTCATGAGCTGCCGTCGAAACCCGACATGCCGCTCGGCAAAGTCGGCAAAAACCCGCGTATCGAAGACGGTCGCTTCGCCGCCGATCTGCACGACGGCATCATTGAAGGCCCGCCTGCCATCGAGCGAGAGGGCTGCGCCAAACGCGCCATCGCGGCCGATCATCGCGGTCTCGATGACCCCGCCGCCCGTCAAGGCAACGACGCATGAAATAATGCCGGCATGTGGGAAATAGACCCTGTCGATCTCCACACGGGTCTCGGCGATGACCTCGCCGCTTGTGAGCTTCACGACGCTGCCATGAGGCAGCAATTCTTCCAAAACAACCGCGTCCATCTGCCCCAGCAGAAAATTCTCGTGCGCCCTCATCAACCCCTCTGATCTTCAGGGAGCGCGCCTGTGATGCTGTTCGGCCGGTGTCGGCCGCCTCTTGCCCCTTACGATTCAGAATCGATACCCTGCGTACAGGAATCCTGTCTGCTCGGTATCTGACATTTGCGGACAAAAGCGCGTTGGGAGGGACACGACTAAGCGGCGATCGCAGAAGAAAGATTGCGCTAGTCCGACCGCGCACGGTCATCCAGCGACACGTAAACTCTCACCAGCAGGATCGCGAGCATCGCTGGCAACAAGAGGAAACAAAGCGCGCCCCATATCGCGAACAGAAACACTGACACATCGAGCCCCTCCGCACCGCTGCACGATCTCACGCCACAATTGCGATTGGGCGTATAAATGCATCAGCACGGCGAATGGGCTGATCGATCAGGCTTTGTCCGTTAGCGTACAGTCCCGCAGGCAGAACTGCGCCGGCCCTATTTGGGCGCGGGAGACTTGCCGAGGTCCTTCTCATGCAACGGAGCCTCGCTCGGCTTGACCTGCCCGCTCTGTTGCTCCTTCGAATCCTGTGCGTGCTGAGTGTTCATGCCAATGAAGGTTACCACGATGATCAGGGCGACGATGATCCCGGCGATAACCGCAAACTTGCCCGCCCCTTTTGGCGGCGGTGTGGGATTCGGATTCGGCATAGAACCTCTCATTCGCTGGGCAGTACCATGCGAACCCCGCAAAGCACGCCAGGTTCCCGCCGGGAAACCGCAACAGCACCGTACCGCGACGGCTGACGCTGGTAGCTCGACATCGCGAACTGACGGCGTGCCCCATCTGACGCCTTGTGAAAACGTTAAGACATTCACCATACCACTGCGTCGTCTACGCTCCCGGACAATATGGCGAAATCACCCAGGCGCTTTGCCTCTCACCTTCACCGCTGGCGTCGCTGTGGAACCTGGGCCCGGCAAAAGACCGCCAGCCTGCCGCCATCGCTTCGGATTGCCGGGCTCGTCGCGGTCGCACTGGCCGCGATCGTGGCCATCAACCTGATCGTTCAGGTGGTCCGCAAGCCGACCGAGCTGTTCTTCTTCGTTGGCCGTGGACTGAGCAAACAACCCGCCGAGACGTGGCGCCACTACGGGCCCCTGTTTCGCACCTTTGCAACCCGCTCGATCTCGCCGGAATTATTGGCAGCGCTCGCCCAGGTCGAAAGCTCGGGCAATCCGGTGGAACGGACCTATTGGCGCTGGCGGTTCAGCTTCAATCCTTTCAAGGTCTATCAACCCGCATCCAGCGCCGTCGGCCTGTTTCAAATGACCGACCCGGCCTATTCGGAGATCGCGCGCTACTGCGTCCGGGCGAATACAGTGGCGCATACGGGCTGTGGCTTTGGCCCCTATTTCCGTGTCCTTCCCAGCCATGCGGTAGAGTTGGCATCGATCTATCTGGACCGGAACGTCGCGAGCGTGCTGAGCCGAGCAGGCAACGTTTCGCCGACCACGCAGCAACGACAAGATCTCGCCGCCTTCATCCATCTTTGCGGCGGAGGACCCGCGACCGCCTATGCCCGCCGTCGCTTTCAGATGACTGCGAATGAACGCTGCGGAGATCACCTCGTCGCAGCATACATATCCAAGGTGAACATGATGAAGCGCCAGTTTCAGCGCCTCGCGGCGACCCAGGGCAGTTAGCATTCAGCGCAGAAGCCGCCGAGCTCAAGGTCGCAAGACAGCACAGCGCCGAAGCGCGCCATCATCAACCGATGACTGTCGGCTCTGGCCGTGACACGACATAGATCGCCGAGCCGAGCAAAAAGACGCCGACCATCGAGGCGAGCATCCAGCCCGGCCGGACCTGCATCCAGAACAGCGCATAGCCAATGCTCATCCCGGTCACCGCCATCCATTTGGCGCGGCGGGGAATGGCGCCCTCCTCGCGCCAGCGGCGCAGGCTCGGCCCGAAGCGCGGGTGATTGAGCATCCAGGCCTCGAGACGCGGAGATGACTTGCCGAAGCACCACGCGGCGAGGATCAGGAAGATCGTGGTGGGCAAGAGAGGCGTCACGATCCCGATGATGCCGAGCATCAGCATCACACCGCCGGCGCAAGCGAATGCGAGCCTTTTCATGCCGCTCTTCTTTCCCGGGAACGGGCCACGTTAGAACCAGACAAATCTCGGCCGGACAGCATGCAGCCATTGCGGCACGGCGGCTTTGCGTACCAACTTCCTCGCACCGTTTCAATATCAGCCGATCATCGGCAACCCCGGTGCTAAGCTCGGACGCCTAGCATTGCCCCCGCGGGACAACGCTTCCGCATCGGCAGCACGCCGCCTTCCGTTCAACGGCTTCCGCCTCGAAGCCATTCTTGCTAGAGCTTGCCGATGACGACTTTCATTTTCCGGCTCGCTCGCGATGCCTCGCAGCAAGAGATCGCACGCGTCCATGACGAACTGAGCGACCGGTTTCCGCAGCACCGGTTTGTCGGCAATGGCGACGGGCTCAGCGAGGTGGAATTCGACATCATGGTCATCAGCGATCCCGCGCGTGCCGGCCGCCGACCGGCCGCTCTGACAGACCCTGCCGAGATCGATCTGGTCAAGCACGCGTTCTTTTCGATGCTCGACGGCTGGGGTTGACCTCCCGAGTGCCGCGTCAGGCGCGACGCGGCGCAGCCGGGCACAGGACGCCCATGAAGAGCGGCCGCGCATAAAGATCCGTTACGTTTCCGATCGTCGCTTCCGGCGCCCACCGCTTGATCGAGGCCGATGCATTGATCATGCCGCTGATCATCTGTGCCGCGATCGCCGGATCAACCATGCGCACCGATCCATCCACCATGCCATCGACGACCACGCTGGCGAAATGCTCGGACAGCCGATTGAGGGTCTGGATCGTCTGCTCTGCCGTCGCCTCCGGCAGGCCGCTGCGCGCGGTGATGCGGAGCAGCGGGCCATCACCGGAGAGCTGATACTTCACCAGCGCGGCAGCGGCCGCGCTGAGCTTCTGCCAACCCGAACCACAGTCCTCCGCGGCCGACTGGGCGCGACGGATCACATCGAAAGACCGGCTGAAACAGGCGACGATCAGATCGTCCTTGTTGTCATTGTGATGATAGAACGAGCCCTTGGTGACCTTGAGCGCGGCGGAGATGCGCTCGACCGATGCGCCGCGAAAGCCCTGCTCGTTGATCAGTCGCGTTGCCACGCGCAGGAATGCATCCGGCGACACATCCTCTCCTGACACAGCCGTCGTCAAATCCGGCAATACGGGCGGCGCCCATTTTGCACCTTGCCCGCCAAGCCCATGCAGGAAGATATCGCTGGCGTGCCGCGCAGCCCGTGCATAGCCGCCGACCTCGTAGCGTTTGATCCAGACCCGCGTCCATTGGGTCACGGCAAACAGCATATGCGCGCGCGCATTGCGATCCGAACGGCTGAGCCCCAGTCTGCTATCCGAGCCGATCAGGCCGCGCACCCGGCGAAACATCTGCGCATAGACCGTCGCCACATCGGGGCGCGTCGCACTCAGCGCATTCACTTCGGAGAAATTGATGAATTCCGGTCGGGCGCCCGTCTCGACATCGGCCAGCAGGCGGAAATAACCGGTGACGAAGGCGGCAATACGCGCCTCTGGCGTCCTTGCTTTTTCCGCCTCGGCCAGCAGCAGATCGAATACATCGACAGACCGCAGCACACAGGCCAGCGCAAGGTCTTCCTTCTTCCGATAGTAATAGGTGACGCTGTTGGTGGCGAGCCCGACGCTCGTGGCGACATCCGACAAGGTCGTGCTGCGAATGCCCCGCCGGTTGAACAGACGGGCCGCCGCGTCGAGGATGGCTTCGCGCTTCTCAAGAAATCGACGGGTTTGTCCCTCGTCGATGGTCGGCATGTCACTCATGTAATACGGGACGACCCAGCTTGGAGACGATCAGGCGATGGCAGGAACGTGCATTTCGGCAGCACCACTA
>JAESGN010000854.1_pt1 | contig 13466 bp, 9 predicted proteins | sample 9269731 | NCBI WGS metagenome assembly JAESGN01 (sample SAMN15720683, study PRJNA650826) | algae metagenome | isolation source: Mojavia pulchra JT2-VF2 and co-occurring heterotrophs from desert soil | place: USA: Cadiz Valley, Joshua Tree National Park, CA | collected 1998-06-08
CGACGGCGCCAACAAGCACCGCACCGTGCTCGAGGACGACGTGCACATCGGCAGCAACTGCGTGCTGGTGGCGCCGGTCACCATCGGCGCGGGCGGCACCGTGGGCGGCGGCTCCACCGTCACCAAGACCACGCCGGCCGGTGTGCTGACCGTGGCGCGCGACAAACAGGTCAGCGTCGCTGATTGGAAGCGACCGCATAAACAAGTCTGATATAGCCCGAGTTGTTACGCTGCTGAATGGCCTCGAAGATGCGTGCGACTAACTACGCGTTAGTGCGATCATCGTTTGCTCGTCTGTGGAGATAGAAATTTGTCTTCGAATGCATAAGACCGCTCGATAGCAGAGCCCAAGTCGGCGTGCACCTTCGGAGTTAGCGGCGATTGGCGATCTCTGGGCAAAGCGCACAACAGGCTATTGTCACTCCCGATTGGACGGGCGGTCGGGGGACGCTCATGGGCACCTGTGTTCGTTTTCAGCGCTCGTCTCGCAAACGGATAGCTCTCAAAAAATTCTATGCGCGGTTCTGTTTCTAGTCCACTGAATCAGAAGAATTGGCGGTGTCGACGATTCGGATCGTCGTACTTCCACTTGATCGGCTTTGGGTTCTTGTTGTGCGCACGGATGTAGCGCATGAGCTTCTTGTCCAGGTCCTTGACTGAGGTGAAGACGCCTCGAGTGATGACGTCGCGCTGGATGCGCGAGAACCAGTTCTCCACCTGGTTTAGCCAGGAGGAATAAGTCGGCGTGTAGTGGATCTGGACATGCTTGTGCTCGCAGAGGAAGGTCTGCACGAGCGGCGTCTTGTGGCTGCTGACGTTGTCGCAGATGACGTGGATCTCGCGTTGCTGCGGCTGGCTGGCGACCACGTCCTGCAGGAATGCAACGAATTGCTCGCTGGTGTGGCGCGCAGCGGTCTTGCCGAGGACCTCGCCGGTGGCGGTGTTCAATGCGGCAAACAGGCTGAGGGTACCGTTGCGCTTGTACTCGAAGCCATGACTCTCGGCGCGCCCGGGCGCCAGCGGCAGCATGCGATCCTTGCGATCCAGTGCCTGGATCGCCGTCTTCTCGTCCACGCAGAACACGACAGCGTGCGCCGGTGGGTTCAGGTACAGGCCGATCACGTCCGCAGCCTTGGTCTCGAAGTCGGGGTCGTTGGAGACGAGGTGGCGCTCCAGGCGATGCGGCTGCAGTCCGTGCTTGCGCCAGATGCGCTGCACGGCAGAGAACGACACGTCGCCCAGTTCGCCAGCCAGCTTGCGGCTGCTCCAGTGCGTGGAGCCATCTTTCGGTTTGTGTTTGAGCGTCCTGTCGAGCACCCGCGCTTCCAGCTTGGCCACCGACCGTACAGGCGCGCGGCCCGGATGCAGCGACACCAGCCCGGCGAGACCTTGAAACTCAAACGCCTTCGTCCATCGCGTCACGAAGGCGTCGTTGCAGGCCAGCTTGGCCCGGATGTCTACCCGACGTTCACCGTCGGCCCACAGCAGCACGCAACGCGCGCGCCGCGCCAACGCCGCGCTGCCACTGCGCTTGCGAATCACTGCTTCCAGTTCGCCGCGCTCGTCGGCCGTCAACTTCATCCTGTGCATGCCTTTCAAGATGGAGCATACACAGCCAATTTCAACGATTCAGTGGACTAGTTCGTGCGGTCCCATGCGAGGTCTGTGGGGGTAGCCATTCCATTAGGTGAGCGAGAAACCTCTGCGTCTGTCCGACAGATTAGGCTCGCTCAAAAGCTTTAATTAGCTGTGAAGAAATCACAAATATGCATCGAAGATATTTTGGCACCGATGGCATCCGTGGCACCGTCGGCCGTTCGCCGATCACCGCCGATTTCGTGCTGCGCCTCGCGCACGCGGTGGGCCGCGTGCTCAAGAAGACCGATGCCCGGCCCACCGTGCTGATCGGCAAGGACACCCGCATCTCGGGCTACATGCTCGAGTCGGCGCTCGAATCGGGCTTCAACTCGGCCGGCGTCGACGTGGTGCTGCTCGGTCCGCTGCCGACCCCGGGCGTGGCCTACCTCACGCGCGCACAGCGCGCCAGCCTCGGCGTGGTGATCAGCGCGAGCCACAACGCCTATCCCGACAACGGCATCAAGTTCTTCAGCGCGCAGGGCACCAAGCTCAGCGACGAGTGGGAGCTCGCGGTGGAAGCCGCGCTCGAGGAAGACCCGGTCTGGGTCGAGTCGGCCAGCCTGGGCAAGGCGCGCCGCCTCAACGACGCGGCCGGCCGCTACATCGAGTTCTGCAAGAGCACCTTCTCCAACGACCTCACCCTGCGTGGCCTGAAGCTGGTGGTCGACGCGGCCCACGGCGCGGCCTACCAGGTGGCGCCCGACGTGTTCCACGAGCTGGGCGCCGAGGTGCAGAGCATCGGCTGCACGCCCGACGGCCTCAACATCAACGACGGCTTCGGCGCCACGCATCCCGAGGCCCTGATCGCCGCCGTGACGGCCCAGAAGGCCGACTACGGCATCGCGCTCGACGGCGACGCCGACCGGCTGCAGCTGGTGGATTCCAGCGGCCGCCTCTTCAACGGCGACGAACTGCTCTACCTGATGGTGGCCGAGCGCATCGCGCACGGCAGCAAGCCGGCCGGCGTGGTCGGCACGCTGATGACCAACAAGGCGGTCGAGGTGGCGCTGCGCGGGCAGGGCATCGAGTTCGTGCGTGCCAAGGTCGGCGATCGCTATGTGCTCGAGGAACTAGAGAAGCACGGCTGGCTGCTGGGCGGCGAGGGCTCGGGCCATCTGCTGGCGCTCGATTGCCACACCACCGGCGACGGCATCGTGAGCGCGCTGCAGGTGCTGCAGGCCTGCGTGCGCAGCAGCAAGAGCGTGGCGCAGCTGCTCGACGGCGTGACGCTGTTCCCGCAGACGCTGATCAACGTGCGCCTTTCGCCTGGCCAGAACTGGAAGGACAACGCGGCCCTGGCCAGCGAAACGAAGCGCATCGAGGCCGAGCTCGGCGACGCCGGCCGCGTGCTGATCCGTGCCAGCGGCACCGAGCCGCTGCTGCGCGTGATGGTCGAGGCGATAAAGCCTGAATTGGCCGAAAGTTGCGCAAGACGCCTCGCGGCGTTGATTGCGGCAGCACCACATGTTCTCGCGCCGGGCTGAACTTATTCAGCTATCCGCGCAAGGAGTTACCGTCTAGCTCTTTTCCTCCTTGCCGCATTCAGCCTCTAGGACGCCGGGAAAAAGAGCGTCAAAATTTTCTAGCGTCTGGCCAGTGCTGACGAATTGGTGATAAGGGCGGGCCCGAATAACCCGACTTCATGGCATCAAGGTGAGCTGTTGCGCATTTGAGGCTGAAAAACGCGCTGCCTTCGCCATCAAATGAAGGGAGCTAGCAGTGTCCTACGGGCCGCTCGCCGTCTCCTCGTTGCATGGCTCGCTCTTTCCGACAAGCGGTCATCTGCAGACGTTGAGCGGCATCCACGGGAAGGCGTTCAAAAGAAAACCGATGTTACGATAGGACACACATCTATTTCTTTTGACCACCTTGAATCCACCGTCTCCTGGGTACGGGATGGGCGTTTGCGTGCCCATCTCAAAAGACGTCCAGGGCTTCACCTTGATCGAAGCCATGGTCGTTGTCGCCATAGTTGCCATCTTGGCCGCGCTTGCGATGCCCTCCTTTACCGGCACGATTGCCAACCACCGAGCCAAATCAGCCGCGCAGGAACTTCAGACCCTGCTCCAATTCGCTCGCGCAGAGGCCGTCTACAAGCGCAAGGACGTCACGGTCGTGCCGAATTCCAGCCAGAAGTGGCAGGCGAAGGACAGCGTATCGGTCCTGCGCGAAGCCGCGCTGTCTGACGTAGTCAGCGTCTCGCCGGCCTCCGACAACGGCGTGGTGTTCTCAATCGAAGGCCAGGCGAAGCCTGCGTCGGGGAGCGCGCCCTACAAGATATCGGTTTCCGCGACCAACGGGTCGCGCGTGCAATGCCTCGCCGTCATCGGCACCGGTTTGGTTCGGCTCGAGAGCGTGGCTGCCGGGCAGAGCTGCCCTTGAGTCGCCAGCTACCCCATTCACGGATTTGTTGATGCGCGCCCACCATCCTTCCTCGTCTTCTTCACGGCAAGCCGGCCTGAGCCTCATCGAGGTTCTGGTCGCCATCCTGCTGGTGAGCATCGGTCTGCTTGGCGCCGCCGGCATGCATGTACGTGCCATCGGTTTTACCGCCGACACCGAGCGGCGACAGATGGCAGCAATGGTCGCTTCCGAGTTGATGGAGACGATGCGCGGCGACACGCTCACGGTGTTGGACATCACCGGAACGCCGAAGCCGGATCTCGGCGGCTATCTCAAAGCCGGAGGTACGGAGTTGGCGGCCGTCACCGCAGCGGATTGCAAGCCGTTGGCGTCGGAGCCCGCCAAGCGTTTGGGCTGCTGGGGCGCGCGCGCCAAACAGCTCATGCCCGAGTTGCCGGATGCGCTCATTACAAGCAATTTCATTGTCGGCCTGGCCGCAGGCACCGGCGTGATCTCGGTGACGGTGGCCTGGCCAGCTAAGAAGGGTCAATGTCTGGATGGAAGCGACAATGAGTTTTGCTCCTACACGCTGCGTTCGAGGCTCTGAGGCTATGGCACGCACATGTTCGCAGCCGCGTGACTGCGTCATCCGTCGGCCTCGAGCGGCTGAGCGTGGCCTTTCGCTGGTGGAAGTTATGGTCGCAATGGCCATTGGCCTCGTCATCGTGCTTATCGCTACCACGATCTACGTGGAAGGCTTACGCAACTTCGGTTTCCGCACCGGCCAGAGCGAGAACCTCGGTAACAGTCGATATGCGCTCGGAACTTTAGACACCGAGTTCACCAAGGCTGGCTATCGCCGCGACCCGACGCAGCCAATGGACGAAGCCTTTCCGGCGGACGCGGCCGCGCTAGCCAATGACTGCCAGTTCGCGGTGGGCCAAGCCATGTATGCGGTCGATGCAAGTACCTTGTGCATCCGCTATCAGCCGCGCGACAACAACGAGAAGGACTGCGCGGGTTCGGCTGCCGGCATTGCGGGTCTCAAGGCCTATGAAGCGCCGCCCGCGCCAGCCTTGGGCGCGGGGATGTTTGTCGAAAAATTCTTTCTCGACGGCGGAAAGCTGGTGTGCCAGGCTGGCAGTCAGTCCACGGAAAAGCAGGAAGTGGCTGACGGCGTACGCGGGGTGCATTTCGAGTTCGGTGTTGGCAAGGGCAGCGATTCATTCGCCGAACGCCGTGTTGAGGAGTACAAGACGGACTCGCTCGCGAGCGATGACGTCATCCGTTCGCTGCGCTACGCGATCCTGTTGGCGAGCACCGCCGAGAAGCTGACGGGGGGTATGGACTCCTCCGTCTGCGCCAGCTGGGAAAGCGTGGGCGGCGCTGCCGCCAGTTGCGACACCAGCAAGGGCCAGCTCTATCAGCTCGCCAGCGGCTCCCTCACGTTGAGAAATCTGATGCCATGAGCGCGATGCGTCATTCCCCGCTTTCTGCTTTCAAGCGGCGACGTCAGCGCGGCGCCGCGCTATTCGTCGCCATGATCATGGTGCTGCTGGTGCTGATCCTGGCTGTGGTCGGCATGCGCACCATCACGCTGGAATCGCGCATCGCCGGCAACATGCTCGAAAGCCAGCGCCTTCAGGAAACTGCAGATGGCGCGCTGCGCGAAGGCGAGCGCATCATCCAGAAGTACGGAATATCACTGTCCAGGTGCGTCAGTGGCACGACGAATCCCGTCGACGTTGCCAAGCCTTGCTATGTCGAGGAGGCGCGCACCGACACGCTGGGCCTGAACACCTCGTTCACTGTCAAGAAGGCGGCCGACGGGTTCGCGAATCCCTACGGCTTCTGGTATCCGCGCTATGTCTCCACGGTCTGCCCCGAGGGCTCCAGCGCGACATCGGCGCTCGAGTCCGCGACCACCGGCTGCACCGAGTTCTACGAACTCAATGCCCAGGCCACTGCCAGTACCGCCGTGCAGGCCTGCGGGCCGGATGCCTATTGCCTGCGCTCCACGGTCAACCTGTTCATCAAATAAACGTCGAGGAGGGCTGTGATGGCTCGTTCCACCCGTACCAATCGCTCGCCCTTTCGCGTTTTCCACACCGTCGGCCTGCTGACCGCGGGCGCGGCCATGCTGTTCGGCCAGCACCTCGCCACCGCACAGGACGCCGGCGACACGGGCCTGGCGCAGACGCCGCTGTTCGTGAGCGAGAGCAACCCGCCGCTCAACATGCTCGTGATGGGGCGCGATCACAAGCTCTATTACGAGGCCTACAACGACGCGTCCGACCTCAACGGCGACGGCGTGATCGACGTGGGCTACAAGCCCAATCAGATCGACTACTACGGGTACTTCAACAACAACGCCTGCTACGAATACGGCAACGACAAGTTCACGCCGGTCGCGGCAGCGACGGGCGACAAAAAGAAGATCTGCGCGGGCGGGAACCGTTGGAGCGGCGACTTCCTGAACTATCTGACCACGTCGCGCATGGATGCCATCCGGCGGGTTCTCTATGGTGGCACGCGCGTGATCGATACCGCCACCAGCACGGTTCTTCAAGGCGCCTATGTGCCGCGGGATGCACACGCCTGGGGCAAGTCCTACGATCCGGTACGAGATGCCACCGTTTACAACATCAGCGACTATGCGCCGCTGTCGTCGCCGGCGACCTTCACGCGCCACTTGTTCGCCGTGACTACGTTGGGCGAAACCGGCGACGACGCGATTCCTCGCCTGCGGGTGCTCAATGATTCGAAGTTCCAGATTTGGGACTGGGTGTCCAAGGAAGGTACCGCGGGCCAAGACGTTTGCTCGGGCGGCGTCGCATGCACAGCCAATGCGGGCACGTCGTTTGAGATGCTGCCCGAGAATTTCTTCAAGGACCTGAGCATCACCACCTGGAAACGGCCGGCCGGTGGCACGCCGGGAAGCCAGAGTGCGATGGATACGCACTTTATTCAGAACGCTATCGATGCCAACAAGTGCGGCACCAGCACCGCGATCCGCGCCATCAATGTCACTGGTGGAAACAACAATCCGTTTGCCGGCATCAATGGTTGTGGGCAAGACAACTACATGACGCTGATCAGCGGCAAGATCTACATACCGGCCGCGGGCACTTATGTGTTCGCCATGAGTGGGGACGATTCGGTGGATGCCACCGTCGGTTCTACGACGTGGGGCTGGTATGGCGACCATGGTGCGAATACGAGCCAGGAAAGCCTGCAAAGCCATTCCCAAAGCATCACCTTCTCAAGCGCTGGTTGGCAGGATGTGAGATTCCGTCATGTGGAGTCCGGAGGCGATGACAACTGGGGACTGGCACTGCAGGGCACTCGCCCAGCCAGTGCCATAACCACTCACAAGGTCCGGGTCGAAGCTTGCTCGAGCACCGATGCCGCGCTGCGCGAGGCAACTTGCAAGTCTTATCCGAATACGAACGGCGGCGGCGCGCCCATCTTCAAGCCCAGCGGACTATTGCACGACTTCGGGGAGAACAACAAGATGTACTTCGGCCTGCTCACGGGCTCGTACCAGAAGAACATCGCGGGCGGCATTTTGCGGCGCAACATGAGCAGCTTCGCTGACGAGGTGAATTCTCAGACGGGTCAGTACAAGACCGACGTTGCGGGTGTCGTGACCAATATCGACCGCCTGCGCCTGATCGGCTTCAATGGGAGTCAATACAACGATTGCGGCTGGATCACCGACGGCCCCATCAGCGCGAAGGCCGACCCGTCGATGTGCTCGATGTGGGGCAACCCGGTCGGCGAGATGATGTTCGAGACAATGCGCTATTTCGGCGGTGCCTCCGGTGCGCACAGCCTGTACAACTACGGCAGCGGTGCGAAAGACAGCGCGGATCCGCTGAATCTGTCCAAGCCCGATTGGATTTCGCCTTACGCGGCCAAACCGAATGGTGGCGGCTACCAGCGCTGCGCCAAGCCGGTGATGACGGTGGTCAGCGATATCAACCCCTCCTACGACACCAAGATACCGGGCAGCCGCTTCTCGACTGTCGACGTCAATGCGAGCGCGCTGACCAACTTCAACGTGGCGAACGAAGTGCAGGCCATCGGAGCAGCCGAGGGCATCAACGGCAAGAATTTCTTCATCGGACAGTCCAACGAGTCCAACGCGAACGGCGCGCCGTCAGTGAAGACCGTCGCCGATCTTTCCTGGGTGCGCGGCCTGTCGCCGCAGGAGCCCAGCAAGGAAGGCAGCTACTACGCCGCAGGGGTGGCCCGTTATGCCGCGACGAACTCTGTCTTCGGGGTCACCGCGGACAAGAACCGCCTGATGACCTATTCGGTGGCCATTGCCTCTCCGCTGCCCGAGATCCGCTTTCCAGTCGGTGATGGCCGCTATGTGACGATCTCACCGTTCGCAAAGTCGGTGACCGGCTTCAACATCGATCCCACGCGCTTCGCACCGACCGATCAGATCGTTGACTACTACGTGGATCGCATCGCCAACACGGGCACCGCTGACCAGGATGCCAGCATCAACGGCAAGCGACCCTACGCGGAGTTCCGCATCAACTACGAGGACGTGGAGCAAGGGGCCGACCATGACATGGATGCCATTTCGCGCTACATCGTTTCCAAGCAGGCGGACGGCACTGTGAAGGTCGACATGCTGTCCGAATACGCGGCGGGCAGCATCGGCCAGCATATGGGCTACGTGATCTCGGGCACCACTGCGGACGGGATGTATTTGGAAGTGCGGGACAAGGACACCGGCTCCGTGTACTACTCGCTGAACACGCCTCCAGGCCGTGCGCCCGGTTACTGCGTAGGCCGATCCAACGACGCGGAATGCGCCAATCTGCCGCTCACGGCCAGCCGCACCTTCACTCCAAGCGACAGCACCACCTCGGGCAGCTTCCTCAAGGGCCCTCTGTGGTACGCCGCTAAGTACGGGATGCCGGGACGCGCACCCGAATCGGTCACGGGCGACCCGGACAACTACTTCCTGGTCACCAACGCGACCACCCTGAAGGCCCAGATGACCAAGGCCTTCAACGACATCCTGCAGAACACCAATTCGGTGACGGCCGTGTCGGTGGACGCGCCCAATGGCACGATCACCGCGGGCGCCGACCTCTACCGCACGCGCTTCGAGGCCGATGGCTGGGTCGGCGATGTAATCCGCGAGCGGCTCACCGAGAACGCCTCCGGTGCCTTGAATTACGAGCGGCAGTGGAGCGCGGCGGAGAAACTGTCCACCCGCACGTCCGAATCCCTGGCGGCACGCAAGATCCTGTATGCCGCGGCCGGCACCGCCACACCGACCCTGCGGCCCTTCACCTTCGCCGGCATCAGCGCCCAGACGGCCGACGCGGCGTGGATCACCGCGCTCAACAAGAATCCTGCGAGCAGTACCGGGCAACCCGATGGCAAGGCCGCGCAGCGCATTGCCTTCCTGCGGGGAGAGAACAACACGCTGCGCGTGCGCAAGTTCCTGCCCAGCAGTACTACGACGCCCAACTTGTTGGGCGACATCGTCAACTCTTCGCCCCTGCGCGTGAAGGGTGCCCTCTACCGAACTGCGGCGGCGGATGCGCTAGAAGGCACGAGCAGCGACTACGCGGCCTTCACCACCGGTCAGGCGGGGCAACCCGAGATGATCTACGTGGGCGCCAACGACGGCATGTTGCATGCCTTCCGCGCCGCGACCGGGGAGGAGGAATTCGCCTTCGTTCCCACGGCCGTGCGCGACACCCTGAATACGCTCACCGCGCCCGACTACGGCAAGAAGGATGGCACGCCCCATCGCTATTACGTCGACGGCACGCCCGTGGCGTCAGATGTGTTCTTTGGAGGGGCGTGGCACAAGGTGCTGATCGGTAGCCTGGGCGCCGGCGGCAGGGGGATGTTTGCGCTGGACGTCACCACTCCCACATCGCCCCAACTGCTGTGGGAGTTCAATGGATCGAACAGCGATACCGACAGGCGAAACATGGGCTATTCGGTGGCGCAACCAACCATCGCGCGCCTCAACGATCCTGCCTCAGGCAAGGGCAAGTGGGTCGCACTGGTGCCGGGAGGCTATCAGGCGGGCAACAGCACCGCAGGCGGTGGGGGCGCCAGCATGTTCGTGCTGGACATCTCCGACGGTACGATCCTGCATCGCTTCGACATGGACGGCGGCATGCTGGCCGACGAACTGGCGGCTTCTATGCCTTTGGGCAACGGCCTGTCACGCGTGTCTGCGGTGGACAGCAATCGCGACGGCAAGGTGGACGTGGGCTATGCCGGCGATCTGGCAGGAAATATCTGGCGCTTCGACATGAGGAGCGCCGACGTCTCGGCATGGACGGTGGCGAAATTCTTCACGGCCAGGGATGCAAGCGACAAACGCCAAGCCATTACTGCAGCACCCTACGTAGTGCGGCATCCCACGGGCAAGGGCGATCTGGTGATCTTCGGCACCGGTCGCTTGCTCACGGCCAGCGACAAGAGCAGCACGCAGAAGCAGACTGTGTACGGCATCTGGGATCGCTACAGCGGCGTGGCGCCGCCCACGACCTTGCCGACGGCGGACAAGGGTCGCAGCAACCTGCAGAGCCAGACGTTCACGGAACTGGTCGCGGATTCCGGCAGCTTCGGGCTCAGCAACAACACCGTGCAGTGGTACGCGACGGACGCTCGCGGCACGAGGGACCAGGACGTTTTGAAGTGGGGCTGGATACTGGACCTGCCACGCAACGGGGAGAAGGTCGTCTACGACATGACTCTCTATGGCAACGGGCTGTTCTTGTCGTCGGTGCGAACCAACGAGGACCCGTGCGCGGCTGGCATGGGAGGCACGCTTTATGCCATCGATCCTAATGGCGGCGGGAGCACCAAGTACGTCGTCTTCGACTTGAATGGCGACGGGGTTTTCAACAACTCCGACTACGTGGGCGGACGACAACCCAACGGCATCGAGACGGGGGCTGGCAAGCAGACCATCCGTGGGGGCTACACCTTCGATCCAGGCGGCGGCGGGAAACAAGTCAATCATGGCCTGCAGTTCGGTCGCCAGAGCTGGCGCAGGCAGCCGCCGAATTGACGAAACAGGCCTTGCGTCATGCGAATGCGGGCACCGGCTCAAATGCCGCTCACGCACATGCGACGCAAGGTCTCAAGCACGAAGCAAGGAGAACGCAGTGCGCAATGCTGAAAAGGGGTTCACGCTGATCGAGATGATGATCACCGTGGCCATTGTCGCCATCCTGGCGGCGATCGCCTATCCGTCCTATATGGAGTACGTGATGCGCTCACGGCGCGTGGAGGGCCAGAACCTCCTCAATGACGCGGCGGCAAGACAAGAGCGGTATCGGGCGCAAAATAGCAAATACAGCAGCGACGTGGCCAAACTCAAGCTGCCATATGGAAACGGAAGTGCGTCGGAGCATGGCTACTACACCTTGAGTACCGCCACAAGCGATGATGGCAGCACCTTCACGCTGACGGCAACTCGTGCAGGGCCACAAATCGCAGACAGCAAATGCGGCAATTTCACCCTAGATGACAAGGGCGTCAAGGATATCGCTGCAGGTACCCCTGGCACCGCAGCATTGTGTTGGCGTTGAGGCTTTCTCCATTGGGTAAAGCTCATCGGGTCAGCAAAGCTGGAGCAGGATCTGGCCCCCCGTTTCTTGCAGTGGCTCTCTGCCTCTGTTTTGACCAATGCGCGCGTACATTATGTCCAGATGGCTGAATCGGCTAGAAGGAACCATCTCCAAGCCCCTTGCTCATTGAAGCAAGAGCCGACGAGATTCTATTTTTTTTCAGACCTATATCACATCCCCGAGAACAGTAGAGCAATCGCTGCATCGGTTGGATTTCGCTGATTTGTCAGTCTGAACGGGCTTGGCGAAGGGTTTTGCGGGCTTCAACTGCCTGTTGATCGACCCGATCCGGCATCGCTTTCCTGTTCTCTGGCGCGCACCCGTCGACATTCGTGTCTGCGGGGCATTGCGCGCCGTCGTCCCCTTCACTTTCCCACTCCGAACAAGTTGCCGATCCACGTCCGGGCGCCGCTAGCGGTTGCCCGGCGTCGGCGCTCGCGTTTCTTGTTCACCATCACAAAGGAAATCAACCCATCATGGCGCATCTCATCGAAACCATGGCCTATGCGGGCGACACCCCGTGGCACAACCTGGGCCAACAGCTCCCGCCGACGCGGCCTCTGGAGGTCTGGGCCCAGAAGGCCGGCATGGACTGGACCATTTGCCAGGCCCCGGTGCACTACATGAGCGAGCGTACGGGCGGAATTCAGGCTCTCAAGGCCTTCGAGGAGCAAAAGGTCCTCTACCGCAGCGACACCAAGGCAGCGCTGTCGGTGGTCAGCAGCCGATACCAAGTCGTTCAGCCGCAGGAAGTGCTCGAGTTCTACCGAGATCTCACCGAGGTCTCCGGCTACGAGATGGAGACGGCCGGTGTCCTGAAGGCAGGGCGCAAATTCTGGGCTCTGGCTCGTACCGGCCAGCACAGCGCGCTCAAGGGCTCGGATATGGTCCAAGGCTACCTGTTGCTGGCCACCTCCTGCGATGGCTCCCTGGCCACCACCGTCACGCCGACAACCGTACGGGTAGTCTGCCACAACACGCTCACGATGGCCATCGACGGCGCGAGCGGCAACGCCATTCGCGTACCCCACAGCACCACCTTCGACGCCGAAGCCATCAAGCGCCAGTTGGGCATTGCGGTATCGCACTGGGACAGTTTCATGTACCGCATGAAGGCGCTGTCCGAGCGCAAGGTCAAAACCAAGGAGGCGCTGGAGTATTTCGGGCAGGTGCTGAACGGCAAGGCCGTGTCGGCAGAGCCTCGCCCTGAGCCCGCCGTCGTCCCTCACGAGCGGGCGGCCAAACGACTGCAGGCGCTTTACGAAGGGCAAGGCCGCGGCGCCGAGCTTGCCGCTGCCAAGGGCACGGCCTGGGGCCTGCTGAACGCCGTGACCGAATACGTCGACCATGAACGCCGTGCTCGCAGCCGGGAGTACCGCCTCGACAGTGCCTGGTTCGGGCAGGGCGCAGTGCTCAAGCAGCGAGCACTGGACCTTGCCCTTGAACTGACCTCGTGAGGCGGGGTCCGGCTCTACCGCATCTTCGCTACCCACCCCTCTCATCCCTCCCATCACCGAAGCCCCGTTCCTCCGCCAGGAGGACGGGGCTTTCGGCTATGGGCGGCTCATCCGAACGAAAAACCTGAAGAAAGGCAAATCATGATGTTGACCCGTGCAGAACGGCTGCGATCCCCAGCCGTCGCCACGACACAGCGCGCTGCGCTGCATTTGGATCGCCCACCAAGGGCACCTGGTGCGACAGTGTCAAACGCATTTGAATACTGAGCCACTGGGGGTGCGGCAGAAAACTTGGACGGTTTAAGCCGCGAGCCCAAGGTTGCGCCGGTACTCGATGGGGCTGCGGGCTCCCAGCGAGATCTTGATCCGGTCCGCGTTGTACCAAAGGATGTAGGAGTGC
>JAESGN010000857.1_pt1 | contig 13380 bp, 18 predicted proteins | sample 9269731 | NCBI WGS metagenome assembly JAESGN01 (sample SAMN15720683, study PRJNA650826) | algae metagenome | isolation source: Mojavia pulchra JT2-VF2 and co-occurring heterotrophs from desert soil | place: USA: Cadiz Valley, Joshua Tree National Park, CA | collected 1998-06-08
ACCAGTAAATGTGGACTCACGCTAGGTAAGTATGCACCGCTTCATAAAGGACATCAATATTCATACAATACTGCCAGCAATATTTACAGAGCAAGCTTCTTTTCCTTACTTGGATGCACTCACAACAATTATGAGCTTTACCGCCATGTGGCTAATCACCCACAAGCGAATTGAAAGTTGATATTACTGGATTATAGTTGATGTTATTGGCATCTGGTTATATTACGTTAAAGAAGTAAGATTTATTGCTTTACTTTATGTAATTCTGTTATTTATGGCAATTAACGGCTTAATATCTTGGCTAAATGCAGTTAAGTTACGTGAGAGTTCAAGCTAAAATGCCAGGGCTTGCGAATTGCTCCCTTAGCAGACTTAATTTCTTAGACTTGATACGTATCACAAATGGGCAAGTAAACGCAAGTTACCTTTGATACAGCATAGCAACTAGTATATTAATGAACAAAGTCACTTGGGATTTCAGGCGGAGTAAGAAAAATACTCAGCCTGCCAACACGCGATCACAAGCGCAACAATGCGATCAGTCGTACCCAGATATTTGCATTCCACCCAATTTGGCAGACTTGGATTGCCCTGATATTCCCTACCGCAGATTTAAAGTGATGCCACCAGATCCGCATGGGTTTGATAGAGATGGGGATGGTGTGGGTTGCGAACGGTGATTATTAGGGGTTAGAGTGCTGATAGCCAAATCTTCATTACTCACAAGTGCATCGATAAACAGAACAATTTTGAACAGCTTTAGTGATGAAGGCTGTTTGAAATTAGCTCTTCAGCACTGGAGCGTAGTCTAATGCAGCACGATCCCATTGTGCTAAATTAGCGGCAGCTTCGTATGTAGTTTGTAAAAACGTAAGTACCATTGGGTCTGGGTCGTTAGCCTGGCGCACTGCTTCATAGGGCAGGATAAATTCTTTCATGTCTAAGCTATAACTCGCTTCTTGTGGCTGAATGGGGTAATCTTTGAATCCTTGAGGTTCTGGGTAAGCATAGGCATAGAATAAAGCTTCTTGTGCGCCACCACCAAACCAAAAACCACAACTACTGACTTCATGCGAATAGGCTTCTCGCGTCACCCAATCGGCCATATTCGCTACACCACCCGGATGTTCTGGAGCGCATTGTCCAGAAAACCGAGTCACTGCCAAATCAAAACTGCCCCAGAAAAAATGTACAGGGCTAGATTTTCCAGCATAACTAGAGCGAAATTTGGTCAAAATGCGCTCAGCTTGAATCAAAATTTGCCAAAACCGTTGAGCATATTCTTTATCGTAGGCAGAATGTTTTTCATCTTGCTCAAAGGGAATAGGCGCAGCGACTTCCTGCGGCATTGTCCAGATCCGCACATTAATTCCGATTTCGCTCAAAGTATGAGTCACTGCTTGATAGAAGTCAGCCACCGAGCGAGGAGCCAGTTCGATAATTCTGGTTACGCCATCGCCTGTTTCAATTAGAAGTTGATGAAGCAGAAAATTAAAGGTAATTTGAAAATTGCGGGTTCCATAGGGAATTGTCGAGGTTGTGAGTCCACGGGGTGTGACATACAACGTTGAGTGCCACCAATGATTGATTTTAGGAGCTAATGCTAACCGGATTTTGCCAACAATCTGAGTCCACAGATGCAGTGTTTCATAAGTATCTTGCCATGCAGCAATAGGTAACGGAAGCCAGATATCAGTAGGTGAACGGTGCAAAGTAGCCATGAGCCGTACCTCTATACAAAAAATTGCCGTTAAATACAATAAAACCAATCAAGGTTTCTGATATTGCGCCTTAATGATCTGACTATACCAATCCGAGTTCACTTGATCTTTAACAATAAAAGACAAAGCCCTAAACATTTTTAGTAACGGCTCGGTTTCAAGCAGCGTATCTAATTCGGTTTTGTCTTGAATATAAACAGCAGTCATAACTTTTGTGCAAAAGAGCATTATCTCATAGCCGTGTTGCACTGAGAGCAATATCATCAGATGAGCGCCCACTTCAGGCGCAATCATCTACTTTACATATCCACAAAGCAAACTTGTTTCAGCCCTTACCAGTACCGCAATCAGGTAGAGGCGTATATCCGTGAGCATGAGAATCATCGCCGCGATCGCTCCTACTCAAACGTAATGTCCCATTAACAGAGGCCGATGTAGCATCTTTAGAAGAATTGCTGTTCAATGCCGAAGCTGTTGAAAGCCGGGAGCGATTTGAGGAGGTCTACGGGAAAACTCTCAGCCTCAAGCTGTTCATTCGTCAGTTGGATGGTTTGGATAGAAATGCAGCGAAACAGGCATTTGGGAAATATTTGGAGGGCAGTAGTTTCAATGCTCTCAGATTCGTTTTTTAGAAACTGTCATTGATTACCTCACTACAAAACGGGGTCATGGATGCGGGGCTACTCTATGAACCACCATTCACCGATTTGCACTATGAGGGGCTGGATGGGGTTTTCGGGGCTGATGATGCTGACGGGATTGTTTCGATAGTCCGGTCTTTCAACGAAGCTGTTGGGGTGGCTTGAGGGCTGATGGTGTTGGTGAGAGAGTGATCGCATCAGCAGAATATATTCCGATTTTTTGGAAGAAACAGTCAAAAATCTGTTGCAGTCGTTGGGAAAATTGAACCATCCTTATCTTAGTGCTGTGGAGGAGAAGTTATTGAGTGTTCTGGAGTTGGAAGGGAGCAACGCGACTTTCTGAAGTCGGATAACAAACAAGCAATCGCTAAACAAAAACGAGAGCAACGCAATTTTGTGAGGTGGTAGGGCTGGGGGATTTGGGGAAGAGAAGGACATTAAGTGTATTTAGTGTAGTTTTAGTAGCAAAGCTTACTAACTAAGTTATTCTGAAGGCGGCACAATTGAGTTGCTTTGAACACCACCTAAAACAAGTTGAATTGCTGCCTGTGTGTAACGATTAATCATCTCCTGATCGAGGAAGTCTTGATCAGGATCGAGGTGTTTTACATTTTCATAAGCATTTGCATAAAACGTGCAGAGTCCAATAATGTTGAGTGTCGTCATCTGAACATCGACTTCTCGAAATATGCCTGAGTTCATGCCCCGTTCTAAAACCTTTGTAACCTGGCTAATAGGTTCTTGCCAGTTTGTGAACTTGAAGTACCGTCCTTGATTTTGAATCGCCTCCTGAAACAAGAGCATTCCTCTACATCGATTTGATGTTTCATATTGAATTGTGGCATGAATCAAAGACTTTAACGCTTGATCGGGGGGCAATTGATCCAAATCAAGTTCCTGAAAAACATTGTGGAGTAGCGATGCTGGGCGTTGCAAAACAGCTTGGTATAACCCAACCTTACTTTCAAAATAGTAGTAAATCATGCGTGGGGCGACTCCTGCCCGTTCTGCAATCGGATCAACTCTTGTACCGTGTAAACCATGCTGTGCAAACTCAATTTCTGCTGCATCAAGGATTTGCAGCTTTGTCGCTTCTGCATCACGAGTGGCTCGATTGGACTTTGATAGAGAAGATATGTCTGAACGTCCCATTATTTCTACTCATTCTTCAGGGTATGCTCCCATCCTACCGGAGAATGGAACAAACGTTTAATTCATGCTTGACAAGCTGATAGATTCTGCTTCATGCTTATGGAATAAACGTTTAATTCATAATTTTCTTATGGCTCGATTTTTGATTGGCACGATTGCAGCAATTGGACACGTTAGCCCTGCTTTACCGATCGCTCGACAGTTGATACAGCAAGGTCATGAAGTCTGGTGGTACACTGGAAAGGGGTTGAAAGAAAAGGTGGAAGCTACAGGTGCAAATCATGTGTCGATCAGTCGAGGTATTGACTTGACAGTGCCAGAAACTATTCCGGCAGATTGGATTGCACAAAGGAATGCCTTAAAAGGTTTTAACCAGTTTAAGTTCTATCTGAAGCACGGTTTTATTGATGCTGCTGTTACACAGCTACAGGATTTAACAAATATCTTGAAAGAATTCCCGGCTGATATTCTGCTGTGTGATGTCTTCTTCTTAGGAATATCATGGCTTCACGAGAAAACAGGATTACCTTGGGCAGCATTCGGTATGTCAGCTTTACCCTTCAGCAGCCGAGACACTGCGCCTTTTGGTTTAGGGTTGCAACCCGATTATTCACCATTGGGACAACTGAAGACGCGCGGTTTGAATTGGCTGTCTAGAAATGTACTAATGAAAGATGTAACACGTCATCTTGATCAAAGGCGAGAAAGTGTTAGCCTATCTCCAAAAGGGCAAGATTTTTTCAGCGCTGCTCTATCGCCATTTCTATACTTACAGGGTACAACGCCATCTTTTGAATACCCACGCCGCGATCTTCCACCTCAAGTTCATTTCATTGGAACCTTTCTTCCACCAGTACCCACAAACTTTTCCGCTCCATCTTGGTGGACAGACCTCAATACTAATAAACCCGTAGTTCATGTAACACAGGGAACGGTTGCAACACAAGCCAATGAGCTACTAGTGCCAACTATTCAAGCCTTAGTGGATGAGGATGTGTTAGTAGTTGCGACAACAGGCGGACAACCAATTGAAGCAATTAACCTCGATCCCATTCCTGCAAATGCTCGGATTGAGTCTTTCATTTCTCATGTCCATCTTCTTCCTCATGTTGATGTGATGGTTACAAATGGCGGTTTTAACGGTGTTCAGATCGCTTTAGCAAATGGCGTTCCAATGGTTGCAGCCGGACAAACGGAAGAAAAACCAGAAATTTGTGCGCGAGTTGAGTGGTCAGGTGTAGGAATCAATCTTAAAACCAGTACGCCAACATCTACTCAAATTCGTAATGCAGTGAAAACAGTGCTGGCATCACCACGCTATAAACAAAAGGCACAGGAAATGAAGATGGAGATTGATTTATATAATTCTCCTGTTATTGCAGCAGGGTTATTAGAAAAACTGGCAGCGACAAAGCAACCCGTTTTCAGCAAATAGACTACGAATGTGTAGATGCAGTATAACAATCCGCATGGTTTCGTTCCCAAGTTAAAGGTCTGCGGTTGTCAGGTCTATCTGTTAATAGCTGATAAATAAAACCTTGATGCACTTTTTGTTGATTTTCCTTATAGTAAATAGTTGGGCTGCTTTCTTGTTTTAATGACATTCGTATTGGATGGTGAACAATTATGAGTTCAAATCAGCAGTTTCTGCAAAATTTATACGAAGCCTTCAACAAAGGTGAGATTGAAACAATCATCTCGGTGATGCACCCGGAAGTGAAATGGGCGAACGGGGTGGAAGGCGGTTTCGTTTATGGACGCGACGCGATGCGCGAATACTGGACTAATCAATATAAGGTTATTCAAGTGCAGCTTGAAACCTTAAAATTCGAGACGGATGAAAACAATCGAAATGTCGTTACCGTTCATCAAGTCGTCAGAGATTTGCAAGGCAATTTGCTTGCGGATGCAACAATTCAGCAAATCTTTACTATTGAGAATAGTTTGATTAGTCTTTATGAAATTGGTGAAACCGAAACAATCCAACAGATGATTCATTCATACGAGAACTCCCAATGAGTAATTGAGAAGGCAGTTATAATTCGAGCCGTTGCTTTTAGCGATCGCAATGAAGAGGGGTTAGTAACTTCAATCAAATTCTGTATAAATACTTCACCGCTATTTGCTCCCATTGCAGCCCAGCAATCCGCTTGCACCCGACTGTTTAGAGCCTTTTCATATTGCCCAAAAGAATTAAGATGTTGACCTGCTGCCCCACCCCGTAAGCGCAAAAAAGCCACCATCTCCGCATCAAGTAATCCAGCATCTCCCAACTCAGACATCACCCCTTCAGAAGATCCCGCTTCAGCAATCATTGACGTTTCTGCTGTTGAAGTACCTGAATTAACCGAGCAAGAGCAGAGCGTAGACGCGAAGCGGCTTGTCGTAGACATCGCTTGCACTTAGAGCGAAAAGTCGAGAGGGCATTTTTTGAGGCAGGTAAAGCACTGGTAGAATTGCGCGAGCGCAGATTGTACAGATCCATTTACCGCACATTTGAGGAATATTGCCGTGATAAATTTGGCCATAGCCGTCGTCAGTCTTATCTTTTAATGGATGCGGCTGCCGTTTTTGATAACAGGGTACAACAATTAGGGTTTGAGCTTATTCCCCAGCCCTAAACAAATGCAATTTCGTAGGAGAGCTATAATTCCAGTGTATTAAGTAACTTGGGTAAATCCTTCTGAGAAACCTGACGTGTACCCGTCTCGACTGCATCAACCCAGGAAACGCTTTTCCCCATCGTTGTAGCGAAAAATGCTCTAGACCAGCCTTTCGCTTTTCTAGCTTCTCTGATGAGATTGCCTGATAGAGGCTGAATATTGTTTGCGTTTAGCTGATTCGAGTCCACACTCAAACGTTCCCGTACTTCAGTTGGGAGATGAAAACGCCATTTAGAATTGAGTATTTCGCTCCAGTAACCTATAGGTCTTTTAGTGTTACTACTTGTCAACCAAGCTGGGCCTATCTCAAGTTCGGCTTGCCATCCAGCTTCTTTAACAACTTTTAAGTCAGTTTCAAAGTCATCAGCCATTTGCCGTCTAAGCTGTCTGTCTTGCTCTGCTGTTGACACTTTGTCTGCACCGTAAGCAATCTCCATCAGAGTCTTGCCCATTACACAATCCTGGAATTCCGGTTTGATTTTGAAGGTTAGCCAAACTAGCATTCTAGCCGCGCCAGCATTTTGTTTACCAATACTAAATAGTTTCTGTACGGTTTTCTTGGTAATAATTCCAGTGTGGTAGTAGTATTTAGATTTGTTGAGGAAGTATTTTGTCCATACTCCAGCTTGACCAATCACCTTTAAACCCACTAACTTGTTATTGCCAGCTTTATCTGTTTCAAAATCTCGTATTATGCTGATGTCCCAAATCTTTAAATCAGCAACAGTAAAAGCTCCAGCTTTCTCCTGTTTAGGCCATGCGATACAAGCTAGTACTTGAGCAGGTTGCCGTAGCAAGGAGTACAAAATACTCAATTTTTCATGCTTGCATAAATCTCTGCGTTTCACAAACCCTGTGTATTCAAGTAGATGCTTGTCATCAATTACAAAATTGCCTGACCAAGGTTTATCTAAGCTAGCTACTAAGGCACAGTAAATCAGGTGAATAGCACACGCCCTTGGATCAAATTCGTCTATAACAACTAAAGCTGCCTCTTCTGCCAGAGTTTCTGGTTGTGGAGTTTCGGGATTATCTGTTACATAGTAAAAGATTTTTCCTTTTCCAGTTTCAGCTTCTTTTTCGTAACTAAAAGTATTATTTACTTGACTTTTCCATGACAGATTCATTTTTTGAGATAAGACTTCAGCAACCCCATACAAAACTAGCGACAAAGCAGCAACATTAGTCTTATTATCAGGAAATAAAGAAGCTTTTTTGAATTTCCGAGGTTTTGCTGAATACTGGTAATTTAATTGGAAATTTTGCTCAGATTTATTAACTCTGTCTTGAAGAAGAATTTGCTTTTTTAGCTGAGTAGTTGAGTGTCCCAGAGATTCTTCATCAAGAGCAACATTAGTTTCCTTTGGATTTGGATTACGGGAAATGGTAATTCCCATTAATTGGTGAAATATATGCAGAAGTTTACTATATAATGTCTTTGCTAAGTGTTTCATTTTCCTACTACCAATCTGCTGCTCACGTAGGTAATTTACAATTATTAAATAAAGCCTGAGTTTCTTCTACTTGACCTTGCTAGAATATAACTCTCAGCCGCTTTTCGTCGCTTTAAACAACCACCAACAATCCAAGAGATTTTGCACTAGGTGATACCAATGTAATAAAAAGTGGTCAAGTAAAAAAATTGATTTTTACTTAACCATAATTATTAATGATGAGTTCAAGCTTTCACTGATTGTAATTACGAATTGCAGCTTTGCTACTTGAGGTTACTAGCGGTACTGTTGGTCAGCCGGATCACCATAGGGGTCTTCGCTAGCTGGGCGGATATTACCATACTGCCTGTAATCCGCCGGATCACCGTAGGGGTCTTCGCTAGCTGGGCGGACGTTACCATACTGCCCGGAATTTCCTTGGTTGCCTCTTTGCATCAACTTTTTCACAGCTAGGGCGGCGATACCAGCCATCGCTCCCTTCGCTAATGGATTGCTCATAATGTTACCACCTTGGCCACCTGTAAAGCTCCCCACAGCACCACTCATAATTTGACTGAGTATATCTGGTTGTTGCTGGTGAACCCGGCCTGTCGTTTGAGCAAGATAATTTGGGTCTTGAAAGCGATCATCTATACCATCTTGGTTTAGATCGGGAAAATTCAAGTTTGAAGAGCGTGTCTGCTGTTGAAGAGAGCGACCAAACTGCATCCGCTCTTGTGGTGACATCCGACTAAAGGCTTCTTGTGCAGATTCCTGATAAAGGTCTGGAGGTAACTGTCTAGATACTTGCTGATAACGGTTTAAAACTTCTTCATCTGAGTATCCCTCATGAGGTAAACCTTGCTCATAGCGGTTGACAAAATTGCGGTAATCATTTTCTGGTACCTCACCGCCACCGAAAATTTTTTCTAATAAATTCATTTGTGACTCCTAAACTGTGATTTCACTAAACTATCAACGGTAAAGTAATTACTTTCAATATATTAATTGTTAGATTTTTTCAAAATCATCTATCAAAGGTTACTCTTATTTTAATCAAAGTATAACTATTAGTATATAAGACTCAGCTTGAATTTTGAAAGTTTCCTGAAACTCAAAACCCTGTTGTATAAAAATTAGAGATCAACTTTTTTTAACAATTAAATAGGATTTCTATATACTCGGATAAAATTTTAAAAAAGACTTTTTTGAGAAAGTATAATAATGCTTGATATCATACTTATGAATATTATTAACTTTAAATCCGGAAAAAGTTTTTATGAAAAAATAGAATGACGGTTAAACGCCATCTATTTATAATCTGTACAAAAATTAATTTGTCGGAACAGTACCTGCACCCAAACCCCTTAAGTCTCGCCCTGTGAGACTGTTATTATATCCTTGAAAGTCCTGGTATTGTTGTGCCTCCGACTCTGGAACACGAATGCCTTCTTGTGGCGGTGTTACCCAGACAGGGCGATTTTGGGCATCTCGATAGTAAACACGCCCATTCTTAGAAAGGTAATATTTCCCCTGCGCTCCCGTTCCTTGGGCATTCTTGCGTTGATTGTAGAGGTAGTAAAGTCCAGCAGCTCCTGCCAAGATTGCCACTTTCTGCCCTGTACTTAATCCCCTCTTAGCTTGGGGTTGATTTACGGGGGCGCGATTATTTAAATTTCTACCAATAGTATCGTCAATTGGAGGTGGCGCAGCATTTTGGGAACCTCCGCCGCAGCTAGAAAGCAGAGGAACTGTTAGCAATGTTGAAAGAAATACTGTTGTTGTCAGCGAAACTAATCTATTTTTCTTGATCATACATTTTCTTTTCCTGCTAATTTAACTAATGTGGTATAAGAGTCTACAGTTCTATACACTGGTCAAGAAAAACTCAGCTTTTTACTTGACCAAAAGTTCAAATACACTGTAGCCGCCGCTATACTTTAGTTAGTTTAAAGTCTGCAATTCTTCTCTGCCTAGAATTTGTTTTCTAAGCAAGCGAATTTCTACTGCTAATTCTTGCCGAGTCGAATCTTTGAGCAAATAGCGGGAAGTAAACCAAATTGTGTAACCAAGTCCAATTAATTGGAGAAATGGAGAAACTAGGGGAATATCATTTATTGCGTTGAGTACCGCTAGAGAAATCCTTAGTGCCGTAACTGTTATCACAAGCAACACAAAGCTGATAATCAGCAATTTATATTCTTGGTAGAATCTACCTATGTACTCAGGTATTTTTGCCAAAAATATAGAAATCTGTCTACCATTTTTTTGCCATTGTTCTTCATTTTCCGAGGCGGGTGGCAACATTGCCATGTTTCCAGACTCTGAATTTTTAAGTGTTTCTATCTGGTTTTGGGAGATAGTATCGACATACTGCTCTTGCTGTAATTTTGTATCCATAATTATCTCCTGATTTTCTGCAATGAGAGCAGTTTTAAAGTTTACACTTTGTGATTATCAATTTTGGCAACGCTTGCTTTGCAACTAGATTTATTACTCCTTAGCGGCACAGGTAAATTATTTGCAAATTTATGAAGAATTTAATAACATTTAGACATTTTTATATTTTATTCTCATCAACCTTTTGGCAGAGATTTTGTCTTTTAGAAGAGTGAGAGAGCAAGTATTATAACTTAAGCAAATAAAGCTTTAACAATGTGAGGATATTTGATTTAACTGTAAGGTGTTAATAAGCAGATTAAACTAGCTAATTTTGATGCTATGTATTGATTTCGTTAACTTTGTTTTTGAGATTTACTGCTAGAAACTAGTCACATAAATGCTAGAAACTAGTCACAATATTTACAAAAAATAGTTTAAATTAATTTTATAAATAGGAATACATTAATACTAAGAGATTGTTTTGTATCATACTTGTGGGTTATGAAAATATATTTAATTACTTCGATTGATTAAATATCAAGATAATTTAACTCAATCCTCGGAGAGAAGATGTATTTAAACTAAATTGTGTAATTTATAAAAACACACAGCAAGATTTTAAGGAATAAAATAATGCCACTCCAAAAAATAAGTGAATTTGATCCAGACTACCGTAATACTCTTGAAGGTAACGACATCAAAGGAATGGGTGTGTATGTTCAAGGAACTGATGAGAAGATTGGCACAGTAAATGATGCTGTAGTAGATGACCAAGGAACATTCCGCTATTTAATTGTTGACTTAGGCTTTTGGATTTTTGGCAAGAAAGTATTACTACCAATAGGCAAATCGCGTATTGACTCTACAGCAGACCGTATATATGTCGTTGGTATGACAAAAGAGCAAGCGGAAAAGTTACCTGAATATCATGAGCATACAGCGCTTGATTATGATTATGATTATGAAGAACAGGTGCGTGGAGGATATCGCACACCGTCTGTAGAAAGTTCAGCATCTGTTGATGTAACATCTGGGCTTACTGCTCCCGCATACGAGCGCAACACCTATTCCTACATGCAAGAGCCGGATCTGTATGATGTCAGCGCTCACGACGACCAAACCTTCAAACTCTACGAAGAAAGGCTAGTTGCTAATAAACAGCGCCGGAAAGCTGGAGAAGTAGCAATTGGTAAGCATATCGAAACCGAAACTGCAAGAGTTGCTGTCCCGGTAGAAAAAGAGCGAGTCGTGATTGAGCGAGTTACTCCTGTGGACGCAGGTAAAGTTGTATCTCCTGGAACAGCTGACTTCCGTGAGGGCGAAGTAGCACACATGGAAATTTATGAAGAAGTTGCTGATGTCCAAAAAGAAGCTTTTGTGCGAGAAGAAGTCCGAGTCCAGAAAGTTGTAGACCAGGAAACCGTTGAAGCTCAAGAAACAGTTCGACGTGAAGAGTTAGACGTTAACACTGATGGAACTCCCATAGTTAATAAAACTGACAGGATCTAATTTAAACCACATTCACCGCAGAATTCAAAAGCTTAGGGGCGCAAGGCGTTCCTAGAAAAATCTGTCTGTTGCAAACTTCAAGGAGGTTAAATTGAAAATAATTCAACAGTTTCGGCAAATTTTAACAGCTTTAGTTTTGGTATTAGTACTAACAACAACAACAGCTTGTAGTAGTACAGTTCAAGCTAAACAACCAACTCAATTACCAACTGGAATCAGTCGTAGTGGTGACTATGCTTTGTTAGAACGCGGTAATAGCGTACAAGGTCAAGATTTTGGGAATTGGGTTGTCAGTACAGCAAAAGGAATTGTCCAGGATGCTTATGTACGTGACAATAACAAGTTAGGTGTTGTCATTTCACCTCAAGTTCGTCCGACGGAAGTGCGATCATTAGCAAAATCCTTACTTCAAGGTTTTCACAAGAATTTCCCTAATCAAGACTTAAAAGTTTTGATGTATGCACCAGATAAACAACTGATTTTGACGGCTCAATATGATGTGCAATCAAATCAAATTGAGTATAAATAATCGCTCAATTTTCACAATAACTAAATTTATTTAGTTGATTGCAGGTAACAAGGAGACATTTAAAATGAGCAGCAGTGACAAGTATAAACGCGAAATCATGAACGAGTTGGCGCATGGTAATACAGAATCTTTAGATGATGTTTCATCTGACCCAGCTCAGGAATACCAAAACTTTGATGATTTTGCTCAACGTTCATCTCATAATGAACGTCGGCAATTGTTTAGTCGGTCTTTCAACCATAACAGCATTCCGCCTAGCCAACTAGAGCCAGAATTGCAAAAAGCGATCGCCCAGATTAAGCCCAACGAACGCGATGATGTTGCACGAGCATTTTTCAAGCACTTAAAGCAAAGAGGGTTAGACGAGCGCCATCTAGAGCGAGATTTGGGACTTTCTACCCATAACGCCAACCGCGCAAATGCAGATGATGTCAGCAAACTTGCATCTTTCACTTATCACAATCATCCAGACATCTTTCAAGAAGTCATGGCTGAACAACCAGCGATTTTGAAGTTTCTCAGTAATCCAGTGGTAGGAGCAGCTCTTGGAGCGATTGCGGCTAAATGGTTTGGTGGTCGTAAATAAGCGATCATCTTAAGTATGTACATCCTGAAATGGATGCTTAAAAAATTAAGGGCAATACTCTAAAAGTCATGCTTTAGAGTATTGTCCTAAGCATCTCTTTTTATTCCAATTTTGAGAGAAATTTAACATCAATTTAAGTGAATCCTATGAGGAATGAGAGAGCCTCTCGTACTGTTCACGCCATCCACTCTACCCAATCGGGAGCTTCGGCCACCAACTGAGAGAACATAGAAGGTTGTGCCTCCTCAAAGGCTACCATCAGCCCCCAACGCTCGTCCGAAGTGAGGGTAGAGAGGAACTTTTTAGCTGCTTCCACATCGGATTCTATACGTTCCATAAACTTCGCACTCTGAGATTTAATCTTTTGCCACCATGAATCAGTGGGGTTTTCCTGTCCCTCCATATTTTCAATAATGGGGAGTGTTGACGGTGATATTGTGTCAGTAACTTGAGTTTGTAACTCTATATTGTTAGTGACTGACACCAACTCTCGATTTAACCACTTCTGGAAAATGAATGCTGCCCCGCCCATCATCAGTCCCAACAAACTTATAAACGCACTCCCGCTTACCTCTCGGCCCCAACCGACCAACATACGACAAGCGCAAATCAATCTTGTCCAACAATTTCTGTGCGATCGCCCTATTCATTCTTGTGAAGCGTCGGCGTTAATTAATTACGCCATAAACTTGACTCTAGTGGTAGACTACACAAACTTTGCGTAGTGGTGAGCAGAGGGGAAAGACTTATATAGAATTCTCCCC
>JAESGN010000865.1_pt1 | contig 13214 bp, 15 predicted proteins | sample 9269731 | NCBI WGS metagenome assembly JAESGN01 (sample SAMN15720683, study PRJNA650826) | algae metagenome | isolation source: Mojavia pulchra JT2-VF2 and co-occurring heterotrophs from desert soil | place: USA: Cadiz Valley, Joshua Tree National Park, CA | collected 1998-06-08
TGAGTGCCAAGCATGGGTTGAGGAACTGGTCGGTTCCATTCGCAATAAGCAGGCATATTATCAGCGAGGTTTAAGAGCTATGAAGCTTATACAGCAAGCACTTTAGCTCTCTTGTCGCCCCTTGAACCGAACGAGATTCATGCACGTTAGCACCAATACTCGTACCAGAACGCAACAGTTGCTTTGATAACGTGCGGCAAATACCTGGTTTCTCATCCAGAAAGCTGCAAGCTTTGATAATCCTGATCGCAAACGCTTTAGTTATGTCAGCTATCCCAACATTTTTATCCACAACTCCACCTATTCCAGTTCCATATTGTTACTTCCGACCTCCGACTTCCGACTTCCGACTTCCGACTTCAATCATCATACACGCTCACCGCCAATACAAAATAAAGATTCATTATCTTTTATCCGATAAAATCTCCGATTAAAATAACCTTTTTTTGACACGATTGATTTTCCGCCATTTCAGATGTCGGTTGCAGACTAAATGAAAATCTGCTTGTACAACCCTGATTCTTTCGTAGCCACAGAGCGATGGCTGCGCCAACGTCAAGGACGAATGCAACTTACAAAGTTATTGCTCAAAGGCTTGCTGGTAAGGAATTGACGCGTTTTCTAGCCATTTTGTGGAAAATTTCATTTAGTCTGCAACAAAGGTCACTTCAACCCTGATTGTTAAAGCATCCCCGCAGGAATAAGTTGGTCAACCCCTAACCGTCTGCTGACATCCAATGTCTCTAAAGCCATGCACCCTTTTTTTTCTAAAATTTTTGTATAAAATAAACGCTATATTTTATGGCTATGTTTATATCTAGGTAACATCTAGGTAAAGCAAAACTATTTCTGAACAGAGATTAGACTTAATTAACCTAGACGAATACCTAGACGCAATCAAAGTGTATATGTACGTAGCTTTTATATCTAGTTAATAACCTAAATACTTTTCTATCTGCTGATGCAAAACGGAGCGAACGCATCGCTGTGCAACAACCCACCATTGAATGCTACTCTAGCTATGCTTACTGGATTTTCAACAGAAAAATTCTAAGAAGCTACATCTAATTCCTCAGTTTCTAGCTGTTGCTTTGCAGCTACAGCATCGAGTTCCTCAATAAAAGCATCGTAAGAATTCAGGAATTGTGAGATTAAAAACTCCTGAATTCTTACACTTCTATCAAGCAGTGGTGTGTTCTGCCTGCTTTTATATTCTTGTTTACGACAATTTTTGTCGGTTCAAAATCCAAGGCAACAGTTTGGCAATATTTTTTGCATCGTCAATACCGCGATGATGCGTTCCTTCGAGTTCTATGTTTGCCAGTTGCAACGCTTGTGCCATGCCGTAACGCTTGGGTAAATCTTGGCTATCGCTAAACATTTGTTTGAGATTTACATGAGGATAGGCAATAGGAAAGGGAACGTTGTGAAACTTACTATCTTGTTTCAACTGGTTACGATCATAGTCCCCCCACGAACCAAACACAACATTTGGATATTTAGACAGCCAGTTTTTGAGCATAGCGCAAGCTTCGGGATATCCAGGAGCCTGATTAACCTGTGTCTGAGTAATCGAGGTCAGTAATTGACAGAACTGGGTGAGTACGGGATAGCGGACAGGTTTGATAAACGTTTGAAACTCATCGAGCGTTGTTAAAGTTTGTGCCTCAACCATAACGGCTCCAATTTCGATAATTTCCATCTCATTTCGTTTGATGCTTTTTTTGTTACAGCAAGTTGCTTCTAAATCAAGTACTAAAAAGTAGTCATATTGATTTAAATTCATCATGTCATTTAAAAGTTTTGGAAAATCAGCGTTTGAAAAACAATGCGTCTACTTAAAGGCTTTCAATTGTTCGGCAAGATTAGGTATTGTATAAATTGATATTTTTAATTATTAAGTAGGATAATTGCAGTTGGTTTTGATAATTCGTGAGCCTGCTACCCCGCAACAGATAGAAGAAATGCTGAAAACGTGGGATGTATTCATTAAAATAGCAGTAGACATCGAACGCAAAATTCTTGCAGGCGGTGGAGTTCGTCACTATGAATGTGAACAAGAGTTGCTCAAAGATGGCAGCAGACAACGTGATATTTGGGGTGCTGATTGGTCGCCATATACTCAGGAAATAGTGTTTGAGTCAATTATTAACATCCGCCCCAGCCAAAATAATCGTAGTATGATAATACAGTCCCCACAGATTCGAGAACAAGTTAGCCAAATTACCCAGCAGTTGCTAGGAGGAGCGTAATGCCTAACTGGAGAATTATTGAAGCTAGTTTTTTACATCTAACTCAGCCACAGCAATTAGGGGAATTGGCAGCCTGTTTAGCAAGGCTTAAATCTTGGGTACAAAATAGTGCAAAGGGTGAGATAGTCCCAGTATTGTTAGAAGAAAGCTTGTTGTATTTATCTTTGATACAGCAAAACAGTGAAATTGATCACGTTGAATTAAATCAACTTCAAGACACTTTACAGAATTGGAAGCTCAATTGGATCAGCATTTGGAATGAATCAACCCAAACTGCAAATATCGCAGATGTTGCATCTACTTGGTCAGAGCGCGTATTGGCCATGTCTGGCTTACTGACATCGCAATCAATGAGCGCATAATTCCACCAGAAGCGATCGCCATCTGTAACATCTACGATTTAACAGTTACGACTTATGGCACGACTTTTTCTCGAAACTGTTTGCCAGCAGAAAATGCAGGAACTCTGGTAGCTGGAATTGTAATTGTCTCCTTGGTTTTTGGATTACGCCCCTCGCGAGAAGAGCGTTCGCGTCGCTCAAATGAGCCAAACCCGATGAGTGTTACCTTCTCACCATTAGCTACAGCTTCGGTCACGACTTCTAAAAAGGCACTGATCACTTGCAATGCTTGCTTTTTTGTGATGTTCGCCTTGACTGCCACAGCATCTACTAATTCACCTTTGTTCATAAATCACCCTAAAGTATTGCAAGTAAAGGAAATTTACCATTACTACCTCCTGCCAGAAAAGGGGGAAAAGAAATAAAGTCAGAAGAAGCAGGGGAGCAGGGAGCAGGGAGCAGGGGGAAGGTAGTAACGGATCAAGGAAGCCGACCAATTCAGAGCGTCTTAGAAAGACGGGGCTTGATACCCATGTTCCGCTCCGCTTCACGGCTTCTCTGCGAGACGCTACGCGAACGGGACTTTCTCTTGCTCCCCCCGCTCCCTGCCCCCTGCCCCTCCGCCTATAAAGGTCAGCAACAGTAATGTTTTTACCTCCTGTCTTTTGCTGTAACCCGAATCATCTGATGCCGATTTGTGGTGCTAGAGGAGTCAACTTTCCCAATTAATGATGGATGACGGCTTAACGAGTATGTAGATTTGAGATAACCTCCTTCCAGTTTCATGAGTGGCAAATTATGCTTTTCTAACACCTTTTGAATTCGCTCAAATGCTTCTGGTAGTTGGTTGAAGGGAATATCAGCGTATGTGTGATGCACTGCATGATAATTTAGTCCACCCATCAACCAGCCAACTAGAGAACTAGTCTTAATATTACGACAAGCATAAAGCTGCGTTAATTGGTGAGTGGCAAATTTACCCCATAGCGCGTAGTGTTCCAAGTGATCGCGTGCCTGCGTTATGATGCCAATTATCCGCTCTAAAATTAACCAAAATAAAATGTAGCGCAGTATTTCTCCTTGAAATATTGCTAGCATTAATAGAATGCTATGCACAAATAGCATACCTGTAACATCCAGCAATAGCTGTCGTCGCATACTAGCTACTAGGTTTTGCAAGCGTACACCTTTAATAAAGGTTTTAATGATTAGCCCTATTCCCCCAAAAATCAAAATATCGCAAAGCCACTGATGACTTACATACCAACGCAGTATTGGGTGTAGTTGCTGGTATTCTTGCCAAGACCATTGGAGTCGTTCTGGATCTCGCAAGTCAATTCCATTCCAACCATGATGCAAGCGGTGTATTTCTGCATAGATACTGTAAGGCCACAGCATTGGCCAACTCATCAACCGAGGCATTATAGTATCAAACCACTTCCAACCTGTTAAGGTTTGATGTGTCATATCATGGGTACAAATCAGCCAAAACCCATAAAAAACTCCCGCCAGCATTGTTGCAGCCACAAATAAGATACCGTTTGGCGCTGACCAAGCTAATACGACTAAGCTCAGAAATATCAAGCCCAATATACTAAAACGTAGCAATCCGGCTCTAGGATTAACTTGGCGTAAGTCGGCGGTGACTTGCTGTAACTCTTGAGCGATACTATTCACACTTGCGGTGCGATCGCCCATAACCCACCTCACCTCAATTTTTGATCTAGTTACTATTAGCTTACCGAATAAAAAACTGCCCTGGAGCAAGTCCACAGCAGTACCTTGAAAGAAGAGCTTTACAGTCCTACATATATGGGAGACGAATAGGCTGTTGTCTCCTAGTTTACGTATAGTGATTTTGGTATGTAGTCAGATACAGCGAGAGTTCTCCACTTTCCGGACAAATTACAAAAATCTTGAAGCAGGTATGGCACAAAGCTTGAAAATAAGTGTTGAAATCGATTTGCGGCTTTAACTCATTTCGGTTGCGATTGTTCAGACAAGTTTAAAGCCGATGAACTTTATGAGCAGCCAGTAGGATCGTGTTTGAGATCGCATTGCTTCTGATTGCTTTTATAAGGAGCTACGGGTATTGATTAAGCTTCGATCTTGATTTCAAAGCTGTTAAAATCAGCATACTTGATCTGAAAAATCTGTTCTAGTTGCTCGTTTAGCTCGTACTTTTCGAGAACTTAGCTCAGTTTGTTTTTGTCTGTTTTTAGATCCTAAACTTGTCCTAAATGTTTACTCATGGCTGATGACCTCATCACTTAAGGCAGTCGAAGGAATTAGTTTATTTACCAGCCTCATCCATCTTTAGCCAGTTAACAAAGTTTTTCACAGCAGATAAGATGCTTGATGAAATGAAATTTATATACGGCTTTGTTCTTTAGTAAGTGTTACAGACAAGGAAAATTGATTTGATTGTGTAGTTATTTTAATTAATCAACGATAGTTGTGATTATTAGAGTTATATACTGATGCCAAACATACTCAAACATATACAAGCTAAAAACCTAATTTCAATAGGTCTGCTAGTTTTTGTCCCGCTCGCTATTGTGGCAGAAAAGTTAGACTCGGATGCATTAATAGTATTTGGACTTTCAGCGCTTGCAATCATTCCCTTAGCAGTTTGGCTCAGTAGGGCGACAGAAGAGATTGCTGTGGTTTTAGGGCCTTCTATAGGAGGATTGTTAAATGCAGTCTTCGGTAATGCAACTGAGTTAATCATTGCTCTAGTAGCTCTCAAAGAAGGCTTGGTAGATATTGTCAAAGCCAGCATTACTGGAACAATTATCAGTAATCTACTGCTGGTAATGGGACTATCTATGCTGTTGGGAGGGTTACGTTACAAAGAGCAGACTTTTCAGCCAATGGCTGCGCGAGTCAATGGTTCCACAATGACACTCGCAGTAACTGCAATTGTTCTGCCTGCGATGGTGATCACGACATCTAATGTCGTCGAGCAAAGCGCTATTACTAATCTGTCGATTTTTGTAGCGGTGGTTTTAATTGTAGTTTATGGTTTGACGCTGTTGTTTTCTTTAAAGACTCACAGCTACCTCTACGATGTCGGGGTTGTAGAACTAGAAGGTCAGCTTTCTCAGGAACAAGCCACACAACAGGATAAGCATTCAAAGCCAAACTTGAGCCTTTGGGTTGGTATTCTGCTTGTGGCAACGATTGGTATAGCCTTCGTGTCCGAGATTTTTGTTGGTGCAGTTGAGGAGGCAACAAAGGGACTCGGATTGACACCTCTATTTACCGGAGTAATTTTATTACCACTTGTTGGAGGTGCAGCCGAATATGTAACTGCCGTCCGAGTAGCAATTAAGAACAACATGGATTTGTCGGTGTCTGTAGCAATGGGGTCGAGTCTACTAGTTGCTTTGCTGGTTGCACCGCTCCTTGTCCTAGTTGGGCAAGTGATTGGGCAACCAATGGACTTAAACTTTAACTTGTTTGAGGTCGTTGCAGTCATCATTGCTGTGGTCATTGCCAATCTAATTAGTTTGGATGGTCGCTCCAACTGGTTAGAGGGGATGCTACTACTAGCAACCTATGCTGTACTTGGGGCTGCCTTTTACTTCCACCCAGTTTGAGCGCTAATCGGGCAATATCGCTCTCAACTTCTGGCATATTCCAGCTCTCCCATTCCCAACGCCATGCCGTCTCTACTGTTATTTCCTTGCCATTGGTGAATTTAATGAATTCTTTACCGTTATCACAAAACACGTCGGCAACAAGTTGATTACGCACATCATACCCCCACAAAGATGCTTTGGACTTTTTCAAGCACAAAGTTAACGCCAATGATACGCCTCTACCTGATTGCGGTACTGATAAGGGCTGAAACCAGTTTGCTTTGTGGGTATATAAAGCAGATTATTGCTGCTGAAGTAATCAATTATCCCATGATATTGCAGTAGGAGCAACGCGACTATGAGATAATAGTCTTTTAAAGAAAATTTATGACTGCCGTTTATATTCAAGACGAAACTGAGTTCGATGCGCTGCTTGAAACAGAGCCATTATTTGTAGTAGATTGCACTGCTGCTTGGTGTGGCCCATGTAAACTCATCGCTCCCTTGATAGATAAACTGGCAGTAGAGTACAGTGAGCGCGCCAAAGTCTTTAAACTAGACCTTGATGCCAACCAACCTGTAGCTAAACGATTTGGCATTCGTAGTATTCCGGTTGTCATGTTTTTTCAACAAGGCAAGTTAGCAGAAACAATCGTCGGTGTTAAACCTTACGAAGATTTTAGCAGCACCCTCAAAAAGTATTTGGCTTGATTATATTTGAGGGTTTGCGCGAACAAAGAACTGGCTAGAATCTTCTTTTTTAAGATTATTTAAACCTTTTTCCGGAGAAATATTAATGACTATTTCAATGTACCAAGCTTCGATACCCGTTTCTATTCACGCACTCAATAATCTTATAGGTATCTTGGAAAAAGGTGCTGTGTATTCGGAAAGCAAAAAGATAGATCCTTCTGTATTGATAAATAGTCGTTTATCGCCAGATATGTTTCCATTATCGAAACAAGTACAGATTGCCTGTGACATAGTAAATAGGGGGGCAGCAAGATTAGCAGGTATAGAAACACCCCAGTTTGAAGATAATGAAACAACATTTCCTCAACTTATTGAGCGCATTCACAAGAGCATTTCGCATTTAAATACATTTAAACCTGAACAAATTGATGGTTCAGAAGAAAGAACAATTACCCTAGAAGTGCGTGACAACACCCTATCTTTTCAAGGAATATCATTTCTCCAATATTTCGTTTTACCAAACCTTTATTTTCATGTGACAACTGCATACGACATTCTCCGTCACTGCGGCGTAGAACTTGGCAAACGAGACTACCTTGGTCAGATTTAAGTTATGGGTTTTTCAGCGGAAACAGTAAGTTTGTGGGACTCGTTTTAGCTGATTCTGCTCTTGGTAATTCCTTGGTTAAATACACAATGTGATGAATTCAGATGCTTTGGCAGTCTGGAAAGTCATGTATCCAGAATCATCAGTAAAGAGTGAGAGTAAATAGGCCAACAAAACAAGCAACACTGTTTGAACTACCCCCAAACACTGCGACCAGATATGATTAACCCACTAACGCTAGGGCTGGTGCCAATGTCATTTTATCAAGTGCCTGCTAAGAGATTGCAAATACCTGCTAGGCAATCACTATTGTATTATTAGCTTTGCTAGTAATTACCCTTGCTAATGTACGGGCAGCCCATTCATTCTGCATAAATTTATGAGTTACTTGTTTTTATTATTAATTGGTTTTGTCACTTTCTTTTTAGCAAGAAATACTCAAGACGAAATTAATCGTATTACTGCAATGATAAGCGGTTCAATTTCTCTGATTTGGGGGTTGGCTCTAGCTCCATTGCATTTTCAATTATTCATTGAAATTGTCTCACTTTTAGCGGCTTTCTCTGTTTGTATGCGTTGTTTAGGTTGTGGTTTCAACCGCGATTGATTTTTCACTTAATCAGTTGTAAATTTTCTGACATAATCAGGAGATCAAGTAAATAAACATCTGTAGACAAAAATCTCCGTCTAATTTTTGTAAACTCTGACTAACGGTGTCACCTTTGGTTGATTGGGATTAGTTAGGTTTAATCGATAAGCAGTTTTTAAGACATCTTCCATCTTCTCGCCTTTGACTGTAATTATATAATTTGCTGATCGAGAAGGGTCTTTCTCAAGTTTCTCAATTACCTTGTCTTGAATAATTGACACGTCTTTTAACCTCTGTGGTAGTCGAGCATTAGGTTTCCAAAGACATAAAACACCTGTAGAGTTGGGAAATTTTAGTAATTGTAGAGCGTATTTTTGATTATTAACTTGAAAGGAAGATGTCATCAATATTCTAGCTTGATTCTGTGGTGGTATTTGCTGAAATACTTCTTTTGTTCTCTGATGACGACGGCAGTTTCTATCGATAATTGGTTCTCCAGCAAGCGTAGATTTTGATAACGTTGATACACCTATACCGTAAAAACTCAAACTTGTTAAAACCAAAGCTATAACTTTAGAGAAATCAAGCATAGTTTAAATTCTCAGTTTTAGTATTGACGACTAAGTAAAAATTTAGATTGTTCCTAAGCTCGATGTTATTCATTTTTGACAAAATAAATCGCACCATCTCAGAATAACGTGCAGCTAAAGCTTGGCCTGCTTGACGGTATTTATCTACTAATGCAGAACTGGATTTTTAAATGAACGAGTGTGCCATTAGATTGAAAGGCAGCATATCAATCTAATGTCAATCTAATCGATTTTGCTCTAGATACTGGCGCACTCCCGCGCTCATTGCTACGAGGTTTGGTTGTATATTTTTCCCCAGAAAATCTTCAACCAGATGAGCAATTCTACTTGTGAGGAAGAATGGTACTCCCTTGATTTGTTTCGGGTCAATCACTAATTCACCACGGCTTTCAATTACTGTACTATTACCATCTTGCAAAAACCGATTTTTGCCAGAACACTTAACTGCTTCTGTAAAAGCGTAAGTTTCAATACGCCATTCAACTGTCAAATCTGCCTGATTCCAGGTATTATATTCTTTCCAGGAGAGCATATCTTCACTGAGCAAAACTCTTGCTGCTGCTGGGATTTCACTGCCACCGTGCCATTCATTGACACTATAAACATTACCATCAGCTTCACTACGGGATAAAAGTGTGATGTGGCGCACGTTTGGCATATAGGGAACTAGCTCAACTAGTTTGTCCCGATAGATAGCATAAACCAGCGAGCGTGGAAAAGGAATTTGGGCATCAGCACGGATGAGCATTAATAAATACCATATCTAAATATAGACACAATGGGGAATTACCAAGAGTTTAGCGCTCGCAACTGAGGTGTTTTTTGGTGGATTCGCCTCAATTTTGGTTAAAACGTCATCTATATTTTACAGTCGCATCGGATCACAAAGCGGCATGGTTAAATGATGAACTCTCAATTGACTCGATTGTTTTACAAATGGTTGTACCCAAACTCCTCCCAAACTCCTAAACCCAAATGGCTTGGGTAAAACGCTTAATTCTGGGGTGGAATGTCCTTCGGCAGTCGGCTTTTGAGAATGCACAGTTCCCTGGCGATGTCCTTTTGACCTTTATAGGCGGAGGGGCGCTTTGCTGGGAGCGGGGGGAGCAATAGAAAGTCCTGAAGCCGTAAAGCGTAGCGGAACATGGGTATCAAGCCCCGTCTTTCTAAGACGCTCTGAATTGGTCGGCTTCCTTGATCCGTTACTACCTCCCCCCTGCTCCCCTGCTCCCTGCACAAGCTGCTTCTTCTGACAGCCGCAAAGCGTCTACGCTGCTCATGCTGGGGTGTGAAGTCAGGGTAAATGAAATCTGCATTCAAATTAAGTGCTAAAAAGATTTTTACACCAATACAAACAAGGTAGGGGTTATAGGCTATATAAGCACTATTATTTACTTGGCAAGCATTGCGGGCCCAGCCGATAACATCACCGGATGTACTGACTTTAGCTGCTCTTGCTGGCTTAGTTGCATTCGTTCTCATTGCAACTGTCACAACTTTAGCAATTGACCACTATCAATCCATGGCAACTCCAGACTCTAACAATTAAAGCTTTCTGCTTCTCAAAATTGCAGTTTTACCTCTTCCCCCTGCACTTGACTCTACCCCCGCGATCAAATTGCTCACCTCAACAGATAACTTTGTTAACCGAATAGTATTAGGTGATAGCAAACTCATCTGTACTTAAAGGACGTAAACTCTCCAGTACAGTTTGAAAACTATTTAAATGTGATGCGGCAGTTTACTCTTGTGCTACCGCAATGTAAACATATATTTCCCTTCTCTAAAAGTAAATATAATTAAAAAATTTCTTATAACGCTGGGATCGAAGCTGAGTAAGATACCGCAAGCGTTAGGCTAAATATTTTAGATTTTATTTTGGTTAAGTACTATCGTAAATCTACAGAGGCTGTTAATATGCAGTTAAATGCTGTTCTGATGATTTGTGTTCTGTAACTTTGTGGTTTTGCACAAGTAAGATTCTCAAGCTGGCAGCAATGCACATTTGTATTGCATACGGCTTAAGACGTGTAGTTCCGTTATATTTAACGGAGTGATTGGTTGTAATAACTTGGTCAGTCAATACTATTTGTTCTAGTTGCTTTTCTTAATATTAGTAGTGTTGCATCTCATATCATGAGGTGCAAAATGCAACTAAAAAATAATCAAAGCAGTTAAGGGTTGTATTCAATAGATATCTAATACAATCACAAGCGTACTAGCTTTGGTATGGCTCATGACTTTGTGCATTAACTGTCTCTACAAATGACAGTGCTCTTGTTAGTAAATAAGCAAGGCGAATCGTGAAATTTGTATCAACTACATATTGATGAAAATAATTAGGAGATAAATCATGGCTCCAGTATCTGATATCGTTTTTGCACAAGATTTGACAGGATCATATATTGACGACTTGCCCAACCTCAAAATTTTAATCCCTAGCGTATTAAATCGGTTAAGCAACCCATTTTTAGCACCTGTCTTTGGTGATGGATTGAGATTTGGTCTTGCCTCTTTCAAGGATAAGCCAATTTCGCCTTTAGGTGATCCCGGTGACTATGTTTATCGAGCAGAACTCGGTTTGACAAATAACATAACAACAGTTAAAAGCAAAATAAATAACTTTAGTGCTGGTGGTGGCGCTGATTTGCCCGAATCACAATTAGACGCACTCTTGTACGCAACTTTAGATAACGGTGGCAGTCTTGGTTACAGAGTAGGTTCATTTCGCGTCGTTATAATAGCCACTGATGCTGTTTATCATAATGCGGGAGATCGTGCAGCAGTTAGTCCAGATACTATTGCTAATAATGGAGATTCTGTAATTAATGCTCTTGAAGATTACGCATCAATTTCCCAAGTAAAAACTGCGCTTGAGGTAAATAATGTTATTCCAATTTTTGTAGCTACGAGTGATGTTATAGACAGTTACAAAGGATTAGTCACACAACTGGGTCGAGGTGGTGTACTGCCTCTTGGTTCTAAAAGTGAGAATATTGCTGATGCCATAAAAGAGGCAGTTGCTCGAGCGCGAAATGTGGTGAGTGACAATCTGGGGACAAATGAAGACGATTATTATAATGCAGCATCTTTTTCTTCAAGGACTGGCGATAAAATTGTTTTTGGTGGGGGCGGTAGTGACAGTATTTCGCTCGCTGGTGTTGTTGGGAATCATTTTATCGATGGAGGGGCTGGTTCTGACATCCTTTTCGGTGGATCTGGTGCGGACAGAGTAGATGGGGGTAGTGATAACGACGAACTCACGGGGGGCAACGGTAACGATATTCTCTTTGGCAGCAGTGGAATAGATTTTCTGAGCGGGGGCAACGGCAACGATTACCTACAGGGAGATAGCGGTGACGACCTTCTAAGAGGAGGCGCAGGTTCAGATAAGTTTGCATTTGCGACAGGATCAAAGTTTGATATTAAAGAACTCGGAGTTGATACTATTAATGACTTCACTTCTGCTGATGTAGACAAGATCCAACTCTCGAAAACTACCTTTACTGCTTTAAGCAATTCGGTCTTTCCAACCGCATTAAATTCCGCAGACTTTGCCACAGTAACGGTCGATAGTTTGGCAGCAGGTAGTAGTGCGAAAATTGTTTACAATAGCGTAAATGGCAGCCTGTTCTATAATCCCAATGGTTCGGCTGCTGGTTTTGATGCCGTAACTGATTTCGGAGGCCGATTTGCACAATTGACTGGTAGCTCCACTCCTGCTTTAACTACCGTTAGTTTTGAGGTCGTTGTGTGATTGAGTTTAATTTGAAACTTAACGCCAAGCGCTCGTTTTAATAATTTAAAGGATCTTTTAAAGAGATCTTTTGATGTGTCCGATAGCAAGATCCTGCCGAGTACGCAGCAGAACTGAGTGAAGTGTCTCGGTATGTGGCTAAAACCCCAGCAGCTTGTTGGAGAACTACTAGTAAAAACCTATCCTGTTCTCCAACAAGCTGTTATTATGATGTTACTTTCTAACTAATGTTGTGCTAAAGGTGTTTGGGTTGGCGGATGTTCAATCTTTCCCTCAGAGTAACCGAGTTCATACATACTCGCTGCTTCAACATCTTGTTGGGGTGGTGTTTTGGGTTTTCCAGCCCAAGCATCAGATTTTCCCAAGCTGAACCAATCTTCATCAGTCATTCCAGAACCGGATTCGTCGGGAGTTGTTGTATTCATTGATCCATCGGTAAGTGGTTAAAGTTTGGTTGTAGCTCTAAGCCTATGATGTTTGCACTACCTTTAACCAAAAACCTGTACCCTCAGAAATAACAAGTAGAAGCGATTGCGAGGAGCGCGTAGTGCAATCATGCAATCGCTTATGAAGCTGGAATGTGGAAACAGTCCAAACCCTGAGTGCGGCTTAATGAATAAATCGGTGTAGGGTGTTTCAGCTTTTGAGATGGGCAAGCTCATCTGTCAACTCTTGTTAGCGGGACTTAAACAAAAATTAAGCCCAAATGTAGCCCAAACTAGCTTTATAAAAGGCAAACAGGTCATGATTTAGGGTCAACCAATCGAAAAATCGGAAAGACATAGCGGTTCTAAACGCCTC
>JAESGN010000869.1_pt1 | contig 13065 bp, 13 predicted proteins | sample 9269731 | NCBI WGS metagenome assembly JAESGN01 (sample SAMN15720683, study PRJNA650826) | algae metagenome | isolation source: Mojavia pulchra JT2-VF2 and co-occurring heterotrophs from desert soil | place: USA: Cadiz Valley, Joshua Tree National Park, CA | collected 1998-06-08
CGGCGCAAGGCCGGGATGACGGCGGGAAACGGATACTCGTTTGGGTTCCCAACCTGGGGGCGCGCCCCAATCATCAAACTCCGTCATCCCCGCGCAGGCGGGGATCCAGGGTAGTTCGGGACAAGGCTGCTGCCAGGCGAGCGCCTTTCCGGAGGACGCGGGACTCGGCCGCGTGCAACCTGCCCCTGGCCCTGGATCCCCGCCTGCGCCGGGATGACGGGAGTAGTTTCAACGGCTTGTTCGAGCTTGGGCCGGGCCACCGGCGCGCGGGTTCGCCGCCGCCGACGGATCGGCGGCGGCGGTCCGGATCCGCTCAGTCCGCGCGGCGCGGATTTGCCTTGATCGCGCGCGCGGGCAGCGGGATCCCGTCCGCATCGAAGATATTGGGGCTGAACGTCTTCTCCGGGCCGCTCGGGCAGTTCAGCGGACCCACCGTGCCCGGCGTGCCGTCCTTGTTGTAGCACGCCACCGCGCCGGGCAGCGATCCGTTCACCCAGGTGCCGGAGCAGGTGCGCGTGCACCCGTTGGAGAAAGTATGGACCTGATCCGCCGCAGCCGGCGCCGCCCAAGCAGACATCGCGAACAATGCCGTCCCTGCAATATATGCCTTCATTTCAGCTTCCCTCCTTTAGTGGGAGGCAAAGCTTCTCACCAATAGATCTTATGCAGGCTGAACGATCTGTTGTGTAACGGAAAGAAGATATGCGTAATTTGCAAGAAAAGGCGCTACTTGTATAGGGTATCGAGGCGGCGTTGCGCCGCATCTCGATGCCAGGGAGGCACTGCATCCGGAGAATGGACGATGGCGCCTTCCACCGTCATCCCCGCGCAGGCGGGGATCCAGGGTAGCGTGGAACAATCCAGGCAATCGCGCCGGGTATCGGGGGGCAAGCCCAGCCTCGTCGCCCTTGCTCCTGCCTGCGGGGCGGCGGCGGGTAGAATAGCGGGACGGGAACATGCGTATCCCAACCTGGCTGGATAGTAATCTATCTCGTTGTTTTCACGTAGAGTTGTAATGAGCTCGAGAGCCGGTGACTTGAGTGATCGATGGTGCGCGGATCTCGTGTCATGACCCGGAAATATTACTAATGAAAACTATATTCGAATCGTGCGGTCCGCGGTGCATTCCGTCGGTCGGCGAAATCCACGTTCTAAGCATGGAGGTGTTGTGTCCTTCCTGGCGAAAATCCTTTTGCTTTTTTCTGCCTGCGTCCTGACGACGGCAGGCGCCTCAACCCAGAATTCGCCCAAATATTACAAGGTCTCGCTGCAGATCGAGCGCGGCGGCAAGATCATCGGGAAGCCCAACCTCATCATGACCCCCGGCGCTTCGGCGATCATGACGGCAACCAACGGCGAATATTCGCTGCGAACATCGACCGGAACCGATGGCGGGATCAAGACCTCGTCGATCAATGTCACCACCGAGCTTTACTTCTCCAGCAACGGCCGGTGGGAGCTTGTCGCCGTACCCAATGTCTTCGCCACGATCGGGCGAAGCGTCGATATGAGTTACAATCTCCCGAAGTACGGCAATGTAGTTTTGACGTACAATGTGGAGGTCGTGGATACTTTGGCCACGAACGTCACGTCATGGGGAAAGAATGCCTGCTCGGAAAAGCGCATTTCCGAGTGGAAGGCGGCCATGAAGAAGCCGGTCTCCTTCCTGTCCGCCAAGAAGAAGGGCCAGGTAATCAATATATGTTGCAGCCCCTGCTCGACGATACGGTGCTGTTCCGCCGGCCCCATATGCTGCAGCGATGAGGCCAGGTGTCCGGGCCAGCGCTGCTGCAGCGATCCTCCGGTCTGATCAACCCGATGGCCTGCCGGGATCGATCCGGGCAGGCCATCGCGCGAAACGCCTGCCGGGCGTGCGCGGCCGTTCGGCCTTCAGCGTCTTTGGAAGCCGCCGGCGGAGCGATCGGGCAAGGCGGAGCTCCCACGGCCACGGCATCAACGGATGCCCAGGCCCCGCATCCATGCTATGGTCGCCACCTGGCGCAGGAAGAGAGGCCTTTATGCAAAGGTCATGGTGGTTGGCGGCGGTGCTGCTGGTGGTCGCGATCGGCCTGGTGGGCGGCGTTTACGAAGGGGCCCTGGCGGCGATGCGCCTGGATGCGCCCCATTGGGTGATCCTCCTGCTGGCCGTCGCCGTGCCGGTGGTGCTCGGCAGGGCCGCGGATCGCGTCTGGCGCCAGTTGAAATAGCGGGCGGCCCCCTCCGTCCCGGGGCCTATTTCGCCTTCACCATGGTCGAGATCAGCTCGTAATAGCTGGCGAGATCGATCGCGCGCTCGAACTGGCAGCCGATCCGGCCGCCCAGCGCCCAGCGCACATCGGCCACCACGGTGCCGGCATGCGGCAGCACCACGCGGATGCGCGCGCCCGTCTCGAACGGATCGTCGCACCGCGCCATCAGGCCGTGCGGCGAGATGTTGACGATGATGAAGTTCAGCTGCTTCGCGTCGGGGCCGAAGGCGCGCGCGCGGTAATAGACGTCCTCGCGCCCCTCCCGCCGGATCTCCGAATAAGCCAGGTTCGATCCAAAATTCACGCACGGCCTCACGAAACGCTTGAGGTACGTCTGCGGTTGATACCGTTACCGCGTGAATCCCGTTGCAACGAAGACGCTTAACAGCGACTTATCAGGCCTGTCGGAGGAATGTCATGCGGGCACGAGCATCCCGTGCTTCTTCCGGCCGAAGCTGAGCTTGACCGGCGCGGCCACCGCGATCTCGAGTGCGGGATCGCTCACCACCTGATCGTCGATGCGGATCGCGCCCTCGGCGATCTTGCGGCGGGCTTCCCCCTTGGAGGGGCAGAGGCCGAGCGCGATCAGCCCGTCGACCACGGCGATGCTGCCGCCCGCCACCGCATGGGTGGGCAGCGCGCCGCCGGCGGAGCCTTCCTCGAACACCTTGCGGGCCGTCTCGGCGGCTTCCTCGGCGGCGGCGCGGCCGCGGCACATGGCCGTCGCCTCGTTGGCGAGGATCTTCTTGGCCTCGTTGATCCCGGCGCCTTCCAGTGCCTCCAGCCGGGCGATCTCGTCCAGCGGCAGGTCGGTGAACAGGCGGAGGAAGCGGCCGACGTCGCGATCGTCGGTGTTGCGCCAGAACTGCCAATAGTCGAATGCCGAGAGCTGGTCCTCGTTCAGCCACACCGCGCCCGACATGGTCTTGCCCATCTTGCCGCCATCGGCGGTGGTGATCAGCGGCGTGGTGACGCCGTACACCTCGGTGCCGTCGACCCGGCGCGCCAGCTCGATGCCGTTGACGATATTGCCCCACTGGTCCGATCCGCCCATCTGCAGGCGGCAGGCGGCGCGGCGCGACAGCTCCAGAAAGTCATAGCCCTGGAGGATCATGTAGTTGAACTCGAGGAACGAGAGCGACTGCTCGCGATCGAGGCGCAGCTTCACCGAATCGAAGCTCAGCATCCGGTTGACCGAGAAATGCCGGCCGATGTCGCGCAGGAACGGGATATATTCGAGCTTGTCGAGCCAGTCGGCATTGTCGACCATCACTGCGTCGCCGGGGCCGTCCCCGAAGGTGAGGAACTTCTCGAACACAGTCTTGATCGAGGCGATGTTGGCGCGGATCACCTCGTCGGTCATCAGCTTGCGGGCCTCGTCCTTGAACGAGGGGTCGCCGATCTTGCCGGTGCCGCCGCCCATGAGGACGATCGGCTTGTGGCCGGCCTGCTGGAGGCGGCGCAGCAGCATGATCTGGACGAGGCTGCCGACGTGCAGCGACGGCGCGGTGGGGTCGAAGCCGATATAGCCGGGGACGATCTGCTTCGTGGCGAGTTCGTCGAGCGCCTCCGGGTCGGTGACCTGGTGGATGTAACCACGCGTGGAGAGCAGGCGGAGCAGATCGGACTTGAATTCGGTCATGATGCGGGCCGCATAGCCGAGGCGCGCGGGCGCGTCATCCCCGGCGCGAACATGGGTCGGGCATGTACGATGTGCGGAATTCCGCATGGCTGCGGGAGGGTGTGTCCCCATTTCCACATGTTTTGAGCCTCCCGCTGGATGGGGGATATGGATAAGTATCTGTGAAAATGTGAATTATTTCGGATTCATTGCCAGGCGGCACGTTTGGGCGCGTGGCTGTACAATGGCCGGACATCAACATCGTCCGACACGAAACCGGCCGAGTATCCGAGAGAGGATTCGATTCCGTGCCCATAGCGCTGCGCGCCCTTGCCGGCGGCACCGTGCCGCTTGCCATGCTGCTGACCGGCGGCGCGGCGGCGCAGGCCGTCCGCGAGGCTCCGGCCCCGGCCCCGGCCCCGGCCCCGGCATCGCAGGAGAAGGCGGGGAGCGGGAGCTATCCCGCGGGGGCATCGGGCGACGGGGCGGTGGTCGGTGGCTACAGCCTGTCGCGCTGGGCCGAGGACTGGCGGGCGATGCGCGATCCGGCGCGGCGCGACGATCCGCTCGACCGGCTCAAATTCCTGCCGCTCGACAAGGATGGCGACATCTATCTGACGCTGTCGGGCGAGGCGCGGCTGCGCGTCAATCTGACGAGCAATCCCGGCCTGCGCGAGGCCCCGCACCAGCGGCAGGACATCAACCGGCTGGTGGCCGGGGCCGATCTCCATCTGGGGCCGCATCTGCGCCTGTACGGGGAAGTCGCGCATGGCGGCATTTCGGGGCGGGAGCTGGGCGTGCCGGCGGCCTCGCTGCGCAACGACCTCGTCTTCCAGCAATATTTCGCCGAGGCGACCGCCGAGCTGGGCGGGGTGGCGATCGGCGCGCGCTATGGACGGCAGGAATTCACCGACGGGCCCAACCTGCTGGTCTCGCAGCGCGACAACAACACGATCCGCTATACGCTGAACGGCATCCGGGCCTGGGCGCGGAGCAGCTGGCTGCGGGTCGATATGTTCGATCTGCGGCCCACTGCCTATGGCGATCTCGGGCCCGACGACGACGTCAACGATCCGGCGCGCCGCTTCTCGGGCGTGACGTTTGGCGTGGCGCTGCCCAAGGCCTGGCTGGGCGGCTCGAAGCTTTACTTCGATCCCTTTCTCTGGCGCCGGCGCAACGATGTGGGCGCCTGGGGCGGCCGGGTGGGGCCGGCGCGGCGCTATTATGCGGGCGCGCGGTTGTGGGGCGATGTCGGGCGCGTGGCGATCGACTGGTCGGTCAACCACCAATGGGGCCGCTATATCGGCCAGGACATCGATGCGTGGCAGGCATTCTTCGCCCAGAGCTATCGCCTCGGCAAATCCGCCACGGCGCCGCGCATCGGCTTTCATGCCGATTATGCCAGCGGCGGCGGCGGCTATGGCGACGGCAAGCTGCGCAACGCCTATGCGCCGTTCGGCAACAACATCTATTACAGCTATCAGCTGTTCCTGACGCCTTCGAACCTGATCACGGTGGCGCCGACACTGGCCTTCTCGCCCGTGAAGGGGGTGCGGCTGACGGCGGAATATGAGCTGGCCTGGCGCGACGATGCGCGCGACGCGGTGTACCGCGCCAATGGCCAGCCCTTTGCCGGCACCCAGAAGATCGCGGATCGCAAGATCGCCGATGTGAGCCGGGCGCAGCTGGTGTGGACGATCTCGCCGCGCCTCTCCGTCACCGGCCGGTACGAGCATCTGGCGGCGGGCCCGTCGCTTACCAGGGCAGGGTATCGCAGCTCCGATTTCCTGTCCGGCTGGGTCAGCTTCCGCTTCTGAACCGGTTTCGCCGGCCGCGCGAACTGGGCTAGGGCAGGGGCATGGCGCTGCACATCCCGCTGGTCCCGCATCCCGAACATCCGCCGCATGCGGTGGCGCGCGTCGAGGTTTCCGCCGATATCCGGCGCGGCCCGAGCGTGCTTGCCTATCGCGTGACGGGAAGGATGCCGCAGCTGCCGGCGCCCGCCCTGCCGGAGCGGACCGACGGGCTATGGCGGCACACCTGTTTCGAGCTGTTCGTGCGGCCGGCGGATGGCGAGGGCTATTTCGAGTATAATTTCTCGCCCTCCACCCAATGGGCGGCATACCGGTTCGACGGGTATCGCGAGGGCATGCGCGACCAGCTGCTCGCCGCGCCGGTGATCGAGCCGCTGGCGGACGGCATCCGCGTGCAGGTCGACCTGGGCGGGCTGCCGGAGGGCGTCTGGCATGTCGCCATCACCGCAGTGATCGAGGAAGCGGACGGCGCCAAATCCTATTGGTCCGTCGCGCACGGGCCGGGCGCGCCCGATTTCCATGCGCCCGGCGGCTTCGCGATCGAAGTGCCGGCGGGATGACCCGCCGGTTGCGCGCGACGATCCGGCTTGCGTCGCCGTCGAACTCCCGGCACCTGCTGCGCCATGAAATTCGGCATCGACCGGCTGCTCGCCGACCCTGAGCTTCGTCGCCCCCTCCAGGGCAAGCGCGTGGCGCTGCTCGCGCATCCCGCCTCGGTGACCGCGGACCTGACCCATTCGCTGGACGCGCTGGTCGCCGCCGGGCTCGACGTCTCGGCGGTGTTCGGCCCGCAGCACGGCGTGCGCGGCGACCTGCAGGACAATATGATGGAGTCGCCCGACTTCACCGATCCCACCTATGGCATGCCGGTGTTCAGCCTCTATGGCGAGGTCCGGCGGCCGACGGGCCAGTCGATGGGCACGTTCGACGTGCTGCTGGTCGATCTGCAGGACGTCGGCTGCCGCATCTACACCTTCGTGACGACCCTGCTCTATGTGCTCGAGGCGGCGGCGGCGCACGGCAAGAGCGTGTGGGTGCTCGACCGGCCCAACCCCGCCGGCCGGCCGGTGGAGGGCACGACGCTGCTGCCCGGCTGGGAGAGCTTCGTCGGCGCCGGGCCGATGCCGATGCGCCACGGCATGACGCTGGGCGAGATGGGGCATTGGTTCATCGCGCAGTTCAAGCTGGACCTCGACTATCGCGTGATCGCGATGGCGGGCTGGCAGCCCGACGCGGCGCCCGGCTTCGGCTGGCCGGCCGAGCGGCCCTGGATCAACCCGAGCCCCAATGCCGCCAACGTCAACATGGCGCGCGCCTATGCGGGCACGGTGATGCTGGAAGGAACGCTGCTTTCCGAAGGGCGCGGCACCACGCGCCCGCTCGAGCTGTTCGGCGCGCCCGATATCGATGCGAAGGCCGTGATCGCCGAGATGCGCGCGCTGGCACCCGCCTGGCTCACCGGCTGCACGCTGCGCGATCTCTGGTTCCAGCCCACTTTCCACAAGCATGTCGGCCAGCTCTGCTCGGGCGTGTTCATCCATGCCGAGGGGCCGAGCTATGATCACGCCGCGTTCCGGCCCTGGCGCCTCCAGGCGCTGGGCTTCAAGGCGATCCGCAGGCTTTACGGCGATTACCCGCTGTGGCGCGACTTCCCCTATGAATATGTGTTCGACAAGCTGGCGATCGACGTGATCAACGGCGGCCCGGACCTGCGCGAATGGGTCGACGATGCGGGAGCGGAGCCTGGCGACCTCGACGCGCGCACCGCGCCGGACGAGGCGGCCTGGGAAGAGGCGCGGGCGCCGCATCTGATTTATTAATTCCTCCCCCAGCTTGCTGGGGGAGGGGGACCGCGACGCGCAGCGTCGGGGTGGAGGGGCCGGCGCAACGTGCCGGTGCTCGCGTTCGAGGTCGGATCCCCCCGGACGATCCTTGAATGTGCGGGGCAGGTTCAACCTCAAACTCCCCTCCACCATTCGCCTTGCGAATGGTCCCCCTCCCCGAGACAAGCTCGGGGAGGAATTGCCTCTCGCGGGCGAACCGCCTAACCACCGCATAATGTTGGCGGGGCTCATATTCGCAGTCGAGGAGGCCGAGGGCCGCCCGGGGACGCTGATGGCAACACTGCCCTTTGGCGGGATGACCCTGCTCGAATATCAGGCGCGGCTGCTGTTCGGCGCCGGGGCCGAGCAGGTGCTCGTCGCGGTGGGCAAGATGACGCCGGCCCTGCTCACCGCGGTCAACCGCGCCGCCAAGCGCCATCCCCGGATCGAGATCGTCCGATCGGCCGAGGAAGCCGCCGAGAAGATCGCGCCCGGCGCGCAGGTGCTGGTGATGGCCGATGGGCTGGTCACCACCGATCCGGTGATGGACAAGATGGCGACGGTTGGCGGCGAGGCGCTGCTCGTCACCGACGATCCGGCCTCGCCCGCGGCGATCGAGCGGCTCGACATGCGCGACAGCTGGGCCGGCGTCGCCCGGATCACCGTGGAGCAGCTCGCCCAGATCGCGCAGATGCCCGAGGATTACGACTTCCAGTCGGCGCTGCTGCGCGTCGCCGCCCAATCGGGCGCCGAGCATGTGCCGCTCGCTACGGGCTGGCTCAAGAGCGGCCATGCGGTGGAGCGCAGCGTCGAGGGGCTGGCGGCGCGCAACACCGGCGTGCTCGCCGCGCTCACCGAGCGCCGCACCAACTGGGCGGATCGCTGGGTGTTCACCCGCGCCGCGCGGATCGCGCTGCCCGAGCTGGTGGGCCGCAACGTTCCGGGCTGGACGCTGAGCGTCGCCGGCGGCGCGATCGCCGCGCTGGCGCTGGTCCTCACCGCGATGCGCTGGCCGGGCGCGGGCACCGTCGCCGCGCTGGCCGGCACTGCGACTCTCGCCACCGGCGCGGCGATGGCGGTGCTGCGCGGCGAGGACAAGCGGGCGCGCCTGCTCGAATGGGCGATCTTCGCGCTGTTTGCCCTGATCGCGCTGCTCATCGGCTGGGGCGAGTTCGCCGCCACGGCCAGCACCACGCCGCCCGTGCTCGCCCTGGTGGCCATGGTCGCCCAGTTGCTCGTCGAGCGGGCGCCCTCCCGGCCGAGGCGCTGGTGGTCCAGCCCCTCGGCGCACCTGCTCATCCTGACGCCGTTCGCGCTGGCCGGATTCGCCACGATCGGCCTTGCTGCGGTTGCGATATATTCCTTCGCCACGCTCGCCGCGGCGGTTGAGGGCGCACGCGAAAAAGCTTAGTCTCGTCTTAAGGACATTTCCGCTAGCTTGAGGTCGATGTCGGATAATCCCGTCGACATGCGCGATGGTTCGGCCGTCGGCGCCCGGGAGCTGCTCGCACGTGCGGCGGCTGCGGAGCTGCGCGCCTATAAGGGACTGATGATCGCGGTCGAAGATTTCTTCCTGCCCGAGGAGGCACGGCTCGACGAGCACAGCCGCGCAGGCCTGGCCGCGCTGCTCCGCGGGCTCGTGGAGACGGTGGAGGGAGAGATTCGCGAGCATGCCGTGCGCCTGCTCACCGGGCGCGGCGAGGCCGAGCTGGTCGGCGCGCTGATCCAGCCGGGCACCGCCGTGCTCGCCCGGCTATGGTCCTCGGGCCTGCTGCGCGATGGCGAGCTGATGGCCGAGCTGATTTCCCGGGTGCGCCAGGAGATGCTGGGCACGGCGCTGCCGATGAGCGCGCCGGACGATCCCGAGCGGCCCAGCCTGATCAACCGATTCGTCCAGCACCCGGACCGGGTGGTTGCCGCCAGCGCCATGGCGGTGCTGATCGCCGAAAGCCGTCGCAGGACGAGTCCCGAAGTGGGACAATTCCAGACCGAGCTTCCCGCCGAACTGCATCACAAGCTGGTGTGGTGGACGGCCGCCGCACTCCGCGAAGGCGTGGAGGGCATCAACGAGGCGCTCGACCGGGCGCTTTGCGAAGCGGCGCAGCGCAGCCTTGCCGCCTATGACGAGGGCGATCGGCTCGAGGCCGCCGCGATGCGCTTCGCTGCGGCGATCGATGCCCAGCCGGGTGAGCTTTCGGGCATGCTCGTCGAGTTGCTGGGCGACCGGCGGGTCGTGCTGTTCATCGCGCTGCTCGCCCATGCGATGGGTGTGCCCTATGCGCTCGCCCGCGATCTGGTGCTCGATCCCGCCGCCGAACGGCTGTGGCTGGCGCTGCGCGCACTCGAGATCGGCCGGGAGGGCGTCGCCCAGATCGGCTATGCGTTGAGCGAGGCGGATCCGCGGCGCGACCTGGAGAAATTCGCCGACACGCTCGATTCCATCGCGGCGATCGCACCGGCCGAGGCGCGCAACGCGCTGGCGCCGCTTCGCCTCGATCCCGATTATCGCGCGGCCCGGATCGCCTTGCAGCGGGGAGGGGCGAAATGAACGTGATCGATCCCTCGCTGCCGCTGTCGATCGCCCGGCTGGACGCCGAGGGGCGGCTGATCGATGCCGAGGCCCGGCTGTTCGAGCTCAACATGCGTGCCGGCGGCATGATCGGCGCGCCGCTCGCGGTGCCCCAGATCGCCACCCTGGCGCGGCTCTCGCAGCGGCTGGGCATCGCCATCTCGCGCAACGTCATCGCGGCGGACGGCGAGGACGATCTGGAATTGTGGGTGCGGGCCGAGCCGGAGCAGGGCGGCGTGCGCCTTGAGGTCAGCGGCTGGCGGCTGCGGCCGGGCTGGCGCGCGCCGGCGGGCGAGCCCGAGCGCGACGGCGATTTCTTCCGCTCGGCGGCCGACTGGCTGTGGGAGACCGACGCGTCGCTGCGCATCACTTTCCTCTCGATCGAGGCGGGCGCGCGCTACGGGTTCGACAGCTCGATGATGCTGGGCCAGCCGCTCACCCGGCTGTTCCGGCTCGAGCAGGACGAGGCCGGCGAATTGCCGATCCTTTCCGCGGTGGCGGCCCAGGGCCGGTTCGACGGGCAGAAGGCCGAGCTGCGCGGCACCGGCCGGATGGTGCGCCTGGCCGCCACGCCGCGCGCCGATCCGGGCGGCCGCTTCGCCGGCTTTGTCGGGGCGGCGCACATGCTCGACCAGGCGATGCCGGCCGCGCCCAAGGTGGATGCGCCGGTGCCCGCCGCCGCGGTGCCCTTTGGCGGCTTCCCCGATTCGTTCAGCCAGCGGCTCGACCGGGCGCTGCGCGGGCCGCTCGGCAAGATCATCGCCAATGCCGACTCGATCAGCGCGCAGACCGAAGGGCCGCTCAAGCCCGATTATGCCGAATATGCGAGCGACATCGCCAATGCCGGCCGGCACCTGCTCGGGCTGGTCGACGACCTGGTCGACCTGCAGGCGATCGAACGCGACGATTTCGGCACGGCGGACGAGGAGATCGACCTGGCCGATGTCGCGCGCCGTGCCGCCGGGCTGCTGGCGGTGCGCGCCGCCCAGGCCGAGGTGCGGATCGACCGGCCGGCGATGGACGAGAGCATTCCGGTGCGGGGCGAGTTCCGCCGCGCGCTGCAGGTGCTGGTCAACCTGATCGGCAACGCGGTGCGCTATTCGCCGCAGGGCGGGATGGTGTGGATCCGGCTGGAGCGCGACGAGGCGCGCGGCCATGTGATCGTCGCCGATCAGGGCAAGGGCATCGCCCAGGCCGATCAGGAGAAGATCTTCGAGAAGTTCGGCCGCGTCGATCCGAGCGAGCCGGGCGGATCGGGGCTGGGCCTCTATATCGCCCGCCGGCTCGCCCGCGCGATGGGCGGTGACCTGGTGGTGGACAGCGCGCCCGGGCAGGGCGCCCGCTTCGTGTTCAGCATGCCGATCCGGCAATAGGGCGCCCGCCGGATCCCGGCGGACGCCCCAGCGGCCTCCTCAGGCCCGCTCAGCGGCGATAGCAGACCGTCACGCGGCGGTGATGGCGCCATTCGGTGCGGCAATAGCGATTGCCGCGATGATAGCGGCCGCGATCCCAGCCGCGATGGCGGCCGCGATCCCAATGGCGGCGGTCGCGGTCCCAGTGGCGGCGATCACGATCGCGATAGCGCCAGTCCTGCGCCGCGGGCGCGACGGCCGCCAGCGCGATCACGCTGGTGGTGGGCACCGGTGCGGCAACAGCCGGAGTGGCGGCGCTGGCGACGCCGACGGTGGCGAGCGCGGCCGCGGCAATCAGCTTGGCAAGATACATTTCGGTTCTCCATTCCTCTCTTCCCGCATGGGCAGAACGATAGAGAAGCGATTGAGTCGCTTTGCTGAACCCGTTGGTATGCTGCGGTTAAGGTTGGCGCTCCTCGCGCTCGGCCCGGCGGGCGGCCCTGCGTTCGGCGCTGGTGGGGACGAGGCGGACGCCGCCGACCAGGATCGCGCTCAGCACGGCGATGATGCCGCCGCGGATCGCCCAGGTCCGGCTGCCGATCATCGGGCTGTCGGCGGGCAGATGGAGAATGCCGAGGCCCTGGAGCAGGAACACCAGGCCCGCGATGATGCCGAGGATGCCGGCGAGGATCAGGATGTTCTGGCGCATTCCACGACTCCGAAGCGAAGGTCGCGGATGGTTAACCGAAAACGCCGCCCCCGCGAAGGCAGGGACGGCGTTTTCAAGCCAATATCGGGAAAGGTGCCTCAGCGCTGGCCGACGGGCACGTAATCGCGCTGCACGGGGCCGGTGTAGAGCTGGCGCGGACGGCCGATCTTCTGCTCGGGGTCCGAGATCATCTCGTTCCACTGCGCCACCCAGCCCACGGTGCGGGCCAGCGCGAACAGCGCAGTGAACATGGTGGTCGGGAAGCCGATCGCCGAGAGGATCACGCCCGAATAGAAGTCCACGTTCGGGAACAGCTTCTTCTCGATGAAATACGGGTCGTTGAGCGCCATTTCCTCGAGCTGCAGCGCCACTTCGAACACCGGATCGTTGACCTTGAGCGCGTCGAACACCTCGCGCACCGTCTTCTGCATCACGGTCGCGCGCGGATCGTAGTTCTTGTAGACGCGGTGGCCGAAGCCCATCAGGCGGAACGGATCGTTCTTGTCCTTGGCGCGGGCGATATATTCGGGGATGCGCTCCGGGCGGCCGATCTCGCGCAGCATGTTGAGCGCCGCCTCGTTGGCGCCGCCATGCGCCGGGCCCCACAGGCAGGCGATGCCCGCCGCGATGCAGGCGAAGGGATTGGCGCCCGACGAGCCGGCGAGGCGCACGGTCGAGGTCGAGGCGTTCTGCTCGTGATCGGCGTGGAGGATGAAGATGCGATCCAGCGCCTTCTCGACGACCGGGTTCACTTCATAGGGCTCGGCCGGCACGCCGAAGGTCATGCGCAGGAAGTTGCCGGTGTAGCTCAGGTCGTTCTGCGGATAGAGGAACGGCTGGCCGACGCTGTACTTATAGGCCATCGCCGCGATCGTCGGCATCTTGGCGATCAGGCGGTGCGACGCGATCATGCGCTGCTGCGGATCGG
>JAESGN010000873.1_pt1 | contig 12937 bp, 6 predicted proteins | sample 9269731 | NCBI WGS metagenome assembly JAESGN01 (sample SAMN15720683, study PRJNA650826) | algae metagenome | isolation source: Mojavia pulchra JT2-VF2 and co-occurring heterotrophs from desert soil | place: USA: Cadiz Valley, Joshua Tree National Park, CA | collected 1998-06-08
TTTTTGATCAGTTCTCTCAAGCGTCCAAACAATCAATGGACGCTCTTGGCGCGGGGTGGAGCAGCCCGGTAGCTCGTCAGGCTCATAACCTGAAGGCCGCAGGTTCAAATCCTGCCCCCGCAACCAATTCAGACATAAATCGCTCATTACGCCGATATAGTAGCGGCTTAACCGCAAATCATCTTTACCGCCTCTGTCTCCCAGGGGCGGTTTTTGCGTTTCGGGTTTTCAGCTTATACGGACACTGCCCTAACCGACCGCAACTCGCGCGTAGTGTTACAATTGCAACGAGGTGGGTCGCCGCCTTTTCAAGGACGCAAGCAGAGGTTCTCAGGTCACCCCCTCGTAAATGACACCAATCGCTAGACGTGCGTGCTCTATCACCGGGGCGTCAAATGCACTGTCCTCGACTTGTTCGGTCTGAAGGACAACGGACTGACCCAGCCCGCCGATGGTTTCGAAATGGCGTGCATATGCATGTTTCTTGGCAACCGTGCCGCCTATCCTCTTCAACACATGGCTACCGTCGTGAAGTGTGAGGGCCGCAATTCGCCCCTCGTATTGGCCAAACTCACTTCCGAGTATGACTTTTCCACCGAGAAGAATCTGGCCGGGTAGTGCAAGGGGTACTGCACTCTCCTTGACTAGCCGGTAAATCGCTTCAATACCGGACAAAATATCGCCTTTCTCCAGTTCGACCGCCTCCCGGGAGCTCTGAGGCGGCACAATCTCCGTAAATAGGCATCCAACAATTCGGTGAATTGCATATTCGTCGGCGCGCACCAGCTTGGTAGGCGGACTTTGCCTGGGATCGGGTGTCTCAGCTGCCAGAGCATAACCAACTACGTCTTTTTGTCTAAAAAGCCGTCTGGCAAGAGTCTCCCCTTTCTTGCGTGCAATAACCAAGTTTCGATCTCGACCGTCTGATGCTGTCGTCTCGGCTATAGCAATCGATCCTGCGGGAATAGCGAAGCCAAGGTTGTCCGCTCGAACATAAAATAGTGCTTTATCGGTGAACCAGCTAGATTGAAAAACTTCAGAAGGCTCTTCCTGACTTGCTGTCTCCATAGAACCGCCTGTGAAGGCAGCAAGATCTGGACAGATGGGTAGCTTGAACAACTTCGTGTCTATAGCCTTCAGAGCGGGCAAATTGTCGTTGGCGACCGACTCCGGCAGCTTGTTTCTCCAACGCCAGTCGCGAAAAGCTTGATGCATCAATTCTACTGTCCTGCTTAAATCGCGAAGCGGCGCCGCAATGGCTTTAACCCTGCCGTAGCTCACAGAGCTTGGATTGTGATGAGAGTCGTTCAGGACACGATAACAGTCGTGAGAGGAAACCAGCGCCGGATTTTTTGCGAAACCCTGAATAAGCGGGTGCCGGAACAGGTCGTTCGGAGGCGTTGCTACGAGACCGCGCAGGTGATCCAAGTGATCGCCGAAACCCGGTTTAGAGCTGTTCGACGCATAGGCCGGGTAAATTGGGTCATCAAATAAGTCGCGTAGCCTGGTTTCGAGATAGATCCGCGTAGCGTTCGCGTAATCGGCTGCTGCTTGATGATCGTCGAGATTGCTCTCGAAATGTGCACGCTTTTCATCAACATGATGCCGAGCAGGGGAAATTTCGATCCGATTACGCTGTGCGTTTACGGCGTGAAGGCTGTAATGCGAGACCTTGGCATTGGCCGTGCCTTCCTCAACAACAATTTGCGCAAACCTTTTATCGTATGTCGTTATGATGATTTGTGATTTCAGTGATGCCAATTCGATCAGAGCCGCACCCATTTTTTCACGGTTATGCTGATCCAGGAGCTCCTGGGGGTCATCAAACAATACTATATCGAGCCCCCCCCGCGCGTTCAGCACGTGCTCTCGGAATGCAAGGAAGAATCCAATTAAACCCGATCGGAGCGCCGATGCATTCGACACGTGTTGGGCGGGGGCCGTAATGGTTTCCGAACCAACATGGAAGTCAATGACCCCGTCCGCAGACATCGAGGTCCGTTTCAACTTGTGACCTGAAGAGTTCGGATCGTGATATATTTTGTCTCGCCAGCTACGTGCGCGGCTGTCCAATGCCTTTTGGAGCGCTGTGATCTGGAGGCTTGCTAATTGCCCCAATTTTTCAAGCTCAGTCAACGCTGCAGCGGCGGCCTCGAAGGTTGCGATTCTGGTCTCTGCCTTGCGACGAGCTGTTAAAGAGTCGGACATTCGCTTGCAGAGGATCTGGGCATTAGTGATTGGCGTGGAGCCGTCTACGATTCCTTGCAACGCGGTAAGTTTAACGAAAAGAGGAGAAGCAGGGTTGATGACGTCCGGCTGAGCCGCGTCGGCCGCGTCATTTATGGTGGTTGCCTTGCCCACTACTTTTGCAAACAACGTTGCCAACTCATCCTTCGAATCGTTCCGCCACTTGGAAAAGGCTACGGCTCGTTGAATTCTGGCGATCATAACTCCCAACTGCTTCGCAGGCGCTTGCAGCAAGTCCGGCAGCTGTAGAAGTGCAGGTTCATTAAACGGTGTGAGGGCTGTCACGTATTTCGAAAAGACATTCGTTGTCTCGGTCTGCAAGGCCAATAAGGCACCTTTGAAAGGGGCCTCGGCAAAGAGCTCGACACAGATAGCCGCTCGAATGAGATCAGATGGGAGTGAAGGTAGGTCCTTGATCCGCTCTTCTCGAAGAGCTGCTGGAAGTTTTTCGGCTAGATTTGCCAGAGTGTGGGCCAACCAAGTTTGAACAGTCTGGGCGAGCAGTTCTGGATTTTCGAGTTGGGCATCCTTGAGATGCTTGGTAACCAGCTTTCCAGTTACGGGGTCTAACTGTTCAAGCAATGGACTGCTGCAGAGGTGACACAACGACGTGTCAGTCGTATTATGCGCCTTCATCCACGAGGCAACTTGCGCATAAAGCTGTTTACGGCGGGCGAGTTCTGGTTCTGCTAGAAGATTGGCAATTACTTGCGCCTCCCCCTGGATCGCTTCTACTAGTTCCGCCGTATCCTGCAACTCTTTGTCTGTCAGCCTTGCGAGTGCGCCAAGCCGCGCCGCGCTTGCGAGTTGGCCTATGCGCTGGAGTTCGGCTTTTGCCAGTCCCGAATTTTCTACCAAATCGGTTCGCGATGTTTCTTCATAGGGATTAAAACCGCTTCCCAAAATGCTTTGTGCCTCCTTCAACGCGGCTGCCTTGGAGGTATTGAAATGCTCGGTTAGGACTGTGACTTGATCTTCAAGCTTCTCGTCATTAGTGGGAACAGGCAGCGCAATTCCGGGCCTCATCCCTGGAAATTCTGCGAATTGGCGCTCCAAATCAGATGTTGCTTCGGTAAAACGAAGGTTCGCTTGCTGAATGGCAGTGTCACATTTTTTTTTCGACGTTTTAATGAGATAATTACGGGCGGCTTTTGCGTGATCTCGCAAGGTCACCAAAGCGCCTAGTCCAGTCAATTCAGAAACCGCGCGACCCAAATCGGATGCCGATCCTATTTTAATATGCTGAAGAAGCGCTGGCATCGTCGTGCTAAGTTTGAACGCTATTGGATCACAGCCTAGCGAGGTTAAATCCGGCGGGATTTCAACAATTTTCCCGTTTTTACCCCGATTTTGCGTTCTACGAACGGGAGGAAACTCGAACTGGTTCTCATCAACGAATGTGAGTTCCACCCATGTGTCAACTGGTATGTCTTGATCAGGGGCGGGCATGAAAATAGATGTATTAGGTAGCGGTGTCACCGGTGTTAACGTGTGGTTGCTAAGGACTTGGCTTCCTTCAAACACTCCACGATCGATTGAACAGTTGTATTCATCGGAGCCAGCGGATGGCGGCCGTTGCGGTCTTAGTAGTTCGCCGGTCAAGCACCAAACCACTGCATTGAGGAGCGAGGTCTTGCCGGTGCCATTCCAACCTTCAAATAGCGTGATAGCGGTATTGGGTTCGAAGATGAAATCTTCAGGTGGCGCAGTCAAAGACCCGTAGGCGTGTAGGCCTCCAAAACGGTGAGCCTGGATTTTTTTTAGTTTAAGCCGGCGCTTAAGTGGTTCGGCAGAGCTGCCAAGAGTGGCGATCGCCGGCGGGGCGACACCCACGCAGTCCGCGATTGCGTCCGCGTCCACTTCCGACAGGCGTGCGCCCCACTTATCCCTTCGGCGAGAGTACCAATGCAAGATCGAACGAGCGTCAGTCGTAGACAGGCTGAATTGTCCGCTTTCCACATCTACAGCGCGGCCGCTTATCAAATCCGCGCAGAGGCTGTCTAAAGTATGCAAATGTAGTGGCCGAGATTGCTGTTGGGCTTGGCCGAAACTCGGGTCTGTAAGCGTGGTCATGTCGCGATTCCTCCACCACCTAGCAAGCCGCGTCGCCTGCCGTTTGTAAAGTAATATGCGCAACTATCCGGAAATTAATTAAACTATAAGTAGTGTCGCTTCTCCGGAATTTCTTTGAAGGCGAGAGGAGAATGACAACGGGTACGAATTCCAAAAACGACGATTCAATAAGGGCAATAGGGCGACAAGAGGGTAGAGGAAGTACTGCCGCCCGTAATCGGCAGGTCGCGTCCGCGGCGCCGACTGAGGCGCCTGGCGCTGATATTATTGCCGCCTCGAAACCACGCAGGAGGCGGACGATGGAATATTTTTGCGGACTTGACGTTGCGACGGTGGAGACGGCGGTTTGCGTCGTTGACGATCATGGCGAGGTGCATCTGGAGGTGAAGGTGGCAACCGATCCGCAGGCCTTGCTTGCGGCGCTGAAGCCGTTCCTTTCCCGTCTGCGGCGTGTCGGCCACGAGGCCGGCTCGCTGTCGCCATGGCTGCATCCGGAGCTTGTCAAACTTGGCATTCCGGCTGTCTGCCTGGAAACGCGGCATGTGCGCGCGGCGATGGCGGCGCAGCGCAACAAGACGGACCAGAAGGATGCGCTGGGCATTGCGCATATGATGCGCACCGGCTGGTTCCGGCGTGCCCATGTGAAGACGCCGGAATTCTACCGGCTGCGATTGCTTCTGACGCACCGGCGCAACCTGAAGCGCAAGTTTCTCGATTTGGAGAACGCCATCCGCCATTCCCTGAAGGCATTCGGCATTCGCCTGAAAGGCACGGGTCGGACCGGCTTCGAAGCGGCGGTGAGAGAGGCAGTGGCGCAGGATGAGCTGACGCGCGAACTGATGGATGCCATGCTGTCGGCGCGCGCGGCGTTGTGGAAGCAGTACAAGCGGCTGCACCAACTTGTCGTGCAGTTTGTTGCCCGCCATGAGCTTTGCCGACGCTTCATGGCGATCCCGGGTGTCGGGCCGGTGGCGGCACTTTCGTTCATGACGGCGGTTGAGGACCCGGCGAGGTTCCGCCGCTCGCGCGATGTGGCAGCCTACTTCGGGCTGACATCGAGGCGATGGCAGTCTGGCACGTCGATCGATGTGCAGGGGCGAATATCGAAAGCCGGAGACCCCGACGTGCGGCGCGCGCTCTACGAGGCGGCGTCGGCGCTGATGACGCGCTTTCGCGGCAAGGATAAGGTGAAGCAATGGGGTGAGAGCCTGGCCAAGCGCGGCAGTCACCGCAAGGCGGTGGTCGCGGTGGCGCGCAAGCTGGCGGTGATCATGCACGCCATGTGGAGCGACGGAACGTTTTATGTCGGCGACCCGTCGGCGAACGAGGCGGATGTGGCGGCGCGGGCAAAGGGCAAGGAGCTGAGGCTTCTGGGTGCCCAGGCGTTGCGCGGCCTATGATGCGGGATGGAGATGGGAGCGAACAGTTTACCGCCGCTTTGACGGTGGTATGACGGACAACACGGCTCCGCGTGAGCGGATGGGAAAGGTACAGACCAGGAAGACGGGACGCACGTTATCTTGCCTGTGGCCGCACCGATCGAAAGACGGCCGGACCACGTTTTGACTGCCTGTGACGATGCCCCGTCCATCCGATGGTAAAATGCACCGCGATGGCAAAAGCGCTGCCAAAGGTCAGCCCGAAAAAGCCGTCGATGCGTGCGCAAGAGTGCACGGCGTACCCGACCCCGATGATCACCGGCAGTGGCGTGTTGCAACGTCAAACAGGATGGATTTTAATCAACAACAGAAAAGGTTGCGATTATGGAAAACACACCAAAAAGTCGACCGATTAAGAGGGCAAGATAAAGCGAACCGATGGTCCGCGCTCGCGTTACTCGTAAGTAATTGTCTGCACATTGTTTTCCATGCCGGAAAACGAGGAAGCGTCGCAATCCGCGATGTGAGTCGAATTATAGGGTCGACTGATTTTTACAATAATTCAGTAGGTTAGCGACCACCTGCCGCGAGGTGCGCTACGCCGATCTACGCGGCTGCAAGTCTTTTTACGCCGGCCTGCGATCACGGCCAAATGCCGCTTGTCAGTCCAGAGATGGGCGTTGAACCTGCGGCCATGGCAGACCATGACGACAACAATTTCCGCATCAGACCGGGCCGCCCGAAGAGCCGGGGTTCTAGCGCCAGCCTGCACTCGAAACCGTTCATCACACAGGTGAAGATCGCCGTGCGCAAGGCCGGCGGAAACCCGGAACGGATTGGTGGATCGTCTGGCAACGGGAGCGGGCGCTTCAATGTCCGAGGCCGTGGCGCGAAGCTTGCCCCATCGTTTCCAAAAGACGTTGGAGGATGGACACGTGATGGCAGCGGCACCCGGTTGCGCTCGCGGCGTGTCGTGGTCAAGGCAAGGGTGGTCAAGCTTGCCCCCCAACGGGGACAGGCGCGTGGCTCGAAATTCCGGGCGGCGACGGCCAAGGCGGTCGATGCCCACCTGCGTTATCTGGAACGCGATGGCGTGACCAAGGATGGCGAGAAGGGCAGGGTCTATTCGGCTATTGAGGATGAAGCCGACGGCAAGGCGTTCGTCGAGCGCGGACGCGACGACCGGCATCAGTTCAGGTTCATTGTGGCACCTGAAGATGCAGTCGATATGGCGGACATGAGATCGTTTACCCGCGATCTGATGAAGCAGATGGAAAGCGATCTGAATACCCGGCTCGATTGGGTAGCCGTCGATCACCACAATACCGGTCACCCCCACACCCATGTGATCGTCCGTGGCGTGCTGGAGGATGGCCGCATCCTCAACATTGCCGGCGACTATATCGCCCATGGGGTACGCCACCGGGCCGAGGCATTGGTGACGCTGGAACTGGGCCAGCAGAGCGAACTGGAGGTCGCGGACAAGCTGCGCCATGAGGTGGACGCCGAGCGCCTGACGCGGCTCGACAGGATGCTGATCGCGGAGAGCCAGGAACACGGGATCATCGATCTGCGTCCCGATGGCTCCGACAGCTACACAGTCCGGTCTAACCGTTCTCTTCTGATCGACCGGGCGAAGCGCCTGGAGCGATATGGCTTGGCGGATGAGATCGACACCGGACGTTGGGCGATCCGGGACGATGCGGAACAGACGCTGCGTGCCCTTGGCGAGCGCGGCGATATCATCAAGACCATGCACCGGGCGCTGGAGGATCACGGCCTTGCCGATGAGCGTGGTGCCCGCGACTACGTCACCCACGGCAAAAGCATTACCGAGCCAATTGTCGGACGAGTTCTGGCCAAGGGACTGGCAGGCGACGAGATGAGCGACCGGCTGCATCTGGTCATCGACGGCGTGGACGGACATACCCACTATGTCGAGACAGCAGAGACCCACCGACTGGACGATCTCCAGCGTGGCCACATCGCTTCGCTCGACCCGATCCCGTCAAAGGCCGAGCCGAGAGCATCGGACATCAACATCCGAGATCTCGCCGCCAACAACGACGGCATCTATCGCCCAAGCGATCATCTGGAGCAGGCGAGGGCAAAGATCGAAAAGATCGGCGGTGATCCCGACGCCTTCATCCGTTCCCACGTCCGCCGTCTCGAAGCACTTCGTCGTGCCGGTCATGTCGAGCGGATCGATGCCGATCACTGGAAGATCCCCGGTGATCTTCCCGAACGTGGCATGGCTTATGACGCCAGAGACCGGGCCAAGGATTTTACCGTCCGCACACTGTCCACCCTCGACCTCAACAGACAAATCGGCAGCGACGGCGCGACGTGGCTCGACCGGGAGCTTGTCTCACGCGACCGCACGCCACTCACGCAAGCGGGATTTGGCCTGGAGGTCAGCGAAGCCATGGACCGCCGCCGTCAAAGCCTTGTCGATCAGGGACATGCCGTGCGTCTCGACAATGGCAGCATCCGGGCGCCCAAGGATCTGCTGGAGCGACTGGAGAGAACCGAGATCGACCGTGTTGGCCGGCAGATGGCGGCAGAGCGGGGCCTGGCCTACACGCCGAGCCAGACGGGGGAATATGTCAGCGGATCACTCAAGGGCGGCGTCAATCTCGCCAGCGGGCGGTTTGCGATGCTCGATGATGGCATCGGCTTCCAGCTTGTGCCGTGGCAACCGGCACTCGACCAGCGGATCGGCCAGCATATCAGTGGCGTGGTCAGAGACGGCGGTGGGGTTGACTGGAGTTTTGCCAGGAAGCGAGGACTGGGGTTGTGACGGGTCGCTATTCTGCTTCGTGGGTCTTTTGTGGGTCGGAAGCTTTTGCCAGCCGGACGCCGGCACCCTTGCCATCGTTTTCTTCGATGAACTCGATGCCTGCGGAACGGAAATATGACGCAATATTATCCGTGGTCGTTGCCCGTAGCGGTTCCCCACGTTCAAATCGGACGATGGTATTCGTTGACACCTTTGCAAGCTTTGCGAGGTCGAGAACCCCGAGCTGCAAAGCTGCCCGCGCCATGCGGCATTGCATCGGGTTCATTTATAAAATCGCCATAATATGTTCATTTGTGTTGATCTGTTGACTCGTCATCGTGTATGCTTTGCCCGGTAACAAGCGGCCAACAGCATGTGTCAGCATCCTGTTGGCCTGACCATAACCAAGTTGTAGGGAACTCGGATCATGGCTGATTCCGACAATAGCAGAACTTTGCCTGTCGTCACGCGACGCAGATTGCTATCCACGTCGGCGACGTGGCTGGCGGCACAGGTCGGGGATGTGAGTGCGGCGCTTCATCATGGAAACGGCCGGCCAGACGGTGGCGATCCAACATTGATGTTGTGGCGGGAGTGGCGGGCGGCCCATGATCAGGTCGAGAAATTCTGCCGAAAGCAGCAGCGGCTTGAAACCGCACTGATCGAGGCTGTCGGGTTTCCCCATGTTGACATCGCCTTGCCGGATCAGGAATGCGTGGTCGCGGCTTTCACCATGGAGGAAATTGACCGCCAATTTGGCGATGCGCCGGAACACGCCAAAGCAAAGCGGACGGCAAAGGCGCTTCTTGCAGAGCGTCAAGCCGCTTGGGACGCACTGGACGAGCGGATCGGATACAGCCGCGCCAAGGAGGCGGAGGAGAAAGCCTTTACGATGCAAGAGCAACGATTGAATGATCTGTTTTCACAACCGGCTCGATCGGTTGCCGGTGTGGCCGCAAAGCTTCATGCTGTTCTTGCGATGGGAGAAGACAGTCCAGGCGAAGAATTTCCATGGCCGCAAATTCGGGCTGCGATGACGGACCTGCTAAGTCTCGGCAGCTGACCTTCGGGTATTTGATCGGGCTCAGGCTTCCGGGCAGTCTGGAGATAACCACTTAGCGTGCTCAATTCGTAAGTTGACGAGTCCTCGGCGATCGCCTGATCGCGGCCATTGAACTCGGTGCAGGGCAACAACTAAGCATCGGGAATGCTTTGATTGCTTGGTCACTTTATGTCTTCTTCGTTCTTGTATATTGTTGCGATCTCGCGATGACACGCTGAGAAGAGATGGCATGAGTTCGTTTGATGATCTGCCCAAACGCGACCGGAACCAGACATTGGACGATGAAACGGAAGCGGCGTTTCAGGCGCTGATTGCGCAGAGCAGCGACTTCGTCTTCCAAGGTGCCGACCGAAAGGACTACGGAACCGATTGCCAGATCGAAGTGGTCGTCGATGGCCATCCCACTAATGTCCGCGTGCACGTTCAGCTGAAGGGAACTGAGCGTGCCCTCAATGCCGACGGCTCGCTCAGCATCTCAGTCGATCGGACCAATCTCAATTATCTGATCGCGCAGCCCTACAGCTTCTATGTGGCTTATCATGCGCCGACGAAGTCGCTTCGCGTCAGCTTCGTCGAGGCGGTGCTGCGCCACTATGAGCATAGCGGCAAGAACTGGACCGAGCAGCAGACCCTGACTATCCCATTCACCGAGGAGCTTTCGGTGGAAAGGCTCGCGCGATTGGCGGACCTTGCTCGCTCGGATTCCCGGATCGCGCGGGACCGCAGGATCGCGCAAACGACTGCACCCGTCGAGGCAATATCTGGCCTGCTTCGCTCGGCCCGGCCCGAGCTCCACGTGCCGGAAGACCCTGCGTTTGCGCGGCATTTGGCTGAACAACTCTATGACAGCGGCGCAGACGCGGTCCTGAGCGCCACCTTCGAGCAGTTCCGCGCCGTGCTCGGCGCGGATCACGACGCCATGGGCTTCTGCTACATGGCGGAGATCAACCTCGGTATGGGATTTCAGGTCCCCAATACGGAGCGGATCGAGGCGGCCGTGGCTCACTTCCAATCTAGGCTAGAGACGGGCCGCTATCAGCTTGGCACTCTGCATTATACGATCGGCAACGGTTTGTCGGCGCTGGGACGCGAGGACGAGGCCAAGACCCTCTACATGGCTGCGCTCGACGATCCCGATTTTGCCGGGACGCCTGAGATGGCCGCTCAGTGCTACAAAAATCTCGGCACGAGCTTCGAGCGGCTTGGGCAGGAAGACATTGCCGCCGAGCACTATCGCGAAGCGCTACGATTGAGCCCGAACCTGCCTGAGGCTCACAACGCGCTCGCGCACTATCATCATCGTAATGGCCGATACGAAGAGGCGCTCGAATGTTTCGACCGCGTCGTCTTTACGGAGCGGCAGATGGGCCGACCGTCGGCCGTTTCTGGATGGCGAACGAACATCTTCTTCAGTCTCGGCGATGGGCGGGCGGCCTTTCGCGAGATCAATACACTGCTGAGCGAGGCGGAAACCGCGCCTTGGATATGGCCTTGGTGCGCGCGGCAGGTTGCCGCCTTCGGACGCATGTCCGTCGAGACTGCGCGCCTAGCGCTGTCCTTCTGGGATCGCTGCATAGCCGCGCATCCAGAGTTTGGGCGTGCGCGAGCAGAGCGGCTTCTGACGAGCTTCTACCTGCGCCAGCAAGGTGATAATATTGGAACGTATGCCGTTTTTCGATCGATGTTCGACCAGCATATTGCGCAAGTGGGCATCAAGGATGCGGCGTTGCCCTGGGACCGTCTCGGTCATTGGGCTCAGGACGACGGAAACTGGGAGGAGGCCGAGCGCTGCTACCGCAAGGCCTATGAATCGGAAGGTGGCCACTATGGCTATTGCCTCGGCACAGCGCTCAATTTCCTCGGCAGATACGAGGAAAGCCGGCAGCTCCTCATAGAGCAGGCGGAGCACCTTCAGCCCGACGCCATGAGCTGGTTCCAGCTGGGCGTGGCGAACAGCAACAGCGGTCGATCGGACGAGGCTATTGCGGCCTATGAGAAGGCGATCGCGCTCGATCCCGATTACGACCTGGCTATGTTCAACCTTGGCGGAGTGCATTGGAACGGCGGCGACCTCATCGCAGCTACGCGCGTCTGGCGACAGGCGATCAAAAAGTTTCCCGATCATGCCCTCGCTGCTGACCTCCGAGATAGGTTGACACTGGTCTTGCCGTGACAATCCCGTCACTTCGATGAAAGTTATCGAATGGCGGAACTGGCCACCCTGTCGGCCCGCAATGCGCCTTCATTACGGTCATACAGGCCCTATTGACACATACCTGAAAGCAGACATGCCGACGTCACGTCTCCTGCGCGCCAATAAACGACATGGACTGCATCGCGTTTGGAAGGCTGGAATAGAGCCGATTACGGGCTGTGCGGTTTCAGACCAAATTCCAGCCAACAGGACACCCGTCCGCGTCAGTGGACAAAATTCGCATGCTTTTCTGCGGCAGTTCCATGTGCTAGCGGTTACCTTTATATTTTGATCAAATGTCTGATTGCTGGAAATTACATTGAACGAATGCCTTGCACGGCCCCTTGGCGAGCCGCTCATTCCCCGCTTCGAACTGTCGACAGAAACCGTCGCAGACAAAGAACAGTTCGATCTCTGGTACGATTTCATCGCGCCGATTGCCGATGTCAGACTGCCGGACGGATCGGGCATGGGTTTTCGGAGCCGGGTCAAACTCCATGATTTCGGCGCGATGCACCTCACCTTGGTCGACACGGATGACGTCATTTTTGACCGGACGCCGTCGCTGATCCGGAAATATGGCATAGACCACTGGGCGCTCAATTTCCTCGACGGGGGTAATCTGGAAGTCAGGCCGGAGGCGCAGCCGCATGCCGCAACGGGTGAAATGCGGCTTGTGTCGTTCGGCAGGCCGTTTTCCGGCCTCGTGGGGGGCTCCGGGGTCTCCTGCATGTATCTGAGCCGCGACGGCTTTGCCGACATGGCCGAACTTCTCGACAGCATGCTCGACCGGAACCTGTCCGGGCCCATGGCCGGGCTGCTCCGCGATTTCATGGCGTCCATCGGAGCACGGGCCGACGGCTTGAGCGCGTCGGAAGCGCCGACCATCACAGCTGCCTTCGCCCAGCTTCTGAAGGCCGTCCTGGTGCCGAATGCCGAGACGCTGGACCAGGCGCGCATCCCGATTGCGGCGACCCAGTTCGACCTGGCGCGGCGCATCATCGAGGCAAACCTGAAATCGCCTGACCTGTCCGCAGATATGCTCTGCGCCCGACTGCGCGTATCCCGCCGACAACTCTACTACGTCTTCGAGCCCTATGGTGGTGTGAGCAAATTCATCACCCAGCGCCGGCTGGCGGCCTGCTACACGGTGCTCGCGCAGCAGGGCGAGAAACAGCCGATCAGTGCCGTTGCCTTCGAGC
>JAESGN010000879.1_pt1 | contig 12819 bp, 10 predicted proteins | sample 9269731 | NCBI WGS metagenome assembly JAESGN01 (sample SAMN15720683, study PRJNA650826) | algae metagenome | isolation source: Mojavia pulchra JT2-VF2 and co-occurring heterotrophs from desert soil | place: USA: Cadiz Valley, Joshua Tree National Park, CA | collected 1998-06-08
CGACATCGGCTGCCAACACTTTACCTGAAACCACATGATAAGTCAGGATTTTTGTGAGTTGTGGAATATCCTTGAGCAATGAATCGACTGTACCTTCTGGAAGCTTTGCAAATGCTTCATCAGTCGGTGCAAAAACCGTAAATGGCCCCTCTCCTTTGAGAGTATCCACTAAGCCAGCAGCTTTGACCGCAGCTACTAAAGTGTTAAAAGAGCCAGCACTCACAGCAGTATCAACAATGTCTGCCATATTTTTTTTATTTATGCCTTTACATTTCGTTACAACCGTAAGGTTTTTAACATGACATTGTATCTATCTCAAGATATATACATCATCATTATGACAGTAAGTATCGCAAATGCTATGTATTGTTTTTATCTATCAATTATTTCGCTCCCGCAGAAAATCTTTATGGGCAGTCACCAGCATCTGTGCCTGTCTTAACACATAGCTGAATAAATAAGCCGGAATCTGCCAAGCTGCAACAGTTACTTCTTTAGTAATATCTTGTACACTAATTGCTATTAGTTCATACTCCGGTGGCTCTCCCTCTACTGCACCTGACCAGCTAAAAGCTAATAAGAAATCATCCTCTCCTGGTAAGGTGGCAACTAAGCACTCTTCTGGCGCGGCATGGCAACTAATTCCATGTTCATTTGCAATTGCTATTAGTTTTTGGAACTTATTCAAATTTGTCATTTCTTGTTATAACCACTATCAAGTTTTTCTTCAAGGTTAAAATCTAATTCTTTGGTTTTAGATTTAGCCAAGCCGTTCAAGGGTTATCAAGGATAATCTAAAAATACTATCGCCAGCTACTAGTTTTATTAGCGACAATTGTTACTGTTCTACAGAATGCCAAAGCCTACCAAATTCTTGGAGGAGAGTAATCGCCTTCACAGCCTTTGCCGAATAGCACGCTTGTTAAGCTGAAGGGTATGAATCATTCCATCCAATTTGAACTACAAAATTCTGAGTACATAGCAAAAAAACTAAATCCAAGCGATGCAACAATTCTTCAGCATCTTTACGAACAATGTACTGACGGGAGCCTTGTTGTCAGGGGTTTTGGAACAGTAGTGGCAGGCTTTATGGGAGGCGATCGCTAGTGTGCGTTTCTTGTCTGTGAAAGCGGAGTGGTGAAAGGAGTAAAGTTTGAGCAGTTAAGTTTGATTTATTAAGTAATCTCTTGAAAAGCTAATAATTGAATTGATGATTTTGTTAATATAGACATTGTATTTAACTTGATGATATATTTTGAGTTTTGATAATATTGGCAAGTATTTAGCAGAGCAATATCCAGCCGAATTTGCTAAATGGTTACTCATGAGTGAACCACAAAAAGTTACAGTCCTAAAAACTGAACTTTCAATTGAGCCAATTCGAGCAGATTCAGTAATATTTCTTGAAACTGAAAGCCGCATTATACACATTGAGTTTCAGACGTTAACTAAATCTAATCCACCTGTTCCTTTACGGATGCTAGACTACTATGTCAGATTGAAACGGCAATATCGTAAACCAATAACTCAAATAGTAATCTTCTTGCAAGAAACTGATGACGTAATAGCTTTTACTGAAGAATACACTGACGAAGTAACCAGCCATCGCTATCGTGTTATACGCTTGTGGGAACAAGAACCGACGTTATTTCTTGAGAATTCTGCCCTTTTACCCTTTGCACCTTTGGCGCAAACTGACTCTCCCTCAAGTTTATTAGCGCAGGTTGCCGAGAAAATAGCTAAAATTCCTGATAGAGTCGAAAGACAGAATATTAGTGGGTGTACAGAGATTTTAGCGGGTTTAAGATTCAAAAAAGACTTAATTCATCAATTCTTACGCGAGGAAATTATGCAAGAATCTGTAATTTATCAAGATATTGTTCAAAAAGAAGCATTCAAGTTTTTTTACCGCCAATTAAATCGCCGCTTTGGTGAAATCGAAGGTTCGCTAGTCCAGCAAATTCGAGAATTATCTACTGAGCAGTTAGAGGCATTAGGAGAAGCATTTTTAGATTTTGATTCAGTTAATGATTTAGAAACTTGGTTAGCTCAACATACAGGCATATAAATAGGATTCTCAGTAATTATTTATTTGGTAAATGCTTGAATTTGGTTAGCTAAAACCTGTAGTTAAGGCTATTCCTAATGATACAAATCAGTCTTTATGAATACATCGCAGAAACTGCACTTGAACGCTATAATCTTGCTCAAATGCAGCTAAAATTTTTAGGGCATAGCGGAAGTGTAACCTACTTTCTAGAAACACAAACAGGTAAATTTCTGCTACGTATTCACTTCTCGATCTCTAGAAAGCAGGACGATATCTGGGGAATCTCAGAATTAATTGAGTCAGAACTTATGTGGCTTAATGCTTTGAGTCATAGTACAGAAATTGTTGTGCAACAGCCAGTTAAAAATCTAGAGGATAGATGGGTTACTCAAGTTTTGGTAGATGAAACTGAAGAAGTTTTTTATTGCTCACTGCTCCACTGGATTGATGGCGATATCATCAATACACCATTAAGCTTACAACAGGCTTATCTACTCGGTTCATTACTAGCTAAATTGCACAAGCATAGTAGCCAATGGCAACTGCCACCTAACTTTGTCCGCCCAGTATATGACAAAAATCGCTTTCAATTAGCACTATCAGAGGTTCAAAAAGCTGTATCATTACAACTGATTTCAGCAGAAAATTACAATGTCTTAGAATTAGCAGCTTGCCAAGTTCAAAACGTAATTAAAAGTCTTTCTCCTACAAAGGATACTTGGGGATTAATTCATGCTGATCTCCATGACGGTAATTATTTATTACACAATGAAGAAATCCGACCAATTGATTTTGCTCGGTGTGGTTTTGGCTACTATCTTTATGATTTAGCAAGTACGCTGCAATATTTAATTCCTAGTGTTAGACCCTTCTTTTGTGAAGGTTATCAGGCTATCCGTAAGCTACCTGAAAACTACTTACAAATTACAGAAGGTTTCTTTATCATGGCGGTGATTGATGTACTTTCTTTTCATGTGAACAATCCAAAAGAGCATAAGTGGATTTCCCAAACCGTACTGTATGTTGTTAAAGAACACGTTCATCCTTATCTTAAGGGTGAGCCATTTTTGTTCCAAAAGTATTAAAATCATTTGTTCTGAAGTATATCCCCAGACCCGTTGTAAAATCTCTCTACGAGAAAACGATTTGCCTGAGTGAATCACCAGTAATTCCAGCAGACTGTATTCTAGCCAATCATGGAAAGTCGCGTCTCCAAAATCCGGCGAATGCTTGCAACGCCCGTCTACCACCAGGATTTTTTGTTTATGGCTTTCCACGTTTTCCAACGCTCCATTTCGTGAGCGAGAACTTTTAATTGATGGGGTGAATAAATCTCCTTTGAAGTTCTTGCTGTAACATCTTGTATTCAAACATTTACTGACGACTCAAGTCGCTATTTCAAAGGTAAACTCTCTTGTTTATTGGTTTGTGATTTAGTTCACAAATCTCAGCACTCACTAAAGAATTCTGCCCCCATATTCAAACAGTGGCAATTGAATCACTTGTGTTTGTTTCACGTTCTCCAGGTTGGACAATGCAATTCCCAACAACCTAACACTACGATTCTCTAGCTCAACTGACTCAAACAGTACTGTCGCTGTAGTTAATATGGCTTCCATATCACGGGTGTAGTACAGCATTGTTTTACTGCGCGTGATTTGTTGGTAAGTAGCTAGGTGCAATTAAATATAAAACGCTCAAGGGCATATCCACCTTTGACACTTCTAGTTTCCATGCCATCAAGAATTGCCAACGCTAAGCCGTAGTTATTATCAAACATCTGTCCAGCAATCTCATGAGTTTTCAGTTGATGCCACTCTGACTCAATGCGATTCATCTCGGAACAATAGGGTGGTAAGAAGAACAAGTAAAGTCCTTGTTGTTGCCACTGTTGCCATTGTTGTTTTGCCAGTTTACTTGTATGCAGAGAACCATTGTCTTGAACAACGACAGTGATACGACCAGTTTCATTTAAAGTCTGTTGCGCTTTGGCTGCAACCCAATCCATAACCTCAATGTAACGTTTAGTTTTAAACCCACCTTGAACCAAGGCATACTCAAAACTGACTTGAGGTTCCCACAAACCCAAAATGCTAATACGACCACTACAGCTACCTACTTGTGGCATTAGTTTTTGGCTACCAATACGGCTGTAGCTATAGCTGGCTGGACTCCAACGACAACACCCAGATTCATCAAGGTACTTCAGTTCAACATAACCATCTACTGCCGCTTGCTTTAAGGTATCTAGGTCTGCTTGTTTGCGCTGTTGTTTCTCTGGGTCTTGTTTTCCTTTATGACTATGGCGGGTGCGTTTCCATCTCCACCTTTTTTTTTAAGCAAACGTCGCAGACGGTCTGGGCTTAGTTGCACATTTCTGTGTTGAGCCAACTTTTGTGATAGCTGCAAGCTGTTATAGGTACGGGGTTCTACCTCTAAACATTGCTCTAAGTATGCTAAGTCTGCCTCCTGCCATTTGCGCTTTGCGCCCAGTCGGGCTTTGCCTGCAATTGCTGTTTGAGCCTAGAATCCCCGCAATTGAATTGCGGGGAGTGTGTCAACCAGTTATTGTTTAGAAAATACAAGTTTAAACAAAACTCCAGTAATTAGCATCAAGGCTTAAACCTGTAACTCCTTGTAGGACGGCAACTAGCACGTCTGTATCTTGACGAAGATATATCCCTGTCCCTTGGGGCAGACCATTCGGAACAGAACCTAAGATGTATTGATATTCTATTGCTGAACTAGACTTGGCTAGTTGAATAGTATCTTGAGTGACGTTGAAGTCAGTAATAATTGCGTATTCACTGAAATTTTCCCCATTAGCCCCATTAGTATCAAAAGACAAGGACACACCGTACAGATTTCCAGATTCCGCTGTTGCCAAAATAAATCGGTCTACCCCTGCACCGCCTGTTAAGGTGTCAACGACATTCCCAGATTCATAAAAATTATACGCAATATCACCAATCAGCACATCATTACCAGCACCACCATTTAGAACATCACTACCACTACTTCCTTCTAAGGAGTCATCACCGAAGCTACCAATTAAGGTGTCATTGCTGGAAAAGCGCGCATCATCGCCAATGAGTGTGTCATTGCCTGCACCACCGTCGAGATAATCATTGCCTGAACTAGCAACAATGTAATCATTACCAAGACCACCATCAAGCAAGTCGTTACCACCACTAATTTGACGTGAAGTTCCAGGATCTAGATAGTTATAACCAGCAATCAGAGTATCGTTACCAATCCCACCGTAAAGATAATCCTTTCCGGAAGCACCCTGTAAAACGTCATCTCCCGAACCACCATCTAGTGTGTCATCTCCTGTCAGGGGGTTGAGACCTGTAAAAAGGATATCTGTCCAAATAGAATCCCCACGTAAGATGTCATTTCCTGACCCTCCGATTAATAGATCATTACCGTAACCTTTGTTAGAGTATTCTTTGTAGAAATAATTATCACCTCCGGTTGTACCTTCCTCAACATCATAACCACCCCATAAAACATCATTACCCGTGCCACCAATCAAGGTATCTTTGCCAGCACCACCCACCAGGAAATCATTACCAGTATCACCTTGTAAAGTATCCTGTCCCTCACGGTACAATTTCAAAACTTCATCAACATCTTGACCTACATAATCTGAATAAGTCCTATTCAAGTAGCGATCGCCTTGTAAAAAATCATTTCCAGCATTTCCATCAAGCCAGTCGCTACCATCGTCACCAGTGAGACTATCGTTTGCAGCTTTGCCAAATAATTTATCGTTTCCTGCTAGGCCGCTAATTGTGTCATTGTCTAAAGTTCCAATCAATGTATCGTTATTTAACGTACCTTTAATAACTGCCATAGCTGTTCACTTCCTGCTACAAAATTTTAGTAGCATAAGATACAAATGTATATTTTCTTTGAAAGCTTAAAAAAGCAACTATCTGAAGGGATATAGCCATTCTATTTGATATGTATAAACTATATCCTCTGATGTTAAATAGGAATGGCGCGCTTCTGCGCGTTATTTCTTGAGGCAAGCTGTTTTGAGCTTTCTTGTGCTGAGGGAGACAAACAAGTAAATGTACTCTCAGATGATTAGTAGTAATAAATACTAGTAATTCCTCTGAACTTCCCCTGCACAAGAGCTTGATTTGGTCAGCCGCAATACTTTTCGGATAAGCTGGGGAGGCTGGGGTAGCTGGGGTAGCTGGGGAAGAGAAAACTTATTTACAGTAACTCTTTCCCCCCCAGCATCCCCCGCTTCCTCAGCTCAAGAACAGCTTGCCTCAACAAATAACTTTTTCTCCTAACCGAAAAGTATTGTGGTCAGCCGAAGTCTACAATGGAGCTGTAGACTTTAGCTTGGGAGGTGTAATCAGATGATTGCACTTTAGGGCGAAGCGCAATCGCTCTCGACATGGTGCGTATTTTCGTTGAATTCCAGACGAGTGCCTTTTTTGTTCCTTTTTCAAAGCGTCGAGATCACTTTAAACAAGAGTCGCGCCACCAGATAAGATATGTTCAATACCGCTAACTGTCAAAACATTTGTACTGGCAGTATTCTTAATCTGGAGGAAGCCATTGACATCAGGTGTTCCAATGGTGTAAATACCACTACCGAGAACCGGAAGGAGTAAGGTATCGTAGCCTTGACCACCACTTAACTTGGCACTACCGAATCCCAGGTCAAAGATATCGTTTCCGTTGCCTGCACTGATAAAGATATTGGCAACAGCTCCATCCTGATTAGCACTTTCAATCGGATTGCCTTGAGCGTTTAAACCGCTGATTTTCCTTGCTTTGAACAAATCGTCACCAACTCCACCATCAATGCCAACGACATTGACACCATTGCCCTCGATTCCTACAGTAGTACCGTAGCCAAGAATTTGGTCATTGCCGTTACCTGCATTGATGCGACCTGTACCTGTATTAGAAATGCCGACTCCACGCCCGTTTGAGCCAGGCTTACCTATTCCACCAATACCAATGCCCGTCAGGACATCGTTTCCATTGCCAGCACCCAGGTCGGAGGTGTTAGCAATACCTATACCATCACCACCAGGGCCTACAAAATTGCCCTGGTCGAACCCAATGTCCTGGGTTCCTTTGCCTCCTGTACCAACACCAGTAATTGAATCATCTTCCGTTCCACCACTGATACTGCCCGTGTTGGAAATGCCGATTCCTTTGCCACCAACGCTAGTACGATCAGGGTAGACAAAACCCACTTGAGCACCTGTTCCAGTCCCGACAATAGAGTCTTTCCCTGTATCTCCATCAATCTTGCCTGTATTAGAGATGCCGATTCCATCTCCGCCTGTACCACCAAAGATGTGCCTACTACCAGTACCAGTGCCAGTGAGTGAATCATTCCCCGTACCGCCACTGATACTACCACTGCTTAAGATTCCAATGCCATCTCCCCCGTAACCCGTCCCTCTGCCGATGCCTGTGATCTTGTCGTTGCCTGTATCTGCACTAATCTTGCCTTGATTTGAGATACCTATACCCTTACCGTCATCGTTACTGGTACCGCCCTCACCTGTACCTGTGATCGTATCATTTCCTCCTCCAGTACTGATGATGCCTGTTGTACTGTTGAAGATGCCGGTTCCTGGCGCGGTGTACCGACCGATACCGCTGCCCCTACCAGTGCCTGTGATCGTATCATTTCCCAAACCAGTCTTTATGGTGCCACTATTGTCAATACCAGTTCCGCTTGAAGAACCACCCTGTCCCTTACCAAAGATAGTGTCGTTTCCCAAACCAGTCTCTATCGTACCGCTATTAGAAATACCAGTTCCGCTTGAAGAACCACCACTACCAGTGCCTGTGATCGTATCATTTCCCAAACCAGTCTTTACGGTGCCGCTATTAGAAATACCAGTTCCCTTTGAAGGAAAACCCTGAGCTTCACCATTGATAGTGTCGTCTCCCGAACGGGTATCGATGATGCCATTGGTTAAAACTTGAATACCGATAATTTCAATGTCGATTTGATAAGGGAAATTCTTGTCGGTACCTTGAACTAGATCTGCCTTATCTGTACCGATGATATTGGGAGGAACTATCAGTTTACTCATACGAATTCATCCTTATATGTAATGTTTTGTAAAACTTGAGAAAATGTTTTAGAAGATGAGCCAAAGCGATTCCATTTTTACGACTGTCATCCCTTGAGATGACCACCGAGTACAACCAGTCAGATGATCACCTCGCCCGCCCAAAAAAGCCTTAGATTTTTCTTCGTTGTTACCCATACTACTGTAGAAGTACCTTGCCATAAAATTCCTCCTACTTGATGAATTCAAAACTTATTATTTTTTGAGATTTAAATGAGTTCCCAAGTTGAGGTAAACAGCTAGAAAAATTCACACTGCTCATCTGAGTTTTTATTTCTATTGTGTTATCAATTCAATAATTAAATTTTTCGCGTAAGTTTCAAATTATTACAAAAATTCATCTACTTGACACAAAATAAAGTTATAAATATTTGCTCATGTAATTGTATATTTAATAACTTACTTAAGAACGCGATTAGAAAAGTTTCTGGCATTTATCTAATTAAGCTTGAAGTAGTTGAGCAGAGTAAATTTCAATCAATTCAGACTTTTTAATTTCGCCAATCAGCTAACTGTGTTACTAAAAAATAGCGCACATGGTCAACGAAAGAAGCTCCCCATTTTTTCGTGCCATGTCCCATGCCAGGAACTACATAACAAGCACCATCACCAAAACACTTAGCGCATTCAATAGCATCTTGTTTGCTGACAAGCCCGTCGTTAGCACCAACCAAGAAGCGAACTCGACGTGTCGGCTCAACCCGCTCAATATAAGTCATTGGGTTGCAGGCATTACTATGTTCGTCAGGGTATTTGAGATTATTCGCTAACTGTAAAATCTTAACTAAAGGTTTGATTTCTGGTTTGACTCGCTGCAAAATTACTTCTGCTAGTCCACCAAAGGGTGAAGCTGCCAATTCTGGTAAAAACCAGTGTCCCCAGCTTTGAGCAAAAGATTGAAGATTAGCATGACCAATTGTTCCCAGCAGTCGTTCTCCAAGACCATTAGCATTAAAGGCATAGGCTGCTTGTAAAACTCCCATACTGACTCCAAACAAAGCCAAACGACTATCGCTGATGCCGTAGCGTTCACAGCAGAAGTTACGTATTCTAGCAATGTCAACTGCAATCTGTTGAAAGATATGCAGCAGTAGCTTAGTGTCAAAGCAGACATCCCGCTCAATCAATGGTTTAATCTCATTTTCTACTACAGCGGTGAAACTACGTACTAGGCTACGCTCACCGGACAAGGGTGTATCAAATAAAGCTACAGCTATCCCCATTTGTGTCAAAGTTGGCACAATGAAGGCGTTCCAGCCATAAGGGGCACACATCCCTTGTAAACCAATTACTAGAGGCGTATGCTCTACAGGTCGATTCTGTGGTAAAAACACAGCAACAGGAAAGCCACTTAATCGCTCATCAATATCAGATATCCCAGTATAAGCAAAAGGCTCGTAAAACCAGTAGCGATCGCCATTCACTCCTTCAAAATTAATTACATCTGGGCCGTAGATAGGCATGGTAGATAAATATTACAACAGTTAGTGAAGTTAATTCTAAAAGATTAGTTTTAATAAATTGATTGCCATTGCCCCGCAAGGTGCAATGGATGGAATGAATTGTTGGGTTGGCAAGGCGATCGCGCTTTTGTAAAAGATGCAATCGCGCTCAGAGTGGTATAACAATTCAACTGGTTTGTTCATCAATGCCATCTCCCCTTGGGGCTAAGGAAATGGCACCAAGAGTGTGCGTTATTTTTTGAGGCAAGCTGTTCTTGAGCGGGGGCAGCAGAGGGTGCTGGGGAAGACAAATACATAAGTGTACTGAAGTATTTGCGGTAGCAATAGTTACTAAAATTACCATTCTCTCCCCCCAGCTGACCCAGCCTAAAGAGCTTTTCAAGCGTGCCATTTGACTCAGAGATATCAAGCTACACTTGATAACAGACTCTTAAGAGATAATTCTTTATATGAAAAACAGTAATATTACTGTTTTATTAATTTTAATTAATACTTACACTTATCAAGTGTAGGAATCAAATAGTATCTACCAAACGCAAATTATTATAAATTAATGTATGTTTCCTATTTAGCTATTGATCAGTTGAGTAAATAAATTAATATGAAAAACTTCGAGTGGAATGAATCAAGCTGTAATTATTCGTTTCAGCATCTTGTAGAAAATGCTAATGATATTATTTACTCCTTTTCCACCGAAGGCACTATTACCTATTTATCTCCTAAATTTACTGAAATTTTTGGTTATAAAACTTCGGAGCTAATAGGACAATCATTTTACCAAATAATTCATCCTAATGATTTACCTATCTGTCATGGCTTTCTCAAGGATATTCTGCAAACTGGTAATCACAAATCAGGGCTAGAATTTAGATGCAAGCTCAAGGATAATAGTTTTTCTTGGTTTCAAACGAATATTTCACCTATTAAGGATGCCAAAGAATGTGTTATTGGTTTTCAAGGTATTCTTCACGATGTTAATAAGTACAAACTTGTTGAGCAATCACTGCAACAACAAAGCAATATTTTACGGATGATCCTTGATAGGATGAGTGATGCAGTGGTTGTGGCTGATGAACAAGAGAAGTTTTTATTGTTTAACCCAGCAGCCGAACGAATGTTTGGCAGCGGTATCACCGATACAAATAGTGAACAGTGGTCAGAACAATATGGACTTTTTTTATCGGACAAAGTAACACCGATTGCAGGCAATGATGTGCCACTAGCACGGGCGATTAAAGGTGAAAAAGTAGACAATCTGGAAATTTTTGTACGTCATGCCAAAGTACCATCAGGCCTATGGGCATTGGTCTGTGGCAGTCCGTTAAGAGATGCTAATGGAGCGTTGAAAGGAGGAGTTGTTGTCTGTCGTGATATTACTGAACGTAAAAAAGCAGGAGTTGCTTCATTCTGCTTGGCCGCAATTGTGGAGTCCTCTGAAGATGCCATTATCAGCAAAACCTTAGATGGAGTGATTTTGAGTTGGAATGCTGGAGCAGAAAAACTGTTTGGCTATCAAGCACAAGAAGCGACTGGTCAACCTGTGGCAATGCTTATTCCTCCTGATCGCATCAATGAGGAAGTTAAAATTTTAGAGAAATTGAGGCGAGGAGAACAGATTGAACACTTTGAGACTGTGCGTCAACGCAAGGATAGGACGCTGATTGATATTTCCCTGACGATTTCTCCAATTAAAGACACAACAGGTAAAATCATTGGTGTCTCTAAGATTGCTCGTGATATCAGTACTCGTAAAAAAGCAGAAGTTGCTTTGCGAGAGTCAGAAGCCGAGTTGCGGCAGAAAGCAGCTGATCTGGAAACTACCTTACTTAAGCTGAAGCAAACGCAGATTCAGCTAGTGCAGCAAGAGAAAATGTCTAGTTTGGGGCAGTTAGTTGCTGGTGTTGCCCATGAAATTAATAACCCAGTCAACTTCATCTATGCCAATTTTAAGCCTGCCAATGAGTACATTCAAGACCTGCTTGAACTGCTGCGGTTGTATCAACAGCATTATCCCAACCCAGCGCCAGAGATCCAGGACAAAAGCGAGGAGATCGATCTAGATTTCCTGGTAGAAGATTTGCCCAAGTTGCTCTGTTCAATGGAAGTTGGGGCAGACCGGATTAAAAACATTGTGCTTTCTTTACGGAACTTCTCCCGTATGGACGAAGCCGAAATGAAATCGGTCAATATCCATGAGGGCATTGATAGTACACTGATGATATTACAAAATCGGCTCAAAGCCAAGCATGACCATCCTGAAATTGAAGTAATTAAGGGCTATGGCAACCTGCCGTTGGTTGAGTGCTACGTTGGTCAACTCAACCAAGTGTTTATGAACATTATTACTAATGCTATCGATGCCCTCGAAGAACGAGACCAACGGCGTACATTTGAGGAAATTGAGCAACAGCCTAGTCAAATTCGGATTTGTACACAGTTAGTAGGTTCAGACAAAGTTCAAATTCGGATTGTGGATAACGGTTTGGGTATTCCAGAATCCGCTCAAAACCAATTATTTAACCCATTCTTTACGACTAAACCAGTTGGCAAAGGCACAGGATTGGGAATGTCGATCAGCTACCAAATTATCGCTGAGAAGCATGGTGGTTCATTGTGGTGCCATTCCATACCCGGTCGGTCAGCCGAGTTTGTAATTGAGATTCCGATTCGACAGGGGAGCAACGCGCTCATAGTGAGATCGTCGTGAAATGAGCTGGGGGAGAGCAAGGAGAAAAGAAAATAATTTTAATTGGTAGCTAAATGCCTAAAACCATTACTGGATAACAAATACACGCATTTTAATTCGGCATTTATTGTCCAAAGCTTCCCCAGCCTTGCCATCTCACAAAATCGCGCAGCGTCTTTGAAAGAGATACCCGAAGGGCTTAACCCTGTTTTGTCACTCTCGGAAAATAATAATCGAAGCAAGGTTCTGAAACTTTTATTGAGCCAAGCTTTGAGCCTTTATTTTCTAACAGTAAATCAAATTTATAGCTCAAATCTGGAAATTAAAGCTCCCAAGGGCTTTCAGTGATTGGCTTCTCCCAAAGTGATAAAAGCGGTTGACGGACGAGGCTATGTCCGCAATGGATGAAAGAAACCAATAGATATCTGCGAAAAAAGTTTATATTAAAATTGTGTCTTGACAGTTAAGACCGTTCCCTCAATGGTGTTCTTCGCC
>JAESGN010000886.1_pt1 | contig 12698 bp, 13 predicted proteins | sample 9269731 | NCBI WGS metagenome assembly JAESGN01 (sample SAMN15720683, study PRJNA650826) | algae metagenome | isolation source: Mojavia pulchra JT2-VF2 and co-occurring heterotrophs from desert soil | place: USA: Cadiz Valley, Joshua Tree National Park, CA | collected 1998-06-08
TGAAGCTGTCATATTCGCGGCTCACCGGTCCATATCCATGCCTTTGTGGGGGTCGTCTGCGTCCATCTTCATGCCACCACCCTGCATCATCGCCATGCCACGGCAGCAGGGGCACATCATGCCGGTTTGTTGTTGCGGTTTGCTCTGTTTCAGGCCGAAAGGGTCTTCCGCTTGGGCCGATTGGGCGGGCCGGCCGCAAGACATACTGCCCTGACTGGACGCCTGTGCATGCGGCCCGTCCACGCCGCCGCACATCGCAGATGCAGGTGCGAAACTGAGTAACAGCGCCAGTGCGCTGAGCGGAATCGATCTGCGCATACGTAGTCCTTTCTGTCGCATTCGGAACACGAGACTACAGGTTCCAGGGCGATCGTGCCAGCGCGCACCGCGTGTGTGTGCGGGGGCGAGCTGAAAAAGCCGCCCGCTACGACGCGATTGCGCCCGGTCTTGTGTTTCTGAATTTGCTGAAAGTTGACACCCAGAGCGTCCGCCGCGGCCGACTTGGGCTGCCCGCTTTCAAACCGTGGGTTCTTCAGCCGCAAAGAAATAGGCTGATCCACGTCCGCCGAACATAGCCTGTCGAGCATAGGAACACGCCCTCAGTCAAGATACGCACGGGCGTTCGGAACATCTCATTGCCGGCCTCGTCACGCACGACGATCAGTTGGGCCCCATTATCGACTGGAGCTGTAGCGGCGGATCGATCGCGTGCAAAATGGTTTCCTGCCTCGCCGCCTTCGTGCGGGAGATCGATGCCGATCGAATCGATGTTTCCCGTCCGCGCTCAAAATCAAAGAAGACCAGCGGCACAATCCAAATCTAGTTTTCCACGGCCTTCCTTATGTCATAATGCTTGCAAACGCCAGTCAATTAACCGTCAAAGGTTCCGACTCGCATTCTTCGCGTTAGACATTCCTGCATTGCACGATATTTATTGGATGCCGGTCGGATCCGCATCGGTTTCGTAAGTGTGGCGGATCATCCCGATAGGTGCAAAATGACCGATAAGCGTGATCGTATTACGCATCTAACGAAACTGAGGGCTTTCCTTCGAGCTTCATCAGCGAAGCTGGATGAGGAAGCTAAAGAAGGTTTGGTAGGTGCGGCAGCACTTGAACAAGCACGCTTCGCTGCCGAATGCAGGAACCTCGATCGCGAGATAGCGGAGCTTGTGACCTGGATACCGATACGCAAAAACCTGCCTCGTAGAACATGAGGATTCTTAACGCCGGACTGGCGGACTTGTCGCTTGCTCCGCGTACGACTGACGATTTCGCCTTTGATCTGCTGATCAGGCAGCCAGTGAATTATCCTCTTGACCGGAAATCGAAATCCATTCTATCCGGTCGCGGCCATTGTTCTTTGCGAGATAGAGTGCTCTATCCGCCAGGCTGATCAAGTCCCGCGCGCTACCGCTACAAGTGGCGAAAGCCGCAACGCCAATGCTCACCGTCGGCGCAACCGGCTCCCTGGCCAGCTCTTTCTGAGAGGCTCTTAGCTGATGAATCTCTTCTCTGAGGCGATTAGCGACATGTAATGCTCCCGAAAGCGATTGCTGTGGCAGAAGCGTTACAAATTCTTCGCCGCCGTAGCGAGCATTCACATCGTGTGGTCTGCGCGCCGAGCGCAAAATGCACCGTGCAATCTGCTGTAATGCAGCGTCGCCTGCGAGATGACCGAAAGTGTCATTGAAGGATTTGAAATCGTCAGCGTCGATGACCAGGAGAGCCAGAGGTTCACCCGTGCGGAGAGCTCGTTGCCACTCGCGATCAAGCTCTTCATCGAATTTCCGGCGGTTGCCTAGACCAGTCAATGGGTCTGTTTCGGCGAGATTGGCAAGAATCTTTTCGGCCGCCATTCTTCGCCTGAGTTCGCGCGTTAGAAAGCCCAATAGAGCGAGATTAATCACGCATAACAAAACGACGATCAGACCTAAAATGAGCGTTTGCCGCCACCAATCCTTGTATACCTCCTGTAAGGGAATGCCATAAGTCAGGACCAGCGGTAAATTCCCGACGCGATGGAAAGCGTATAGGCGGCTTTCTCCATCAAGGCTTGCGATGGCATCGAACGCGCCTAAAAAATTGGCCGCAAGTATCTGACGGAACAGGGGTGAGTTGCTGACGTCACGACCGACAAATTCAGCCTGGAATGGCAGACGCATGATTAGCGTCCCATCGGCATGTGCGATCGCAAGCGAATCACCCGCATTCACCGCAAGCTTGCCCAAGACATGTTGGAAGTAACTCAGGTGCAGAGCGCCGACGGCAACCCCAAGAAACTCGCCATTCGGGCCGCTGATTCTTCGGCTGATTGCGATGGCATAGCCGCCTGACGCCGACATCCAGGGGTGGCTGACATAAAGTCCCGGTCCAAGATCCTGTTGATGGACCAGGAAGTAATCGCGGCCCCAGTGATTGGATTCTCCCACGGTACCGGGCCGAGCTTCCAGGACCACCGTGCCCGCCGCGTCGAGGACGAATATTGGCCCGAGTTCGCGTTCGATTGCCGAGCGGTCAAAGAGCACGAGATGACGAAGATCGTTTGGCAGTGCGGAGATTCTGGCGTTGGGGACGCCTTCGACAACGGCAGTCAAAGAGAGATCGTAGCTCTCTATCGTGCGCCCAATATCCATAGCTGCCGGGCCCACCAGATTGCCGGCCGCTTGTCGCGCACGCGAATAGTCGCTGGCGGCCATTCGCCAGGCCACCACCGAGAACAGCGTGAGAATGGCGACGCTGGTCAGCGCGCCAACCAGTAGCAGTTGCGCTATCGCCCGGCTTTGTGATGGTAAATGAAGACTTAACATGATCCTGAAAGGCTGTTCCTGAACGCGAACGAACAACACCACAACACAAAAGCTGAAAGAATCGAATAACTGGAACGGTCGCGCTGGAGTTTGACGCCAGTTTCATCGGCCACTCTGACACAACCACCCGCCTCCTAGTGCAGCGAACGCGGACCATAGGGCGGGCCGCTGCGCGCGTAGCAAACAATGCGTGTTCAGTCTCCTGATAAGTTTAGTTGTCGGCAGGGCGTAAAGAGAAATTGGTTTGTTCGGCGGCTCCATCGTCCAGGCGAGCCATCGCATTGATGTGCCGTCGCTCGGCCTCATCGAGATAGTCACGAACCGATTTCAGCTGATGCTCTTCAGACATCTTGCTGACTTCAGCCTTGATCCTTTCGAGTGCATCGCGGCAAACCCTGTCCTCAGTCTTACGTTCTTCGACATTAATGAGAGAACTGATGATCTGCAGCTGGTTGCGGATACGATTATAAATCTCTCTGATCAAGACGTCCTTTTGCTTCGTGCGTTCGGCGACCAGACGTTGCAATGTTTTCCGCTGCTGCGCCGGGGAGGGCGGATCTCTGATTTGCGGGAGGATAAATATGAACGCGATCGCTCTGGCGACCGAAGACGGCCAGAGGTTCGTCCTGGCTTGCAGGTGCGCCGCGGACTTCATCGGTTCGCCGCAGGGTAATACGGCGGCAGCAACGCTGATATCGTGCCGCCACTATTGTTTGGGCCGCATGTCCATGCCCATCGTTCTGACGCCGCTCTGCATTATCGCCATGTCGGCGACAGCCGGGACACATCGTGCCGGTAGCGCGTTACGGCTTTTGTGGCTGAAGTTTTATGTCAAACGGATGCTCGGCGAGTTTGCGCGGGCCGGCTGCATGCCAAACCCGCCCTGGTCAAACGTTTGGGCATGCTGGTCGCCGCATGTGGCGAATGCGGGAGCAAAAATTAGGGCCAGCGCGATCGCGCTGGAAGGAAGCAAGGGGAAGAAGCGCATGGCACTTTCCTGCCCAGATCCGAATTCAAGTGGGCATGGTTATGCCGCCCCGCGCCACGCAAGTGCAGCGAAGCCTTCGGCTAGTTCAAGGATCGCGCGTGAGGCCGGTGCCGCCTGCCTAGTAATCAATATCGCCACGCCTCGACAAAAACCGCGACCGCAAGAACCAACGCCCCCAGAATGGGACCAACGATCACGGCAAGGCGCAGGATAATCCACCCGGCGCGTTTTGAATGGATAAATCGTTCAAAAATGCTTTCCTGCATGGGAGACAATCGTCTCCTTGAGTCGATCATTCCTCAATTCACGATTTGATGAGCGGTGCACGAATCATTGCCTAAAGTCCGCCAATCGGGTTGCCAAGGTTTGTGGTCGTGCCGGAAAATGAGAGTTGGATTGCATTGCTGGTCGACCCGCGCCGGCCACCTTGGCAAATTGGGTCTGCTGATTCTTCGGACGGAAGGTGACGTTGCCCCCAATCTTTATTCGGTTCTGAGTTAGTTCCCGGCTTGGGTTTAGACGTGGGCGAGTGAAGCGGCGGGGCGCCAGCACGGAGCCGTTGGCTTACGCAGCGCGAGCGACTGGTGCGGGTGGAAAGTGCTGGCAACTTGTCCGGTGTCTGCCAGGCGATCTGGAAGTGAGGTCGGGCGCTACTTTAGTTGGCACGCCACCGGGTGATCGCCACGCGCGGTTAAGGACCCTGGCCTCGATGAAGTTCGCGATGCGAGGGGCTGATCAAACGAACGCGCTATGAGCGCATTGAGTCACGCGGCCTTTCTCGCCTCGGGATTTCGTCCCATGGAATCATCGTCTGCTTTGTGCACCTCGCCTCCGCCGGCTATCGCGCCGGTCAGCTCGTTCAAGTCGTCTCTTTCGGCTCAACTTCTTGCTGTGCTATTCGCCGCTTCAAGACTCCGGTATGTCCCGCCTTTGGTCAGAATTGCCCAGATGATCCGCGCCATCTTGTTGGCCAACGCGACGGCAACGACCTTGAAAGGCCGGCGCGCCAAAAGCGAACTTAGCCACTTCGGCGCTTCGACGTTACTCCGAGCGTGTCGCAAAACAGAAGTCGCACCGAGCACCAGCAACGAGCGAAGTTCCGGATTTCCCATCTTCGATATTCCTCCCAGCCGCTCTTTGCCTCCGCTCGAATGGGGCTTCGGCGTCACCCCCAGCCAAGCGGCGAAGTGACGGGCGGATTTGAACCCGCCGGAATCTGGAACAAGCGCCTTGATCGAAGCCGCGGTTATCGCTCCGAAACCTTGTATCGTAGCCATCCGCCGCATGTCCTCGTCACATTTTGACTCGCGAACAATCGCCCGCTCGATAGCATCTATCTGTCGCCTCGACGCTTCGATCTGATTGGCGATCGCCGCCAGAGCGAAGCGTGCAGCATTCGGTAAGCGAGTATCGGTCTCATCCCACACTAGCTCAATCAGCCCAGCAATTTTCGCCGAGCTGACGCCGGCGATGATGCCCATTTCCGATAGATGAGCGCGCAGACCATTGATCGCCTGGGTCCGCTGACGAACCAGAAGGCCGCGGGTTTTAAGCACCATTGCCGCCGCCTGCTGCTCGGCCGATTTGATGAGGTACAAAGCGCATAGTGTCTTGCGGATCACGGCTTCGCTGATTGTCTCGGCGTCGGCGGCGTCCGCCTTACCTCGCTTGACGAACGGCTTGACATAAGCCGGCGGGATCAACGCACGTCGTGGCCGCGTGCCGCAATCTCGTCCGCCCAGTAATGCGAACCGCCGCAGGCCTCGAGGCCGACCAGACATGGAGGCTGCTTCTCGAAAAACCGCAGCACCTCGGCGCGGCGGAGCTTTCGATTGATGATAGGAGAACCCTCGGCATCAGCGCCGTGGCTGAAAAACCTGCTTGGCCAAATCCAGCCCGATGGTGGTAACATGTTTCACGGAACGGCTCCTACCTTGTGGCGTTGAAATGACGACCACGTTTTAGCACACTGATGCTGCGGTAGCGGGCCGTTCCACGTCATCAAACCAAACGGCCTCCGACGAATCCGGGGTTCAGTCGAGTGTGGGTCCAACGCTTGTTGGATCGCGAGACGGCTTCAAAACCGAGCAAGGATTGAAGGCTTTTTCGGTGGCCTTAGTCTGTAACTCGGGTCCGTCTAGTCGCGAAATTGAGGTTGATTCGTTGGCGAGCGGGTGATTAGCTTCGATGAATATTGCTGTGTTCAGGAGCTCTTTATGCTGTCGCGTCTTTCTCTTTCTCTGACTTTCCTGATTTCACTGTCGATCGCACCTGCGCGCACGCAGGAGATCACTCTTGCCTTCAGTCACTTCCTTGGACCAAAGAGCTTCTTCCAGGTCGACGTAGCAGAGCCGTTCGCCGCCGAGCTTGCCGCCAAGACCAATGGCAAGGTTAAGGTTCAGATTTTTAGCGGCGCCGATCCGCAGGGCAAGGTGACGGAACAGGCGACTAACGTGAAGAACTGGATTGTCGACATTGCGCTTGGGCTTCGTGGCGCCGAGGGCGACAAGTTTCCGGGCTCGTCGGTGATCGAATTGCCGTTTCTGGTTCCGGACGCGCTGGGGGGCTCGCGCGCGCTGTGGTCGCTGTATGCCGACGGCACATTGGCCGACGAATACAAGGACTATAAAGTTCTTGCACTGTTCGTTCACAATCCCGGCCTGATCCACACTACCGGCAAGCGCGTTGTTTCTCTATCGGACCTCAAGGGTCTGCGGCTGCGTTCCCCTAACAAGACGGTGTCGGCTGCGCTGGAGCATGTTGGCGCGGTGCCAGTGCTGCTACAGGTCAATGATGTCATGGCTGCTGTCAAAGACAGCAAGATCGATGGTATCGTCACCAATTGGGGTAATCCCCTGCAGGGCTTCAACGACCATATGAAGACCCACACCGATACGCAGTTCTACACTTCCGCATTTTTCATTCTGATGAACCGCGCCAAGTTTGACGCGCTGCCGGCCGACGTGAAGGCCGCGATCGATTCGATGTCAGGTGATGTATGGGCTGCGCAATTCGGGCCGCTTTGGGACAAGTGGGACAAGCCGGTGCGTGAGGGGGCGTCTGGTCCTGGCCATGAGGTGATCGTTCCGGATGTCGGCACCATGGCGCAATGGCGTGAGGGGTTGCGCCCCGTAACCGACAACTACCTCGCCGAATTGTCGAAGACATTTCCGAACGCCAAGCAAGCGTATGAGAAGCTGAGCGCTATGTTGCGTCGGTGATAGGTCATCCAAGGAGAAGTGTCATGTTCAGAACTGTGGTCGCAACCGCGATTGTGGCCGGCAGCGCTGTCGCTTCTACTGCGGTATTTGCGCAGGGGCGCTGGCCAGCCGGCGACGAGATCGGCATGGCGAACCATCTTGGCGCCACCACCTGGGCGCGCTGCGCGCCGCTGCTCGCGAATCCGAAGGCGAAATCATACGAGGTTTCGCACATCCGCTCCAACACAATGCCGCAGTCACCGTTCGGAACGCCCCTGGTCGACAAGTTTAAGCCGACGGTCGGCATTCCCGGCACACTTCACGCTTTCAACGGCGAGGAGACGGTGAGTGGCGAGCCCGGCGCGCAGGGAACGCAGATGGATGCGCTTGGGCATTTCGCGGTGCTGCCGGAGCCATGGGATGGCAAGAGCCCGTTTCCTTCCGATCGCGCCAAATATTTCGGCGGCTACACGCAGCAGCAGGTGAAGCCTTCGCCGGACTCGCCGCTGCAAAAGCTAGGTATCGAAAAGGTGCCGCCAATCGTCACCACCGCGGTGCTGCTCGATGCCAAGGCGCATCTCGGCAAGGGGAACGCGATGCAAGCCGGTGCGGTGGTGAAGGCGGCCGACATTGACGCGATGCTGAATGCGCAGGGTCTCGGGGCACGCGGTCTGCTGCCGGGAGACGTGCTTTACATCTACACCGGCTGGGGCGATGGGTGGGTCGATCCAGATACCGGCAAGACCTACTACAGCAAGGGCCCGGGTCTTGCTTACGACGCCGCCAAATACATCGAGGACAAGCAGGTCGTGCTGGTCGCACTCGACAATCCGTTCACAGATCCGGTGCCGGACGGCATGCTGATGGGGAAGGCGGCGCCAGCCGAAGGAACGCCCCCCGGGCTTCCGTTTGCAATCCATCACCACAATCTGGCCGTAGCGGGTATTCATCAGATTCAGAACGCCAACCTCGGCGAACTGGCGAAGGACAAGGTCTGGCTGTCCTGCACCCTGATCCTGCCGCTGCGTTCGAAGGGCGGTTCGGGTTCGCCGGTGCGGCCAGTAGCAATCGGCGTACCGGGACAATAGGCGGCGGATCGGACCCGCCCGTTGAAGACCGCGATGATGCGACCATTCACAGGGTGCCAGAGCGCGGTACTGGCCTGTTTTGATCCCTAGTGGCCTGATTTGATTTAGGCCGTGGCCTAGTTTGCCGCAGCACGTAATTTTGAGTTGTCGGAACCCGTGTTCTCGGCTTCGATGGTGCTTTCTCTCTCCAAGGACGCCTTGATGGTTCTTCGGATCACGGCGGTCATTTTTGCCCTCACAGCCTTCGGCTCAACTATCGCCGCAGCCTGCTGCCCCTAAGTAAAGAGGCCGTCTCATTGGAGGCCCCTTTCATTTCAGCAAGTCCTCGGCATCGTCGTCCGAGGTGGTCTATTTTGCTTTTGCGGGTGGCGGGCAACAGTACCAGATGGATTTGACCCCAGGCTGGCGACTGGTCCTCGGATGCGCGGCCTTTGCGGCACCCGTTGTCGCCATCCTGATCTACGTGCTCGCCATGTTCCTCACGGGCTCACTCCGTTTTTGACTGGCCTGATTTGAAATCGCGAGTGGCCTATTTCGGCCAGTACCCAGAGGGCCATATTTGCACCGCCGCACGCGCGTTCTTTGCTGGCGCGCCGGACGCGTATGCGAGCAAGTTGAACCTATATTCTGATATTTTCCGCCCTGATGATTGGCGACGATTTTTGGACTTTCATCGCAATGAAGCTTTCCATGTCGTGCGGCGTTCTGCCGGCAGGCTGGATCCTGAGGTCCTCGAACAAGGTCTTCGCCTTGTCCGACTTCAGGTAGTGGTTTGCCGCCGCATTCAGCCTAGCGATGACATCGGCAGACGTAACAAACGGTGCCACCAGCGCGTACCATACGTTGGCCTCGAATCCCGTAAGCCCCGACTCGGATGCGGTCATGACATCTCGCAGCTTGGGCCAACGCTGCGCACCGGCGACCGCGAGCGCCTTGATCTACCCGCTCTTAACGGTCGGGATATAGGCCGCGATCGAGTCCATCGCGATGTCGTTATTCTTGCCGATCAAGTCGGTGATAATGGCTGGACTTCCCTTGTACTGCAGATAATTGAATTTGATGCCCGGTTGCGTTCTGCAGACGGATGCCGATGATGTGGCAGAGTGCGCCGTTGCCCGGAACAATGTTCGCGTCTCAAGTGATGCTCGCTATCGTCAACGGTGCCGTCTTTCGCGGAGCGTGGCCGCGACAATTTGCTCGACGAGGTTGCGGAAGCGGTTCGGGGTTAGTTCGCCGAGTTCCTCTCCCGTGCGGCTCATCCGTGCACGCCAGCCGATTTCAAGCCGCAATGCGTTCTGACGCGCGAGTGATAGGTTAGTGAGGCGTGGGTCAGCGACAATCGGGGCCGCAGGCGGCAGAGGCCCGCGGACGGCCTCGATAGCCTGCAGGAGACCGACTAGAAGTTCATCTGATCCGGAGGGGCCCAGGAGCTCAAGCCCGACCGGCATCCCACGGTGGTCCATACCGACCGCGAGCGCTGCGGCGGGTAGCCCGCTCGCCGCGGCGACGAAGCAGGTCAGGTGATCGCTGACGTCTTCCCGCGCGCCGCCACGTGCGTCAACGGGGAGGAGAAGCGCGTCGAGGCGGCTCCTGACCATCGTCTCCTCAAGGACAGCGGCGTTGCGGGCGATCTGGCGAACTGCTTCGGCCTCGGCCAGAGGATCGGTCGCGACATCAGAAAGACATTGCGCTTCGGTCCACTCGGGGCGTGCGCGGCCGGAAGTGCAGATGTCCTTCCAGTCACGCCGCACCGCCGGATATCCCGCGAGGAGCGCGTCCACTTGTGGCACGGCGCCGTTCAGGAAGCCCGGACCGAGGGCCGGGTCAAAAGATGGCACGTGTATATCTTCGACAATGGTCGCGCCCGCTTTCCGTAAGCTTGCGACGGCGTTTCGGTAAACGTCGTGTGCACCATCCCGCGCGCCTCCCCAAAGGTTCTCGTCGCCTGCCTGCGTCAGGAGGCCGAGGCGCATGTTGGAAAGCCGCGCGTTGCTCGCGGCAGCGACGTTCCACCCAGGCGCTGTGGCGGCGTGGGCTCGCGCCAGCATCTCGCCGCTTTCCGCGATGTACCCCGGCACGCCGTTTATCGCGCCGATCGGGAACATACCCGCGGCGGAAAATCGGCCGTAAGTCCCACGCAATGCAACAGCGCCGTTGTAAACTGCCGGCAGCCTTAGCGAGCCGCAATTGTCGCTGCCTACCGCGAGAGGTACCATTCCGGCGCCAACAGCAGCCCCGGAGCCCGCCGAGGAGCCGCCGGAGGACAGCCGCGTGTCATAGGCGTTGCCAACCCGCCCGCCTGAGCCGGAAAGCCCGGCAACGCCCATGGCAAACTCATCCATGTTGGTCTTGCCGATGACAACGGCGCCAGCTGCCCTCAGTGCGGCGACAAAGTCTGCGTCCCGTCCGGCAACGTTGCCGATGAGTGAGAGCGAGCCGACGGTGGTCGGGAGATCGACAGTTTCCATGTTGTCCTTCACCGCGACCGGCAGGCAGTGGAGCGGCCCCGTGAGGCCGGATGCGGCAGTGAGATCGAGTGCCTCGGCATCTGCAATGGCGGAAGAATTCAGGGCAAGAAAGGCATTGAGCGGCGGACGCTCTGCGGCTGCAAGGTCGCGCGCGGCAATCCCTTGAAGGACGTCCTGGATCCGATCCCGACACGTCCCGGCCGCCACAGCATCGCTGCTCACAAAAAGAGCAAATAGCGCTGCCGCAACCGCGAGCCTGAGCGTCCCTGCCATTTCAACAATCCTCGCCTTACGATACCGAGCTTGTCGCGATTTCTTGATGCCTAGCACGCAGTCTCGCCATACGCGACTGTTTAGCCTTCTGCCCAATGTTGCCAAGAGGAGATACCCCAACCGACGAGCAGTCAGCGGAAAGACCCGTCGCGATGGCGAAAAAATTGCTGGTGCAGTATTTACTACGAATCGTCTGGTGAGGATTTGTGGCGACTTTTATCGACCGGCTGGCGGCGACTGCGCCCCGCCTAATCAAGCTTAAGGCCGTGTTCGTTTGATTGCGCCTGGCGCGCCTGTGCCAATTGGCTTTCGGATTCTCGACTCGACCCGTGGATCCGAACAGGGTCCGAGCGATTTCGGGTCGACGATGTATACGCGACCAACTTACCCGCGGTCGATCTCCCGCTAGACGGCGGAGGCCGGCAAGATCGCATCCGAGATTGTGGCAACGTAGTCGGCCATCCAGGCGCAATTGCGGAGACTGTGCGCGCGACTGAAGCGGTACGGCAAATGGGGGCGGCGCCCCGCATCTGAGCTCCCTTTCTCCGCGCTAGCCGCCTACGACGTCGTGAGCGGCACTGTTGCCAGCCTCTCGTAGCGCATGGAAAACGTCGGACGCGTTTCGCGGGATAATGCGCTCGAGGGCGAGACGTCGGAGCGTTTACTCAAACGTCTCGCGTTCGTCCCTGTAGAGCGAATGCCGTGCCGCGACCTGTTTGCAAAGCAGCTCGGCAAACTGACGCAATACCAAAACCGTGGTCACAGGGTCTTCGTGAAAATAGCGTTCCGCTCTCCATCCGAACTATACCAGCTTCGAGTCATAGCCGCTTAGAAACAACCCGAGGTTTTTTGTGGATTGCATGCTGATCCGATCTACGCGCCAGCATTAGTGCAAATGTTCGAGGGGAGCTGCATGCGACAGCATTGCAGGCGGGTCCGCTGCAATCTAAGTGCTCCCAGCACATGAGCTTTCTTTTGGATAGTCTTCCCGTGATGCAGACAAACTCTTGCTCATGTGCTTCTCCACTGAAGCGTTTATACTGGCAAGAGACTCAATGCAGTCGCCCGGCCGGTTCCTCTGAAAACGATTGGATGCCCTCGGTCTCGATCGTCTTAAAGAACTCGGCGTATGCATCGCGGTCGGTTGCGAATAGGTTGCTCCAGACGGTCGATGCGCCTTTGTGATCGGCAACCTCAAGAGACCAGCCTTCGCTGCGTCCAGCAATTCGGTAAATCTCGACGCGTACCGTCAGGCCGTCACGCGAGAACTCGCCGCATAGGGACGAATGTTCCAGCTCGATTTCGTTGTCGTTGTCCATAGCTTGGCTTCTATCCAGTTGGCCCCTTGAGTAGCCGGCCCTTGCGCGTGATCCGTTCTTCGGCGGGCAGATGCTTCATTTGCTCATTAAGAACGGCCTTGGCCATGTCCTTTGCGCGGGCCGCGCCTCTATGGGGCTTGCCGGATGGCTGCTGAGACAGACCCATTTCGATCATGTCGCGTATGGCATCGGATCGGGACAAGCCTTTGCGAGCAGCCCAGGCGTCAAGGCGGGCGGTCAGGGCCGTCGTCAAACGGAGGGCCACCAATGGCGTTTTGCCAGTTGCCTTCGGCCCCGGCTTCTTCTTTTTGCTCGCTGTTTTCATGATTGTGTTATACAAGGTTAGGACTTGCTGAGCAAGCGGGGCCGACCTCTAGAGCGGGCGACTGTCCCTTACGCTGTGACGATTGCCGACCCTGCGCGCGTGCGCGGAGTCGCTTCGTAAGCGTCCATTTCTAGCACGTAGCTTAGGCTGCGGCGGCTAGTCCGGTCCAGTTCCAGGGAAGCAGGTCATCGAGCCGGCTCATGGGGTGGCCGTGGGACATGCGTTCCA
>JAESGN010000890.1_pt1 | contig 12626 bp, 14 predicted proteins | sample 9269731 | NCBI WGS metagenome assembly JAESGN01 (sample SAMN15720683, study PRJNA650826) | algae metagenome | isolation source: Mojavia pulchra JT2-VF2 and co-occurring heterotrophs from desert soil | place: USA: Cadiz Valley, Joshua Tree National Park, CA | collected 1998-06-08
GAGTGCCAAGCATGGGTTGAGGAACTGGTCGGTTCCATTCGCAATAAGCAGGCATATTATCAGCGAGGTTTAAGAGCTATGAAGCTTATACAGCAAGCACTTTAGCTCTCTTGTCGCCCCTTGAAGCGCGCTCACTTACTGCTGGCAAAATAAAAGCGATGTGTAAGTGACAAGCCGCTTTTTGGCATGAGCAGGAATAAAATTATGTTGCAGTAACATTTCAACAGTGACTTGCTCGAATATCATAATTTTCTATCTGCACATAAGTATTGAAACCGTGGAAAGCCATAAACAAAAAATCTTGGTGGTAGACGACGAAGCAAGCATTCGCCGGATTTTGGAAACGCGGCTTTCCATGATTGGCTACGATGTGGTCACCTCTTGCGATGGTGAAGAAGCATTAGTAGTGTTTCGTTCTTCTTCGCCTGACTTAATCGTTTTGGATGTGATGATGCCAAAACTGGATGGCTATGGTGTGTGCCAAGAATTACGTAAAGTATCGGATGTGCCGATTATTATGCTTACAGCCCTGGCAGATGTAGCAGACCGAATCACAGGGCTGGAATTAGGCGCTGATGATTACATATCTAAACCATTCTCTCCCAAGGAACTAGAGGCGCGAATACGCTGTGTATTGCGGCGACGGGCAAGTTCTTCAAGTGCTGCTAGTGTTCCTAGTTCAGGAGTAATTCAAGTAGACAATCTCAAAATTTACACGAACAGGCGACAAGTTTACAAAGGTGATGAGCGGATACGATTAACGGGCGTAGAGTATGGCTTGCTAGAGTTACTTGTGAGCAACTCAGGCAAACCCTTTTCTCGTGGAGAAATGTTGCAGCAAGTATGGGGTTACGGTACAGAACAACACGCAGATAGCCGTGTGGTGGATGTGCATATCTCAAGGTTGCGCTCGAAGTTAGAAGATGACCCCGACAATCCAGAATTTATCCTGACAGCTAGAGGAAGTGGCTATCTTTTTCAAAGAATTATTCAAATTGAGCATTAACGGTGAGAGGGTGCAAATGTCGCACATCTTGACAACCAGAAATAGAGAACCGCGCCCGACCCATAACGTTTGAGAGTACTGTTTGCACTTGAGTAGAACAACAAATCTCTGGAGGGGAATAAACTGCATGAGCCAGACAGATGGAAATTACCAAAATGGAGGAACATCAGCTTTTAACAGACTCGAACAGCTTGAGGCAATGCTGACAACCCATGCCCAAATGCTGAATCAGTTGGTTCCATTGATGGCACAGGTTGCACAGATAGCTACCACCACATCAGAAACAGTCAATCGGCACGATCAAGCGCTGACTCGTATTGAAGAACAAACTTTTATTAACGCAGTACAACAGCAGGTAAACACAAACGCGATCGCAGATTTATCTATCGCAATTAACCAATTGGCAGTAAACCAAACAGAACTTCAAGCACTTATTCAGAATAATAGCGAGGCACTCGCCCAAGTGACGGCGAAAATTGACAAATTAGCCCAAAGGCAAGAAAACTTTCAACTACAACTGGAGGAAAGCGTCAGCAGGGTAATAAAAACTATTGATCACACAATTGACAGCACGGAAGAACTAGTTAGGCGATTGTTAGAACAAAGCAGTAATGAACGCAGCGCTTGATTTGACCAGTACGATAAGACGTTAATTTTGAATTGTTTAACTCCTTTGCTTGGCTAATGAAAAAATTGTAAAAATCATTGTCGCAATAATTATTACCGTATATGTAGCATGGTCAGTTTATGAATACCATTGATGTAGTGGTTTTATTCCCGCGAAAATTGGGATAACATGTACCACTAAATTGTGCTGTGTTATTAATTATATGAAACGGCTCATCGGCGGTGTGTCACAGCACTACTGAAAGCCTGCAACCGAAATCCAATAAACCAAGTTATGAAAGATGAATTTTTCTCTTATGGGTTAGACAACAAAGCTTCCTCACCTTGGCTCAAGCTATCTGAAGATGATAGAAAAAAATATTTATCGCCATTAAAACTCTCTAAAGTTTTGCGCTTGCATAAAGTAGTTAATTCAGCTACCACAATCACAAAGATTGCTATTGATGAATCCCAAGGAATTCTTGCTTGTTCATCAAGAGATGGAATGGTAAGTATTTGGCATCTTTTATCTGGTGAGGTGATCTCATCCTACTCTCATGAGAGTCATGGTTGTTCAGTTGTAATTGGAGAGAAGGGTGATGTAATCAGTGCAGGCTCAGATAACAAAATAAAAATCTGGAATTATTTATCTAATCAGCTTTTACGAACTTTTGAGACACCAGATAATGTAGGATGTTTGGCATTCAATCTAAAAGCTAATTACTTGGCTGCGGGGATAAATTACTCAAATAAAGTAATTGTATGGAATTTGAAAACATTTAAACAAATTGCTGAAATTAGTGATGAAAGATTCTGGGAATTTGAGCTATTAGCATTTAATGATACTGGAGAACGGTTGTATGCACGATTCGGACTTGGAGAAAATCGAGTCTGGGAAATGCCTTCTACAAAGCTGATTAGAGCTTTCTGTGATAGTCATTATGGAGAATGGAGCTACTGTTCAATTGACAACAGAGGAAGGGTTCTAGCTACTGCATCAGATCGAGATAACGAAGTATATCTATGGGATACGATCAGTGGCAAAAGAGTACAAGTAATTGAAGCTTCCCCAATATCGGATGGCGGCCCATTTGACCCCAACGTTCTTTTAAATCATAACGGTAGTATTCTTATTACTGCTACACTAAACGGAAATATCAGAATCTCGTGTACTCAAAGCAAAGAACTTTTGCAAGAATTTCCCGGTGCTCACGAAGCAGAAATAAGCTCATTAGCTATAAGTAATAGATATTTGGTATCTGGAGATCATGATGGGAATATCAAACTTTGGGAATTTAGTGTCTAATGAGAATTAGAGCAAAATTAGGCTCAAATAAAGCCCAAGCTGGCGAAATTCGCCGCGTCACTAGTTAGCGACGAAACCAACCGCGCACGATAAAACTCATGCTGCTTTTGAGTAGTGAAGCGGATTTAAATGGGGCGTTCCCAAGGTTCGCTGTACTGTCGATATCACAGACGCTTGAGAACTTCAATTAACGGTTTAGGCTCAACAGGACAAAACGAGTCAGGTATGAAAATGTAGAAGATTTAGTGAGGACAGTTTTACGATATTGAGAACTGGGTTGAACTGTTTGAGGAATTAGAACAGGTAGGGGATTAATCGTTTTGTGCGTTGCTTGTAAGCTTCATACTCATCACCAAAAGTATCCAGTAGCATCTGTTCCTCTTGTCCAACTCGTGTTGCATAAGCAATACTAAAGCCAATGAATCCTGATAGACCTGCAATAAAGTTGGACAGCAAAAGTGCTTGTGCAATACATAATAACAGGACAGAGGCGTACATTGGATGACGAATGTTTTGATAGACACCATTGGTGGATAGAGTATGCCCTTCTCGAATTTGTAGCGTTGATGACCAATTTTGCCCTAAGTCATGATGACTACGCCAAAACAACCATAGAGAGAGCGCAACAATCATCATACCTAATCCATTTGCCCAGATTGGTAATCGATAGTTAGCAAAGTTTAGCCAAGGAGATAAAGTATAAATTAAAGGCACAAACAGTATGCCAATTAATAGCAGAAGGCGCACTAATTTTTCCTGAAGAGGTTTTCTCTGCTCAACAATGATGTTCTGTTTTTGGATTTGTTGATAAGGAATTCTAACCAGCAGCCAAAAGACTATCCCTACTACAAAAATGCTTTTTGAGACAAATGGATTCATCACTTGCTCCTTGAGGTTACAAAACACTGAGTGATTAGTTACTTAAAATCATATTTAACTATCTGTCTGTTACTTTAACAAAGCTTATAAATTAGCTTAATTATTTGTCTTTTAAGAGATTGCTTAATCATTAAACCCAACCGCCCACCCCTCGCCCCCACAAGACATTCCACCGTCAGCCTGATCCCACCGCCGCCAACCCCGGCACCAACCGTTTCATGTCAACTGTGTTGTGGATGTACGTTCTTCCCCTCGCGCTTGGAGTAGAAAGTGGTATGGAACAGCAATTGACAAACTTTGTAATTCCATAAATGTTAAATATATTTCTCATACCAAGTTGCAGTCAGATGTAGTAGGATAAAAAAGTGATGGTGAAAAAGAAGTGAAGCTTTACGGGTATATATGGCTCAAGTGACACAAGCGTTTCCTCATCTAGATTTAGAAACGGTAAAGCAGAAAGTAAAGACGGCATTATCTTATTGGGAAAGACAAAAATGGTCAGTGATATATAATGCGCTGGCCGACCCAAGAACAGCGGCGGAGATAGCTTTACACGTTGGAGTATCTAAAGGATTTGTCAGAAAAGTAATTCAGCAATACAACCGTCAAGGAGAAGCCGGGTTATCAACGCCCCTTAAAGGAGGTAGACATAATTGCTATCTAAGCTGGGAGCAAGAAAAAGAACTGATAGATTCCTTTAAAGAAAAGGCGCGTCATGGTCAGATAGCAACCGCAATGCAAATTAAACTGGCCTATGAAAAAGAATGCGGTTTTCCTGTTCATAAGACCACAATTTATCGACTATTAGAACGGCATCAATGGCGCAAAATTTTCCCCAGACCAACTCATCCCAAAAAAGACCCAAATGCTGTTGATGAATTTAAAAAAACTTTCCACAGTTAGTAGAACAAATTAATCAAACAAGAAACCCATCTGATACTAGACCTGTAGTATTAATGGCAGGAGATGAAGGCAGATTTGGCCGGATTGGGGAGGTTCGAGCTTGTTGGTGTCCACAAGGGATACGCCCAACTGTACCAAAGCAGCAGGTCAGACAACACATTTATGCTTACGCCGCAGTTGCACCTCAATTAGGAAAGATGACCTGCCTAGTTCTGCCTTATGCTAATACTAAAATGATGAATTTATTCTTGTCACAGATTTCTCAAGAATTTGCCGACTATTTTGTAATTTTACAGTTAGATAAAGCCTCTTGGCATCGTTCTAATGCTTTAAAAGTTCCGGAAAATATTCGGTTAATTTTTCAACCCGCTCATAGTCCAGAATTAATGCCTGTTGAACACATCTGGGAAGATATTCGAGAAAAACATTTTTATAATCAAGTCTTTCCTACTTTAGATCAAGTTGAGGAGGTTCTGTGCCAGGGCTAGTTGAGCTTTGTTCTGATAGCGATCGCCTGCGTTCTTTAACTTTTTTTCCTCATCTCAGGATGCTACCTCTGAACGCAACTTAGTATCAAACTGCATTAGGTAACACATCTGGGAATAAAAATTGGATTCCTCCTAATCAAGAATAAGCAACGTTGGCATTATTAGAAATTGCTCAAATTGGGCAAAAGGAAACTATTCTTTTACTATGTGCAGAATTACAAAGTGCAAAATGCCATCGGGTATCTGTTGCAAATCAATTACATGAACTTACAGGCATTGCGGTCAAACATTTAGAATAACTTCACTTCCGAGCGACCGCTCGTTTATACTCGGACTTTTCAACGAATAAACCTTTTTTTACGCTTTATATACGCGAAAAAAAACTTAATTTAACTAATCCCATGTCCTCACTACAAACTTAACACTATAGCTATGATAATCTCCTCGATCAACAGCCATTATAGGAAATCAAACGACTCTTCTTATTGAGCGACAGTTTATAATATTACATAAAGATGATTAGAAAAAATGGTTAAGCCTAAAAATGTGTATCGCGGACACTCAATGGAAAAAGTTGGTCACGGTAAAAGAGCGGTATTTAAAACAACTATCAACGAAAAAGAATGGTCTGCCGTGACTGAATTAGAGGTAAAAACAGCAATTGATGCTTGGATTGATGAAGGAGTAGAGCCTTAGCTATTGCCTACATAGCTATAACTTTGTGCCGACATGAATAATTGGCTTGCAAAACTGGGAGGGACAGAATAGCCGATAATTGACCCCGCCGTAGCAGTCTCGTTGGGAAACTCATACCAATCAGGAAAACCCTGTAACTTCGCCGCTCCCGCAATTGACAAGGATTTGACCGTACCATCGGGCAACCAGATATCAGCGAACTTACTACGGTTGCAACCTTTGTGATCTGTGAAATGCGACCGCAGAATGGTATTGCAAGGTAAATGTCCAGGTTTATATTTGGACTGTGTACGTCCCCCAACTCTTTCTATTAACAGTGGTGTGGGCGCATTCCTGGCTAAAAATTTTTCCAAAGCTTGCTGCTGTTTAGGTAGTAGTTGAGAGCCAGGCATCGTAGGGATTAGATGAGCGATTGCCTCATGCCAACCGATAGGGTCAGATGTAGGTGGTAATGAGATAGTCAAATCCCGGCAAGCAATCAAGACTAACCGCCGACGCGCCTGGGGTAATCCGAATTTATCCATGCTGACTACGCTGTAATTGACCGAGTACCCCTCTTGCTCCAAAGCTGACAGGATAATACTGAAACTCTGACTGTTCTGATAACGCGGCACATTCTCTAGCGTGAACACCCGTGGCTGCAACTGTCGGATAGCTTCTGTTACAGCGATTGCAGCACTCAGATCGTCAGCCGTTTCGCCGCCCTTACCCGCTTTAGCTGTGTGGGCAAGGCTTACGTTGGCGCATACTGGGGAGGCATGGAGGTAATCGGGGCGGGGAAAACCAATAAATCCTGACTGCGCTACTTCTTGCACTGTTAGTTGGATTATTTTACAGCCATACTCGCTAAAGTTGTAGTGATGGGTTTTGGCGATCGCCCTGCTTAAGTCTGGTTTGCTTGGGTCAAACTCCACCGCGATAACTGGACGAATACCAGCCTGTACCATCCCAGCTTCAATCCCGCCACCACCCGCGAAAAGTACTACAGCGATCGGGGCATCATCTGGAAGAACTGGTTTTAATTTTGTGTTATCAAAATTTTTGCAGACATCCAATTTTTGTGATGGCTTTTTGGTTTTCGCTTTTTCGATAAAAGCGATAATATCTTCCCTAGTTGCCCCAAGGTGTTTTAGTGTGCGAATCATGGGGACTGTTTTAGTCATGCAGCCACCTCCATGACCAAATCATCCGGTACTTCAAAAATCCCCAACCGCCCAATGTAGGGAATCGGTCTAATCTCGCGTGGATTCTCCAGTTTCCAGTGGTACTGCCCAGGCATCCCCCAACCAAAACAATTCGCAATTCGCAATTCGCAATTCGCAATTAATTTCATTGCTTGATTTTCTCTTTAACTTTTCGAGTAGACGCAACTAAGATTTTTCCAATTTCTCTAGTTTCTTGAAGTAAGGATTCAAACTTAGTTTTATCAACCAATTCTGCCTCGATTAATATTTCTAACCAATATTCAGTTTCTCTTTCTTCCTTAAGCGCAATTTCTAATTTGCTCAGAAAGTCCTTATCAGATTGGGCGGATTGAGCTTCTTTAACGTTTGCACCTATAGAAGTACCACTTCGGAGTAACTGTTTTGATAATGTTCGACAAACTCCGGGTTTTTCATCTAAAAAAGTACAAGCTTTAACTATTCTTATTGCCAAAGCTTTCGTTCTATCGGCAATACTAAGTTGTTGATTCATTTCTTTTACTCCTAGTTAATAATTGCGAATTGCGAATTGCGAATTGCGAATTGTTTATTGCCCAAGGTTGACGCACAGATATTGCTTTCATAGCAGTGCCTTCTTAAAATGCCAACAATTGAACATAAGCATCCAACGCTGCAAGTGCCGGATGTGGATATATTTGAGACTTCAGCCCATTGCAGATTGTAGCGATAGTTCCTTGAGCGGAGAAAGTGAAATTGATATTACTCTGACGGTCACAACAGCGATATAAAACTGTTAGAAGAACAAAATTCAACTGTCTGAGAATTACATCTTCAGCCGCATGAAGCCGCCAAGTAAGGTTTTCTGAAGTAACCGAGCGCCAAGGATTGCCAAAAGAACATTTTTCAACTTCGGGCAGCACTTTTACTTTAAACCTGTAATCCCGGTCAGTAGTAGAGCATTCATCAGGGGCGAGAGCCGCCCATTGTTGTAGAAGCTTTTGGTATGTTGCGCTCATGTTGTCAATCCTCAAAATGTTGAGCTATGTGCTTGCGTTGTTTCTGTTCTTCCTTCAGCCATTGTCGTGCGATCGCCTTGGGGTCAATCTCATGACCATTTTTTGAATTGATTTAACTTTTCGCTTCCGTCCTGTGCGATCACAGTGACATCTATGGTTTTATAAACTTTTGTAAACGTTTGGAATTTCTACGAAAAATCTGAGTTTTGAATTGATGTCATAGTACATGGATATGTATAACTTCTATGAGGAGAAGACTTTTGTAAAGTTTAATGGCGTTATTTAATACGTTTTAGTTAAGGCTGCTGGGTCTATACTTTCAAATCCAATTTAATACTCAAAGATTTATAGATTTTTCAAAATATTTTTATTTTTAAAATACCTCGCTAATAAAAATAATAATCACATGGAAGACCTAACGCAACGCAAAATTTTATCTGCTCTAAGTCATGGAGCAATCTTTTTTAGCTCTACAATAATTTCGATTGGAATACCAATTGCAATTTTGTTAATTAGTGAAGATGTAGTAGTTAAAGAAAATGCTAAAGAAGCTTTAAATTTTTACGTAACATTTTACATGTATATAATTATATCTATGCTTTTATTTATTATAATTATTGGTCTTCCTCTGTTAATTGTGCTGCTAATAGTTAGTTTGATTATGCCAATTATTGCTATTGCCAAGGTTTTAAGCCAGCCGAATGTGCCGTACCGCTACCCATTAATTTTTCATTTATTTTAGCAATAAAAAAATTAACCTAACTGGCTGTAACGTTATTGAAATTGTTAGTCATACGCAAGAAAATTTTCATGCTACAAACTAATAATACGATAGAGTTTACTGATGCTATCTTAAAAGATTACCAAGTTTTTCGCAAACACAAATTATATTTAATTGTTAAGTATTAAATAGCTATTAACATAATTTGTGATTGACTAAACTTTATTGCTATTTATGGAGTGTTGCAATGTCTGGTTGCAGATTAACTCGTTGGGGCAGCGCCTTGGGTATTGCAATGTGTGCCAGCATTTCTGGTGCGAATTGTGCGCTCGCTCAAATTAGCTCGGATGGCACTTTGCCTATTAACTCTAACGTTAATAAACAAGGTGATACCTTTAACATTACTGGAGGAACACCAGCTGGCGCTAACTTGTTCCACAGCTTTAAGGGGTTCTCTGTCCCTGCTGGCAATACTGCTTTTTTTGACAATAATACAGCTATTCAAAACATTATTAGTAGAATCACAGGTGGGTCAGTTTCTAACATTAATGGCTTACTGAAAGCTAATGGTAATGCTAATCTATTTCTAATCAATCCAAATGGGATTGTTTTTGGTCAAAATGCTCAATTAAATATTGGTGGTTCTTTTGTTGCGACTACAGCGTCGGCAATCTCTTTTGGGAATCAAGGTTTTTTCAGTGCCTCCAATTTGGAAAGTTCTCCATCTCTGTTGACGGTCAACCCAACTGCATTCCTATTTAATCAAATTCAAACTGCATCTATCCAAAATAACTCAGTTGCTAGCTCCGGTTTAAACTCATCTTCGGAGTTTACTGCTACGGGTTTGCGCGTACCAGATGGCAAGAGCTTGCTGTTGGTAGGTGGTGATATCAATATGGATGGTGGAAGTCTGTATGCTTTTGGTGGGAGAGTCGAGTTAGGTGGGTTAAAAGGTGCGGGAACAATTGGGTTAAATTTATACGGTAATAATTTAAGTTTGAATTTTCCCAGTAGTGTAGAAAGAAGTGATATTTTCCTAAGCAGAGGCGCTCGTGTATATGTGGATGCAGGTGATTTGACAATTAAAACTAATACTCTGCTAATCAAAGATGGAGCACAGGTAAGTGTTAGTACAGATGGTGCGGGCAAGGGTGGAAATATAAGCGTTGATGCCCAAGATGTGCAAATTATTGGAAGCGATGATAATGGGTTTAGTGCCTTGTTTGCTCACGCACAAGGACGCTCAACAGGGGATGCAGGTGATTTGACAATTAAAACTAATACTTTGCTAATCAAAGATGGGGCATGGGTAAATGTTAATACATATGGTGCGGGCAATGGTGGAAATATAAGCGTTGATGCCCAAGATGTGCAAATTATTGACGCTGGCTTATCTGCTAACGCATATGGCTCAGGAGATGCGGGTGGTTTGACAATTAAAACTAATACTCTGCTAATCAAAGATGGAGCACAGGTAAGTGTTAGTACAGATGGTGCGGGCAAGGGTGGAAATTTAACTGTTGATGCCCAAGATGTGCAAGTTATTGGAATAGACTTTGATGCTTGGCCTAGCAGTGGCTTGTCTGCTAACGCATATGGCTCAGGGGATGCAGGTGATTTGACAATTAAAACTAATACTCTGCTAATCAAAGATGGGGCACGGGTAGATGCTAGTACATATGGTGCGGGCAAGGGTGGAAATTTAACTGTTGATGCCCAAGATGTGCAAATTATTGGAAGCAGTGATGTTGGGTTTATCATTACCAGTGGCTTGTTTGCTAACGCACAAGGAGGCTCAACAGGGGATGCGGGTGATTTGACAATTAAAACTAATACTCTGGTAATCAAAGATGGGGGATGGGTAGGTGCTGGTACATATGGTGCGGGCAAGGGTGGAAATTTAACTGTTGATGCCCAAGATGTGCAAATTATTGGGACAAGCGCTAAAGGTCAGTTTTCTAGTGGCTTGTTTGCTGACGCACAAACAAATAATTCATGGTTAGCTGACGTACAAATAAATTTAACAGGGGATGGGGATGCGGGTGATTTGACAATTAAAACTAATACTCTGTTAATCAAAGATGGGGCACGGGTAGATGCTAGTACATATGGTGCGGGCAAGGGTGGAAATTTAACTGTTGATGCCCAAGATGTGCAAATTATTGGAAGCGGTGATGTTGGGTTTATCATTACCAGTGGCTTGTTTGCTAACGCACAAGGAGGCTCAACAGGGGATGCGGGTGATTTGACAATTAAAACTAATACTCTGCTAATCAAAGATGGGGCACAGATGACTGTGAGTAATCAAGGCCCAGGAAATGCTGGGAAAATACTAGCTGAGGTTCTTGACATCCGTTTAGACAATCAAGGAAAACTCACCGCTGAATCGGTATCAGGTAAAGGTGGAGATATTCAACTAATTGCAGGAAAGCTACTTCTGATGCGTCGTAATAGTTTAATATCTGCAACTAGTGGCGTTGCTAGCAATAATGGATTCGACGGCAATATAAACGTCGATACCAAATTCTTAGTAACTGTCCCTTTAGAAAATAGTGATATTGTTGCAACTGGTTTTGGACGAAGCCCTGGTAGTAACATTCAGATTAATGCTGAGGGTATTTTTGGCAGTCAATTTCGGAAACAGCAAACCTCAGAAAGTGACATTGTTGCAACCGGACGTGTCACATTAAATACCCCAGATATTGATCCTAACAACGGTTTAGATGATTTACCAACAATAGTTGTAGACCCTGAAGTAGTACAAATCTGCGATACTCCTGGTTATGCTCAAAGCAGTTTTATTATCACCGGACGCGGTGGTTTACCTTCCAATCCTACGAAGGATGTTGCGGCTCCTGATGGAGTAGAAGTAGGTTGGGTATCACTCAAGCCCAGAGGCGATGCCAAAGACGGGCTACGCCTACGCAACAGTTCATCGGTTATTACTAAGCCAATTAGCAATATGCCAGAACGCATTGTAGAAGCAAGCGGCTGGTCGGTGAATAAGAAGGGAGAAGTGGTACTCACAGCTAATGTGTCTAACACCCGCCGTAGTTCATGGCAAAACGCCATAGCTTGCAATATTCCTCACGCTCACAAGTAAAAACGCACAATAGCGCTCCCCCAGATCAAGAACAGCTTACCTCAACAAATAACGCGCACACTCTTGGTGCTATTTCCTTAGCCTTAAGGGGGAATGACATTGATAAACAAACTAGTTGAATTGTTATACCAGTCTGAGTGCGATTGCATCTTTGACAAGAGCGCGATCGCCTTGCCAACCCAACAAATTATTCCATCCACTGCACCCAATCGGGAGCATCTGCAACCAACTGGCCAAATTTAAGAGGCTCAACCTCATCAAACTCCAACATCACCCCCCAACGCTCATCACTCGTTAGGGTACTGAGGAATTCTTTAACCGATTCCACACCATACTCCACCCTTTGAATCACTAACCCAGCATAATATTTAACTCTTCCCCACCACAGATCACTCTGGTTCTCATCGCCGTCCATACCCCCCTGATTATTACTTCCATCTTCATTAGCAGGGGGGTTGGACGGAGCAGAATTAGGCATGGGGGCAAGGGTGCAGGGGTGCAGAGGGGAGGATTTGAGCAAGTTTGCTCCCCTGCTCCTCTGCTCCTCCGCTCCCCTGCTTCCATACATAGTCTGCATTTTAGCTGCATAAGCCGCCTGATGTTCTTGTTCTGCCTGCCGCCTTCTCTCCCTCTCCTCCCGCTGCCGTTGCCGATAATCCAATACCTTCTGAGCAAATGCAACATCATCGGGATTGAGCCGATAGTACCGAACCCGTTTGCCATCCTCAACAGGCCGCCT
>JAESGN010000894.1_pt1 | contig 12517 bp, 18 predicted proteins | sample 9269731 | NCBI WGS metagenome assembly JAESGN01 (sample SAMN15720683, study PRJNA650826) | algae metagenome | isolation source: Mojavia pulchra JT2-VF2 and co-occurring heterotrophs from desert soil | place: USA: Cadiz Valley, Joshua Tree National Park, CA | collected 1998-06-08
TCTTGGCTCGAGCTCAACGTCCGCAACGGGTTGGTTTGCGAAGCAGCCATCGCCCCCTAAAGAGGACCTCTGATCCACGCACGGAATGTCGTCTTTCCGGCATGGTCCGCATGACCGCTCCTGGCGCATTGCAGACTTCGGTGAGCAAAGGAGGGCAGGGGTCTTTGCGCCTAAGCGGCATTCAACGAAACGGAACTCCAGCTTAGACGCAGTTTCGTTCGTGCGCGCCAGCACGAGAAAGTCGCGCACGGGCCGTTCCCTATACGAGTTAATCCAACAACTCTCACGCGCACGTGATCGGGGGTCAGCTTGACCGTTGGGGTCGCTTTCTGAACCACTGTTCGTCAAACGGGATGGGAGGATCGCGGTGAGGCAGGGGCTGATGGGGTGGGCATGTCTGGCGGTGCTGGGGCTTGGATCTTCGGCCCAGGCGCAGCAGAGAGACACCTACTTCTACGACGTGCAGGGGGTGCTGTCAGGTTAACCGGGTGCGGATGAAGTTCGCCTAACTCTGGCCGATCTAAGCGACCGCCCTCGCCCAAGCGGCGTCCGCCTCGGCGCGGAAGCGGCGAAGGGTCGGGCGGCTGATCAGATGACGCTGGACGTTGAAGGTATTGTAGATCGCGGCGTGGATGGTGAGGAATCGCTGGGCTGAAGCTTGAGATTTGAAGCCCTGTTGTTGCCGTTCTCGTCGTCGGATCGGCAGATGTGAGTTCTCGATCCGATTGTTTTCTCTGAGGCAGCCCGGTCGGTGGATCTGAGCGAGACCAAGCTCTCGAAGCGCCGCGCCGTAGGACAGCAGGCCATCGGTCGTGATCTTTTCCGGCTCAATGGGCTGGTTGCGCAGCAGGCGCCCCAGCAGTGCCAACGCCGCTTCCGTATTCCTTCGTCGCTGAACGACGAGGTCGAGAACTTCGCCTTCGTCATCGACGGCGCGCCACAGATACATCCGTCGGCCACCGATCCAGCAGACCATTTCGTCAAGATGCCAGCGTGGCGACGGCGTCGGCCGGCGCCTCTTCAGCCGTCGAGCGATCAGCGGTACGAACTTGATCGTCCAGCAGCGGATGGTCTCGTAGCTGACATCCACGCCCCGTGCCGCGAGAAGCTCTTCAACGTCGCGAAGGCTCAGGCTGAAGCGAAAGTAAAGCCAGACGGCATGGCGGATCACGTCGGCAGGGTAGCGGTGGCGTTTGAAGGATAGTGGCTTCACGAAATGCGATCTCCGATCAGGCCTTAAGGCTGCCTGAGTGGAGACAAGTTAGCGTTAGACTGACAGCACCCCCGTTAGACTGCCAGCACCTCCGCGCCAGCACCAACCGGGGGTCAGACTGACAGCACAGACCCGCCTCATCTTTTGAGGGGAGGGATGTGGGCCGGAAGCCCTATCGGGGTAAATTATATAAATAATTCAATCGGAAATGGCGGAGAGGGTGGGATTCGAACCCACGGTACCCTTCCAGGCACGCCGCATTTCGAGTGCGGTACATTCGACCACTCTGCCACCTCTCCGCGGCGCCGATATCGCTTGGTCGAGCGAGGGGCTTCTCTAGTCGGAGCCGCAGCGCTTCGCAACCCGTTTGCGAAAGAAATCCGACGCTATCTTTGCGCGGGCAAAGAGAGGCCCGGCGCGGCGCCGGTCTGGGCGTCCACCCCCTTGAATCGAAACAGTTCGGCAGGCCGGCCGCCAGTGGTGGAAGACAGCTGTCCGGTGGGTTCGACCAGCCCTGTTCGCTCCACGCCGCGCCGGAAATTCTGCTTGTGCAAGCTGAGACCCGATACGGCCTCGGCCCCCGCCTGGAGTTCAGACAGGGTGAAGACGCCAGGCGTCAGATCGAACAGGACCGGGCGGTATTTGAGCTTGCTGCGCAGCCGGCCGAGCGCGGTCGCCAGGATGCGCCGGTGATCGGACGACATGATGCGGCCCGGCATGGACTGTTTGGGCGACTGGTCGGCGTCGCGCCAGGCCTCGCTGACCAGACGCGCTTCGTAGAGCAGTTCATAGCGCTCCAGGACCCGCTCCTCGTTCCAGCGATGATCGGGCGTCAGGGCGAACAGGGCGCGGGCGCGAGCCAGGCGGTGCTCGTCGTCATCGGCCCAGGCGTGCAAACCTTCTGTGATTCGCGCGTCGTGACCGCCGCGCCGGTCTTCCCAAGGAAAGAATTCGAACACGGCGTCCCAGCGGGCGTCGTGTGTCTGGCCTTCCGCCGCGTCAGGCGTCAGGGCCAGATAGCCGACGGACACCTCTCTGTGACGGCCAGGACCGGGGGTGGCGCGCGGCGAGGCGCGGCCCGCGTCGCCGAAGGTGTAGAGCTGTTCGACGAAGCCGAGCCGAAACCCGGTCTGAACAGTCACGAAGTCCCGCAGAGCGCGTTCGAAGGTGCGGTCGCGCACCGGATCGAACGGCCCGAAGGGCAGGGCGCGCGAACCGTCCTCGGTCGGGGTGGTCAGGACGACGGCCTGTCGGTCTTTCAAGGTCATCACGACCGCCGACAGACCGATGCGAACGCCGTCCTCCGCCCCTTCGGTCATTGCGCTATTCCGTGTGCCAGGCGTCGTCGGCGGGGATCAGGCCGACGGCGCCAGCCAGGACGCGATAGCGTTCCAGATAGCGGGCCTGGGCGACCGGCGCGGGTTGGGGTTCGATCGTCAGGCTGTAGCCCTCGGGCGGGCTGCCGAAGAAGCCCAGCGATTCCTTTTCGGTGAAACCCGCCAACTGCGTCGCCTCGAAGAAGGCGCAGGCCTTGTCGGCCTTCTTGATCAAGGTCTTGATCGTCTGCGGCGTCTTGGGCGGCAGGCCGTAGCGCAGGTGAATCGCGGCTTCCAGCTTGGCCTCGAAGTCCTTGTAACCCGCCCCGAGCGCCGCCTTGAACGGCGAGATCATGTCGCCGATGACGTATTCCGACGCGTCGTGCAGCAGGGCGGCCAGACGCCATTTCGGATCCAGGCCGGGCTTTATGTGGGCGGCGATCTCTTCAACCACGCACGAATGCTGGGCGACGGAAAACGCGTGTTCGCCGACGGTCTGACCGTTCCAGCGAGCGACGCGCGCCAGGCCGTGAGCGATGTCCTCGATCTCGATGTCGAACGGCGACGGGTCCAGCAGATCCAGGCGACGACCGGACAGCATGCGCTGCCAGGCGCGGGGGGCGTTCTTCTTGTTGGGGCGCTCGGCCAAATCGCGTGTCCTGATCGCTTGTCGGCTGGTCAGGTGACGCAAAGATACACCGGGATCAAGCGGGAGGGACCAGACGGCACAGGAAATCGCCGCGTCAGCGGCCGACGTTCAGCGTAACCAGTTCCTTGGCGTCATCGAAAATGCCGTCGTTTCGGCGATCCTTGGACCTGACCACGGCGATGACGATCGGGCCGCCGCTGGGGCCGCGCGCCTCGAAGCCGACCTGTCGCCAGCCCGCATCGCCGGGCTGATCATCAGCCAGGATATAGGTCATGCGCGTCGCCGCGCCCGGCGCACGGGTGCGCACGCGGGTGGAGTTGTCGTTGGCGTCCACGCTGACCGTCGAGGTTTCGGTGCGGACGTTCTGTCCGTCTTTGGACTGAATGCTGATGCCGCCGATGCGGACGCTGGCGTTATCGCCCTGGGTCTCGATCTTCAGGCCCGGCAGGCGGACCGAGGCGTCCTCGCCGCGCGTCTTGATGTCGACACCAGGCGCCTGGACGGAAGTCGTATCGCCTGCCTCGATTGATGGAGGCGGCGGCGCATCGCCTGCGCCCGGGGCAAGCCGCGCGACCGTGTGGGGCAGATCGGCGCTGGCGCGCGCTTCGAAGTCCCGCAGCACGTCATCGACGGAGCGATCATCCAGCTTGACCAGATGCAGCACGACGTCGGCGCCCTTGGGGCCGCCATAGACGCAGTTCGCGCCGCCCGCCGCCGCCAGGCCCTTCCGCGTCAGGACGCCAAGACTGTCCGGGCATTGCAGGGCGTCGATCACCTTCAACACGCCCGCGCCCTGATCGTCGCTGGAGGAGGTGGTGGTGATGCGGACCGAGTTGTCGCCGTCGCAGGCGGCCAGGCTGGCGCTGAGGGCTAGATAAAGCAGGATATGACGCATGGTCGAACCTCTCTTGGCCCCCATTCTGCCCGCTGCAGCCGCGTGATCCAGTGAAATCGCGGTAATCACCGGGTCAGCCGCCGGGGCGCGAGCCTTCGCGGCGGTTCAGGAACGCCAGACGTTCGAACAGATGCACGTCCTGCTCGTTCTTCAGCAGCGCGCCGTGCAGCGGCGGGATCAGCTTGTTCGGCGTCTTTTCACGCAGGGTCTCGGCGTCGATATCCTCGACCAGCAGCAGCTTCAGCCAATCCAGAAGCTCCGAGGTGGACGGCTTCTTCTTCAGGCCCGGCGTGTCGCGGATTTCGTAGAAGGTCTTCAAAGCCTCGGAAACCAGGCGCGGCTTGATACCGGGGAAGTGCACGTCGACGATGGCCGACAGGGTCTCGGCGTCGGGGAAGCGAATGAAGTGGAAGAAGCAGCGGCGCAGGAAGGCGTCGGGCAGCTCCTTTTCATTGTTGGAGGTGATGATCACGATGGGGCGCACCTCGGCGCGGATCGTCTCGTCCGTTTCCTGGACGTAGAACTCCATCCGGTCGAGTTCCTGCAGCAGGTCGTTGGGGAACTCGATGTCGGCCTTGTCGATCTCGTCGATCAGCAGGACAGGGCGGACAGGGGCGGTAAAGGCTTCCCACAGCTTGCCCTTCTTCAGATAGTTGCGCACGTCATGAACGCGCTCCTCGCCCAACTGGCTGTCGCGCAGTCGGCTGACGGCGTCATATTCATAAAGTCCGTTATGGGCCTTGGTCGTGGATTTGACGTGCCAGGTGATCAGCGGCGCGTCGAAGGCCTTGGCGATCTCATAGGCCAGGACCGTCTTGCCTGTGCCGGGCTCGCCCTTGATCAGCAGGGGACGCTCTAACGCGACCGCAGCGTTCACCGCGACCTTGAGGTCGCTCGTGGCGATATAACGGTCCGTGCCTTCGAAACGGCTCATAGAAAAACCCACTCCGTGTTTCCACGAAGTGGGTTAGCGGATCACTTGCGTCGTGAACAGCGATCAGGTGATGCGCTTCGCGGAGACCGGATCGCTGGCGGGGAAGGTCTCTTCCAGACCCTCATCCACCAGCGCCTCCTGGCGGCTTTCGGACTTGTCGATCTTGTCGAGCTGGTCCGGCACGCCGTCCTGCGAGGTCGTGCGCTTGGCATGCGGGGCATCGGGCGACGCGTCGTGACGGGCCTTGTCGTCGGTCATGTCATTCTATCCTTATCGCGCCGGAGCGTCTTGATCGCCGTCCGGGCCGTATCCCAGGTCGGTGATGTCGTCGTCCGAGAGCCGTTTGGCCTCCCAGTGGGCGGCGCTGGCCTGTGCGCCGCGTTCGTTTTCCATCAGGCCCGAATAGACGAGCTCGACTTCATCCTGCGCTGTCGCAGGCCCGCCTTCGGCGTCGATCTGATCGCGGTTTTCACCATCCACGCCCAAGAGGGCGTCGGCTTCACGTTCGATGCCGTCGAGGGCCAACTGGTCGTCCAGATCGATCTCGGCGTCCTCATCGAAATCCTCTTCGTCGGCGTCGCCATCGGTCTGGGTCACGTCCAGCACCTGGTCGGCTTCATCCAGCAGGAATTCGCCGTCGCCCTCGTCGTCCAGATGGGTTTCGTCGAACGTCTCAGACTGTTCCTGATCGTCCTGGTAGTCGTTGTCCGGCATGGTCGTCTCCTCTTCGACAAGCCAACGCAACGGCGACGATACGCGTTCCAGCGGATCGATCTCACAAGGGATGGTTAACCGATGCCGGGGTAGGGTCTGATTCACTCGGAGCTGTCGTGCGCGACCGGCTCGACCACGACTGGAGTACGGTCCTCAATGGCCTTGAAGCTGTCGCTGAAACCCGGCGAGAAGTTCGTTTTGAATGGCGCCGTGGTCCAGAACGGCGATCGTCGCGGCGTGCTGATCCTCCAAAACCGCGCCAGCGTCTTGCGCGAGAAGGACATCATGCAGGCCGAGGACGTCACCACGCCCGCACGCCGCATCTATTTCCCGATCATGATGATGTATCTGGACGAGAGTTCGGCGTCGAAATTCTTTGACGAACTGGCTCTGCGGATCACCGAATTCATGGGCGCGACGCAGAATCCGGACATCCTGGCCGAATGCGTCTCGGCCTCGCGTCATGTGCTGGCTCGCGAATACTACAAGGCCCTGATGTCGGCGCGTAAGATTGTCGAGTATGAAGAGAGAGTGCTGAATGTCGCTTCAGGCCTACACAGCGGCGACAGCGAGGGCTGAGAGCCCGCGCGACCTGGAATACCGTCTGTTCGGTCAGGTCACGCGCGCTCTGGTTCACGCCTCAACCGTCGACGAATCCGACATCGCCACCCGTATCGACGCGCTGGACTGGAACCGGCGCCTCTGGTCGACGCTGGCTGGCGAGTGCAGCGACCCCGGCAACGCGCTGGGCGCTCCGATGCGCGCGCAAATCATTTCCCTGAGCCTGTTCATCAACCGCCATTCCTCGGCGATCATGCGGGGCGAAGAGAGCTTTCAGGATCTGATCGATATCAATCGCATGATCATGCAGGGCCTGTCCGGCGGGGCATCGCCGACGCAGTAGATCGCCACGCGTTCACGAAAGCGCGAAGCCCATTGGCGCAAGGCGTTGAGCCGTCTTATGTTTCGCCTCCCTGTTCAACAGTCGAAAGGAAGTCAAACCCACACATGTCTCATACGAGGCGCGGGGTTTGGCGGGGCAGGGAAGGGGTCGGCTTAATGTTGGAAAGGCCGCATTTCGCGGTCGCAAACTTCGTAAAAGTCCTCGACGATTTTGTTCAGATCATTGCGGAGTTTCGGCCTCTGCTTGATAGCTTCATCTCTTTCGCCGGGTATCCGACTGGTCAGCATATCTGATGTGCCCTGATAGTCCGCTGCGAGATACCAGAGGCGGTCGATGATCGCCTTCATTTCGCGTGGAAAGAGATATTGGGCGCGCTTCGACTCTTCGAGAAACGCCGTATCCTCTTCCGTCCAAAAATCCTTTTTGGATCGGACGCGGCTCACGAATCTGTTGAGCACCACGACGAAGGCATATCGCTTCTCGAAAAGCTCAAGGCGAATGCGGGCCTCTTCGGTTGAGGCCACGCGATCCGCGATTTTGGCTTGCAGTTCTTGGATACGGGACTGCTTCAAGCCGACGATCAACGCCGCCAAAACAGCGGCGCAGCCTGTGAACAGCGTCGCCCACGCACCCCAATCGACTTCACATTGTGCCGGTATCATCAACCAGATTTGCGAAGCGTTCGACCGAACGTCAAGCCGCGATCTCGTCCACCATACCCACGAGGTCATCAGCCGACAGGTGGCCGTAGCGATCTGCCGTAATCTGGATGCTGGCGTGACCGGCCAGCTTGGACACGAGCGCGATTGGATGTCGCTTCATCGCCTTGGTCAGCGTGGTGTGGCGGGTGGAGTGGTAGCGGACCAACGAGAAGTCATGGCCGCGCCCGGCCATGTCCTGCCTGACCGCCTTCCACATTCCCCAGAGAACCGATGCGGTGAAAGGAAAGAGCGGGCCATTTCCCGCCTGTAGGCGCAGTGCCGGAAGCAGCCTGACAATCTCGGCCGACAGCGGGACGATCCGGGGCTTTTTGCTCTTGGTCGTGTAGCGTTCGAAGATCACGAAGTGCCGGGCGTCGCGCTGCTCGATGTGTCCCGGCCAGACCCGCAACGCCTCGCCTCGCCGACAGGCCGTGGCCAGCAAGAACCTCATGAAGGCGTCGAACCGGCTCCAATCGCGGTGCGGCTCGGCCTCGCGCCGGGCGGCGATGACCTCGAACATGTCCGCCAGTTCGGCGTCGGAGATCGTGCGTTCTTGGATGTTGTTGATGTCGAACGTCGGGAAAGTCGGCTTGGCTTTCAGGACCGGCGAGCCATCGTCGTTCGTCATCCGCGTGGCGATGGTCAGGGCGTTGGACAGGGTGTCCAGCTTACGTTTGACGGTCGCGGGCGCCGCCGCCTTCCGGCCGTAAGTCTCAAGGTCTGACGCCAGTTTCTTGAGCCGGGTGTAATGCAGATCAGCGATGTCCTCTTCGCCGATCAGAGCGGCAAGCTGCTTGATGTTGGTGCGGAGGGTGGCCTTGGATCGGGCGCCACGCCATTCGTGCACTTCGCAGTAGCGCAGGAGTTCGCGGACCTTCACGGTTTCTCTTTCAGCAGCTTGGCGATCTTGAGGGCGACCTCTTCGCCCTCCGGGGTTAGGCGCAGGAATTTCTCGCGTCGGTCGTCCTCGTTTTCCTCGACGTAGGCCCAGCCCAGAGCGTCAGGCTCCTTCTTGGTGGGCTTGAGGAAAAGTTGGTAGCTGCGGCCGATGGACTGACCGAGCAGTTCATCACCGTGCTTATCGCTCCCAGCCTTCTCACGGATGGTCGCGATGGTGATGTTGTGACCAAGGCTGACCTGTTCGACGATCATCGCGAACGTCAGCAGTTGGCGCACCGTCACACGGGTCGGTAGTTCCTTCGCGAGGGTTTGAAGGGCAGCAGCGAACGTCATGAACGTCCAGACGTGGGGTTTGATCGAGGCCATGGCCGAATCCTTTTGCACGAGGCGCAAAGGATGCGTCGGCTTGGCCTTAAGCTCAATGAACATATCGAGCGTGTCGTCGCACGACAGGGCGGCAGACCTCATTTGCGAAAACCCGAGAAGAAGCCATCGAGGCAGAACAGGGTGATAAGGGCTGCGACCGGCGCGATTGCGCCAAGCTCGCTAAACCAATCGCCCATGCCCTTGAGGATCATGGACGCGGCATGAAGCAGCCACAGCAACGATCCACCCGACTGTCGCAGTTGAAGTTCGAGGATCGTCGCGAAGAACCCCGCGATAATCACCTTGGCCCAGCCCCGAGCCGCCCTATTCGCTTCCATCATGACAACCTGTTATGTGCTTTGGAATCATGATGGCGCCGATGACTCTTTTGGTCAATCGTGTCAAAAAGAAAGACCGCCTCGTTTCCGAGACGGCCTTCTTTGTTCAGAACAACCGGGATACGGCGCCGAACCACGAGATCAGAGGATGCAGATTGCATCCCAAAACCATGCGGAACATTGCCCCACTCGGCTGGCTGACCTCGATAGCGAATAACAGGTTCAAGTCCTGTCTCCTCTACCTCCTGCATCCCGGTCCCTTGGGGTAGTCGGGGGATGCTTTAGGCCAGCGTAGGCTGGGGTTTGTTTGGCCTGTGTTTGGTCCGGTTCTGGTGACCCCTTACACGCTCCGACTATATCGTTGGCGATTGCGCGCCTTGGGTGGGAGATGGTTAGCGAGCTTTGCGGCTGCAAGAGCCAGCGCGAAAAAATGCGACTGCGCGCCTATAACCGTCCGCAACCGGTGATAGCCTGACGCTATTACATCTGATGGATCAGCATATGAGTCGCGGCTTTTCTGACAACTGCCTGTTCTCGCGATACGACGGGTTCGCAATCCAGCATGAGCGGATTCAAAACCTTCAGTCACAAATCGCCAACCTTCCGGCTGAACGCATACTCAACACCGATATCGACGCGCTGATCGACTACTATGTCGCGTCGAACCACATCGACGTCCCAAGGCTCAGATTGGATGAACTCACTGCCGAGCATAGCGAGCGTCAGATTGAGGTGAATGATCGCTACTACGACGGTGGCACTTACATGGTGAGCGGCGACAACTATCGGATCGAGATTCCCTTTGATGGGCGCGAGGAGGTGTTCCATTGGTCGTCGAATATGTCGAGCAGCCCGCCGCGTGCGGAAGTCATTCAGAATATGGTCGTCTTTAACATCGCAGGGCGCGAGATAAGCGCGGAGCAGGTTCAGAGAACGATCAAGGAAACCACGGGAAACATTGCTCAACATCTGGATTGGTCGCGATCATTTTGGGCCGGTTTTGACACTAAGGTCAGGCAGACCGCGCAGCTTGGGCTACGGGACCGCGAAGCAAAGCTCTTCGCTTCCAATGCACAGAAATCCGCACTCGCGAACCTCGGCATCAAGCTGAAAGAGAAACCCGCCGATCCCAACGCTTATACCCCACCTCCTATCAAAACTCGGATCGTGCCGCAGATGCCGCCCATGACGCCATCGCGACCGGCAGACCCAACCCTCGACAAAGAGTCATACGCCCGCATTCTCGGTCTCGTTCGGGGCGCGGGTCGGAGTATCGAGCAGAGTTCATCTCGGACACGGAGCCTCGACGAAGAAGGGCTTCGCGACATGTTCCTTGTTCCCTTAAACGCTCACTTCGGCACAGCTACCGGCGAAGCATTTAACTTTACCGGGAAGACCGACATTTTGATCAAAGAGCGCGGCGGCAATCTTTTCGTCGCTGAATGCAAGTTCTGGGGTGGGGCAGCGCAGTTTGCGGCAACCATCGACCAACTGCTGGGCTATCTGACTTGGCGAGACACTAAGTGTGCAATCATTATCTTCAACAGGAATGTCGGATTTAGCGGCGTGGTTGAACAACTTGCTGAACTTCCGAAGCGGCACTCTCAATATATTTCCGGTCCCCGGCACCTCGACGATACAAGCAACGAGTTTACGTTCAGGCTTCCAAACGACCCCGACCGACACGTCACGATTTCGGTCTTGGCGTTCGATCTCGGACCGAAAGAAACCACCTAATCGACGCCTTTATTGAGCAGATAGGTTTCAAGGAAGGCGGCAGCTTCTTCGCGATCCGCTTCCACCTTCACCAGATGGTTTTCCAGTTCGTGGAGACGGGTCCGCGCTTGGCTGATGTCACCGCGGGTCTTCAATGCGCTCGCTTCTGCGCGCTTCCACATGTCCCACATTATCGCGAGACGCTGCGGTGTTAGTTCCTCGGGGGAGTAGATCATAGCTCGCCCCGGACCATCGCCCAGAGTTGACGAAGGATCGTGCCGTCGCGTTCGTCGCGCCCGCGCTTTGCGTTCAGACGATAGCGAGCATGGTCCTTGCGGTTCTTGAGCATGGCGATTGCGTCAGCCGCAGACACGGGTTGACCGTGGTAGTGAAAGGGCGACATCAAGCTACGCCCCGCGAAAAACGAAATAAGCGTTGGAACGATCTTGTCTTTCTTCGCCGAATTATAGTCGCCTCGCATGGCCACGAGGTTGTTCTCGTGATGCAGCCCGCCTTTGGCGAGCGGAACGATGTGATCGACGTGATACGGGCGGCGGAACCGCGCGGTCAGGCGATTGGCCAGCGCATATACAGCCGCGATCTTGGCTTCGTCCCGATCAGGGGACAGAGCAGCCAGCTTCACCGCGCGACGGCGGTTGTTATCAGAGGCAAGCTTATTGAGGTTGTTCTTGCGATACGCTTTCTGTGTGCCTTGCCTCGCTTCGGGGTGCGCTCGGTTCCAGACCGCAGCGGCGGCCGAGTTGCAGGGGCTACAAATCCGGTCGGGCTTTCTCACTCGTGACGCTGACCAGTTCACTCCCGGCGTCAACGCATCAGCGCATTTTCGACATTTCTCCATTTCGATTTCCAAACGAAAAAGGCCCCACCGATGAGCAAGATCGGCAGGGCCTCTTTCTGGAAACGAACAAGCTGTTCAGACTATGCGCGCGTTTCAAACATCGGCCCGATCCGCGACTTGCTCTCGCCGGAACGGTTATGATGTATTTAGTCAGCGACGCTTAAAACGCGGTGGAAAATCAGTCGCGTCCTGTCGCCGGTTCAGACCTTTTGGGGAAGGAACCGACCTGTGTAGCTGTGCTTTTATGTGTCTCACCCAACGGAGATATCGTTATGGCCGAGAAAACACTCGAAACCCTGTTCCACGACACCCTTAAGGATATCTATTATGCAGAACGGAAAATCCTGAAATCGCTGCCTAAAATGGCGCGCGCCGCTCAATCACCCGAACTGAAGGCTGCGTTTGAAAAGCACAAAGAGCAGACTGAAGGGCAAATCGAACGGCTGCAACAGGTCTTCGAGATTATCGGGAAGGCCCCGCGAGGCAAGACGTGCGACGCCATCGAGGGCATTCTTGCCGAGGGTGATGAGATCATGGAGGAATATAAGGATAATCCCGCTCTGGATGCCGGTCTGCTGGCCGCAGCCCAAGCCGTCGAACATTACGAGATTACGCGCTACGGCACTCTGCGACGTTGGGCGAACGTGCTGGGCCTAAACGATGCTGCCGCGCTGCTCGAAGAGACTTTGAACGAAGAGTCGCAAACCGACGAAGACCTCACGAGCATTGCCGACGCCGCTGTGAACGCTGACGCTATGATGAAATCTGCATAAGTTTTAGGAACCCGCTCTTTCAGGCAGTGTTGAGAGAGCGCGAAGCAACTCTGTGGGGCGGTGATCGAGGTCACCGCTCTTTTTTTGCGGCATTTTCCGCAGGGGTTCCACTGGTGACGTGACCCCCGTTTCTCATCCAGCCATAACGAGAGTCCTTTGGTGATCTGAACTGGGGTTTGTGGGGTTGGCAAGAGGCCGGTCTGCGCAGCCATCAACCAGCGCAGCAGACCGGCCGCTGC
>JAESGN010000900.1_pt1 | contig 12308 bp, 13 predicted proteins | sample 9269731 | NCBI WGS metagenome assembly JAESGN01 (sample SAMN15720683, study PRJNA650826) | algae metagenome | isolation source: Mojavia pulchra JT2-VF2 and co-occurring heterotrophs from desert soil | place: USA: Cadiz Valley, Joshua Tree National Park, CA | collected 1998-06-08
CCAAAAGGAGATCCAAGAACAAGCAACGCCATACACTTATCCACAGTCGACCATTGCTGCGTCGGCTTCCACCCCTGGCTCACGATTCAAGCGGCGCGGTGGCTCAGTTCTACTTCGGCGCGGACATGCTGCGGCAGAGAGCTGTTCTTTGGCCCTTCGACCCTGGTTGCTTTGATGCGGACCAAAAGGAACAAGCCTCTACCCGCACTCTTGTCGGCACAGAGTTGACCGAGATTTTTCTTTTCTTGCGCGTCTTCGGCCTTCTCTAGCTCGCCTTTGCACTCGATAACCAGAGTTCGGCCATCGTGCAGCTGTGCAACGAAGTCCGGATAGCAGCGGCCGGTCGATATCTGCAACCAGAAAGATGTGTCGGGGCGCTGTGCCAAGTTGCGGGTCCAGGGTTTTACCTGCGGCAGCAGGTCGAGCTGCTTGGCGCACTCAAACTCTTTGCCGACGGACTTCAATTCGCCCGCCATTGACGAAGTCTGTCGTCACCTCCGCCCGTCGTCCGAATAGGAAGGTCTGATAGCTCGCTGCAAAGGCCTGTTGCCAATAGTCAGCGATCTTCAGTTGAACGGCCTTGGCGAGCTGAAACTTGAAGCGCAATAAATCGTTAAGAGCCAAACCGCGCGATGTGGAGAGGTAGCCAACCAGGTTGCTGGACAAATTGCAGCAATACAGGTTGCGTCACATCTGGCTGACGGCACCCCTTGTCCAACCAGCGCGACAGCTGCAGGTCAGTCCAGTCAAGCCTGAAAAGACCGATTTCCAGCTGCGCGGCGTGTTCAAGGGGCTGGTACACGACCTTCTCGCCCCGCAGGTACACCTCCCAGCCCTCGGCGTTCTCATGGATACTGAACTCGGCCGGCGACAGCTCGGCCACATAGTCGTTGAGGCTCCGGCCACTTAAGTCCAGGGATGGTCTGCAAACCGGCGCAAGCCTTGCATGATCTGAACCCATGATTGCCAAACGCGTAACACCGCCGATTCAGCTTGGCCTGGGCCTGAACCTGCCGACGAAGAAGACCCGCAAGCGTGAGTTCCTCGATGAGATGGATCGGGTGGTTCCATGGAGGGCGCTGGTACAGATCGTCGAGTCGCACAGCCCGTGAGCCAAGACTGGCCGCCCGCCATTTGCCATCGAGACAATGCTGCGCATTCACTACTTGCAGCAGTGATTCGGACTGAGCGATCCGGCGATGGAGGAGGCGTTGCACGACGTTCCCCTGTACCGGAAGTTCGCTGGTCTGGGCGACGGCGCGAGCCGCCTGCCCGACGAGACCACCATCTTGCGATTCCGTCATCTGCTGGAAGCGCATGACTTGGCTGTCGACATGCTGCGCGTAGTGAACGACATCCTGCAGGCCAAGGGCTTGATGCTGCACACTGGTACAGCCGTGGATGCCACTTTGGTCGCAGCGCCCAGTTCGACCAAGAATGCTGAGGGCGAACGTGACCCCGAGATGCATCAGCTCAAGAAGGGAAACCAGTGGTACTTCGGCATGAAGGCGCACATTGGTGTGGACGCCGCATCAGGCCTGGTGCACACGGTGGTAGCCACGGCGGCGAACGTCAGCGACATCAACGTGGCCGGTGCCCTCTTGCATGGCGAGGAACATGCGGCGTTCGGGGATTTCGGCTATCAGGGCGTGCACAAACGAGTGGAGGCAGCAGGGCCGACTTGGCACGTGGCGATGCGTCCGGGGAAACGCAGGTTGTTGAATCCGTTCATTGAACCCGAGTTCGTGGCCGAGCCGGTGGAGAAGATGAAGGCCAGCATCCGAGCCAAGGTCGAGCACCCGTTCCGGGTGATCAAGCAGCAGTTCGGGTTCACGAAGGTTTGCTACCGCGGCTTGATGAAGAACACAGCGCAGATCGTCACGCTGTTTGCGCTGTCGAATCTGTGGATGGCGCGCAGGCAGTTGATGGGAGCCAAGGGATGAGTGCGTCTGCAGTACTCGAATCGGCCTCGCGAGGCCCGCGTAATGGATGTCCTGGCGCAGCAGATCAATGCTGGGGCTGTTCGATCTGATCGCCAGAATGGCTTCCGTCACCCTATCCATTTAGTCGCGATTGCCATTCGCGTTCTGCAGGCCATCCCTAGGATGAGTAGGAGAAGACGCCGCGGTGCCACTGACTCATGCTCGGTTTATGATGCATGCGTGCTCACGCGCCGTAAGCCGGGTATCGGCGATATCGTCCGGCGCCCCATGAATCCATCCTTCGACGACGAACTTCGATCGTAGAGATCAATGGTGGTTGTCAGGTGGCGGTTGCAGCTTCGATCCATCAATATTCCGTCGACAATCGAATGGCTGATCTTAAATTCAAAATCGAATTCAATGTCTTGAACCATCTGGGCATTGGGTTGTACAGCTCCACTCCGGCCGTCGTCACCGAGATAATCTCGAACGCCTGGGATGCCGATGCAAAAAGGGTGGATGTTCTCATCGATCTGGACGGTGACAAGATTGAGATCAACGATGACGGTCACGGCATGTCGGAGGAAGGAGTCGCGAGCAAGTTCCTGAAGGTAGGCTACAGCAGGCGGCTCAAAGGCGGGGTGTTCAGCGACAGCGGTTCGCGGCGTGTGATGGGCCGAAAGGGAATCGGCAAGCTCGCCATGTTTTCTCTCGCGAAGAAGATCGAAGTGATAACGAAGAGCGCGGAGAGCGAACCGGTCGCATTCCTTATCGACGTCGAAAAGCTGACCGGGATGCGGCCTCACGACAAGGAGGACCAAATCATCGACTATGAGGTCGAAAAGATCGAAGTCCCCAAGGATTTCAAGGTCGCCTCCGGAACTCGTCTAGTCCTCCGTGAGCTCAATACAAAGATCAACAAGACCGAGGCCTTCCTGCGTCCTCGGATCGCTAGAAGGTTTGGCGTCTTCAGTGACAGCTTCGCTGTTTCGATCAATGGCACTCCCGTCACCAGAGTCGATGCAGGGTTCTACCAGGACCTGCAGTTCCTATGGGCATTCGACCAGAAGTCGCTCGATAACGTATCGAACCTCGCGAAGAATATCGCGTCGGTCGAGCGCGATATCTCGGGTGTGAAAAGCAAAGAGAAGCTTGCGACCACGCTTCCTGCGGAGGTTGTCTATGAGCCAGGAAATCTGCGGATCAGCGGTTTCATCGCGACCGTCGACACGCCCTCGAAGCTCGGCAAAGGTGAAGAGAGTCTCAACAAGATCTCGATCTTCGCGAACGGACGTCTTTTTCAGGAAGACATTCTGTCTGAACTTGGAGACGCTCGATATTTCAACAGCTACATCGTTGGTGAGATCAACGCCGATTTCCTCGACGACGACGAGACTGATCGGGCCACGGCCAGTCGCGAAGCCATAAAGCACGACGACGCGAAGTTCCAGGCGCTACGGGGACAATTGAAGACTTCTCTCGCAACAATCCGAGATCAGTGGGACGAGTGGCGCAACCTCGTCGGATACATCAAGTCGCCCGAAGCCATTCCAGGCGTGAGTGAATGGATCACTGCCTTCAAGAATCCAATCGAGAAACGTGCCGCGGACCGGTTGATGACCTCGATCACGAACCTCAAGATTTCCAACAGTGACATCGAAAACCATGCCGCCAAGAAAATGCTCTACAAGAGTGCGGTGATCGGATTCGAGAAGTTGCGGGTCAGAAATCAACTCCATGCGCTGGAGGCCATCACCGATGTCCTCAGCCCCGAGTTCTCCGCGATCTTCGCATCTTTGGACGACCTCGAGGAAAGTCACTATCTCGATATCACCAAGACTCGGCTGGAAGTCATTCGGAAATTTTCCGAAGAGATCGTTGATGAGAAAAAGCTCGAGAAGGTCGCGCAGAAGTACCTTTTTAGTCATCTCTGGCTGCTGGACCCGTCCTGGGACCGCGTCACAGGGTCCGAGACCATGGAAAGAACGATGACTGCCGAGCTCAAGCGCGCCTGTCCGGACGCGCTCACCGGAGCCCGGCTGGACATTGCGTACCGCACAAGCGCCGGCAGACATGTGATCATCGAACTCAAGCGACCAGGCCTGCGTGTCTCGGCGACCGACCTCGAACTGCAGGGGCGAAAGTACGTCGAAGCCATGGAACAGTACTACACCGATCATCCGGATGTCGACCGGCTCAATGGCCGGCTCCCGGCGATTGACGTCTTCTTTCTCGTGTCCAAGAGCCCTCCCATGAACGACAAGCAAGAGAAGACGTTCGCCGTGTACAACATGAAAGTCCTGACTTACGAAGGCTTGATCCAGAACGCCAAGAATTCGTATCAGGAGTATCTAGCAATCAAGGAGCAAGTCGGAAAGCTCGAAGCGGTGTTGAATTCGATCGGGTAAGTTCCGCACGCTCAATTCTTTCTTGCGACGCCTAGGAAGATGTATTCGCGCGACATTCTCTATTAGGCTTGTCCAAACCCGCCTTGCGAAGCGTCGCGTGATAACCGCGAAGGCCTGGAAACTACCGTCCGTTATTGAGTGCAGCCTTCGCTCGTTTCCGGGGTGCAACGGGCTTTTTTGCCGACGCGCCGGCCTTCTTCGAGGCACGAGGCTTTGGACTTGCATCAGGTTCTCCGATATTCGTCCCCGACGCTCTCTTCTTTGGACTCGGCACCGGCGATTTCGAAATGGCTTTCGCCGATTTTCGGGCCTTAGTGATGCCAGCATCGGGAATCTTGAGCAAAAGAGGCTCGAGCTGGCGACCCTTTTTCTTCGGCGGAGCGTCTTGGGAAGAATCCGCCAGAGCGTCCATGACTCGGCGAAGCGGGTCCAACTGCCCCTTCTTCTCAAGGTAATCCTTGTAGACCATCGAAGCGTTGATGACCAGCTGACTGTATGTCAGGTATCGTGCATTGATCCCTCGGAACAGGTCTTGATCACTTGGCAGGTCCATTTTCGGGGCTGCGCCTAGTAGGAACACTACCTGTATGTACGGATCGGTCACGTTCTCGCTGGCGAGTCCTTTGCGCAGTCCGGTCAGGTACTTGTGGCCTTGGTTGTACAAGAGCTTGTAGGTGAGGTCTTTCCGCTCGGAACGCTTCAATTCGATGATGATGTGGCTGTCGGCGGATCTCTTGTAGCGGATATCCAGCCTTGCTTTGCGCTCGTCGGCACTGAGGGCCGTGGCACGAGCGAAGGTCTTTCCCAGAGTTTCCTCCATGACGAGCGCATCGGTGCCGCGCTCCCAGGATGGATCGATCAACCAGAGCTTGTCGAAGACAAGCGTCTGCAACTCCCTTTCCAAGGCGTTCTTGTCGTGCAGCTTCCGGAGTTGTTCGATGATTCCGAGTCGTTCCTGGACGATCTCGAGATACAGCGACTGCTCGATCTGGTCGACATCTTCGACGATGAGCCGGAACTGATGGCTGTCGAAAGTGTTCAATGCCTCGAGAGCGGACAGGTTGTGTCGCATCCTCAGACGCTCGAACGCAAGGATTCCATGCCTGAAGAGGTCGGCCCGATCCTCCTTCTTCTCGATCGGAAGCGATTGGATCCGAGCCAGCAGCCTCGAGGCTGAAGTCTTCTGCTCGGTCGACGAAAGAGTCGTCAGCCACTCCTTCAATGCTGGCACGTCCTGGAGCGCCTGCCTCTCGCCATCTTCATTTCGAAACTCAGTCCAGTTCGCGGCGATCTGCGACAGTGCGTCCTTCGTGAAGGATTTCAGGGCGACATAGCGCGGATCGTCTTCGATGATGCTTTGCCTGGAGCTGGTCGCGATATCTTCCTGGTCGTCCGCATCGAGGAAGTCGGCATTGATCTCTCCGACCAGATACTTGGTGAAGAGTCGGCCATCGTTGATCTGGCCAAGGACATTTTCCTGAATAGGTCTGCCTCGAGCCAGCAAGATGATGCTATTCAGGTTCTCGACCTCGGGATTGTTCTTCTCCTGCGCGAGATCGCCAGGCTCCCCGGAAGTTCCGACCCAGCCTTCCACCGAGTATCCGGTGGACGCGACAACCCCGGACAGAACGTTCGTCCGCTTGATGTTGGCATAGTGGCTCAACTGCTCTTCCAGCCCCTCCCGATAGGCGGGGCTGCCGAATATCCAGATGTACTGCAGTCTCGCGAAATAGGCGCGATCTGCGATCGAGATAGGGATTCCATCTACGGAGACTTCGAAGTCGTGCAAAGGTCCGATCACAGCGAAACGTCGCGCCAACCGTTGACGCAGTTGGCCTGCCGACACTATCCGACTCGCCTTCAGCTTCGAGAGCGTGATCCGAGTGCCAACGAAAGCAGGATCAATGGCGACGGCCGAAGGATCAATCGCCTTGGGCCTGTACTCACCGAGCCCGCTTGCGATTTCCTTCTCTATAGCGGAGACTTCGAGCTTGAAGGCTTGCGCAGGCTCATTGATCTTTCGGGTATAGATTTCCACCGTCTCGGCGATCGAGAACAGGGAGAGCTTTCCCAAGCCTTTGCGCCCCATCACCCGTCGACCGGCGGGCGTCTTGATGGCATCCGACCTGGCCGCGTCGGAGCGGCGATCGTAGCCAACCGTCAGGAAGCGGTCGTTCACGTCGGAGAGCGACATTCCCACCCCGTTGTCCGTGATGACGATCACGTTGGCGGCGCCTTGCTTGATCTCGATGGAGACGTGCTTGGCGTCCGCATCCCAAGCGTTGGCTACCGCTTCCGTGATGACGGCGACAGAGTTGCTGTATAGACGGATTCCGAGATGCTTCAGAATGCTCAAATTGAGCCGCATCTTGTACTTGGATTTCTTCGTGGCCATCAGAACACCCCCGCAATGGGCTGCCGCTGCCACGCGGCCCCGGATTCCATCGCGCCGCCAGCACGATGGACCATGCCGACCCCGAGCTCTGCCCAGCCCCTCCAGGGCGGAGCTTCCTGACTCCCGCCCGGAAGGTTCCCTGCTCGAACATCCCCCCGCATCGGCGATTCGTAGCTTGACCCAGATCCAGCGCCGCAGATTTCCACCGCTTCAGCGTTCATTCTCTACACTCCAGTTCGCGCGATTCTAGGGAGGCGCAGCGAATTCCAAAGCGTATCTCGCAACCATCGTGTTGCCGGCGATCAACACCCGAGGCTTCACTGCCAGCCAAGCAGCTCTGAAGAGAAGGTGTTGCATGCAGGTCCCCGTACGACAAGCGAAACCGTACCCCGGCATTCTTGCTACAGGTTGGAGCGACAGCCGCTCGGCATCCTGGCGGCCAACTGTCGAAACTACGTGCTGCCGCCCACGTGGACAAGCGGCTGAACACACGGCACGGCACCTGCGCGCGACTTACCTAGGAGCGCGGCCGGCCTAAGGCCGCCGAACGCCGCTGCCGGGATGTCTGGCGAGCCGCATCGCGATCAACGCGCGCGCGCTGAACCTCGGCGAGTGGTCCTCACCGTCGCCAAGTGTCCTAGGAAGGCCGAGCCGATCGCTTCGCCCAGCTTCGGCGGCACCGCGTTGCCGATCATACGGCCGAGCTTGTTGAAATGAAGCTCGTCGTCCGGAGCCACGAACTCGTAGTCTTTCGGAAAGGACTGCAGCAACGCCGCCTCGCGAGGGGTGATCGTTCTGTCCTGATGCGGATGTCCGAAACGGCCAGTACCGAAGTTGTAGAACTGCGTCGTCATTGTTGGTGACGGTTCGTCGGCACGCATCCGCGAATAGACGCTACGGAAAGTCGCGCCGGTCGCTTTCGTATGGCATGCCGAGCGAAGTTCCACAGGCCAATCTTCCCAGGTGCCGCCAGGCGTCGAATGCTGGATACGTCGCAGATTCAATGGAGTCAGATTGCGTGCGAAGTGGATCCTGTCCTTCTTGTCCCGCCCACCTGCGGGCAGCTCCGCAAGCCCGTCGATCGCGTCCGAGACCGAGACCTTGTTCGGGTTCTTGGGACGCACGAGCTGGGGAGCGGCGCCGAGACGCGAGGCCATGAGCACCAGCCGATTGCGATTCTGTGGCACGCCGAACTCCGCGCAGGGCACATTGCTGTACCAGACGTGGTACCCCAAGTCCGCCAAGGTGCCGGTGAACTCGAGAAAGGGCGTGTGCTGCTGCACGCTCGGCACATTCTCCATCGTGACCAGCTCAGGCCTGCAGGTTCGCACCAGCCGCGCGAAATGCTCCAGCAACGGGTACCGAGGATCCGGCTTGAACTCGTTGCGCTTCGAATGAGCCGCCGTACTGAACGGTTGGCAAGGGGCGCAGCCTGCAAGGAGTCGCACCTTCGCCGCTCCCCAGATGCGGTTGAGCTCGGCACCGGTGACACTGGAAACGTCGCGGCAATGGAACTTGGCACCCTCGTTGTTCGTCTCGTACGCGTGCTTGCAGTGCCGATCGGTGTCGAAGCCCGCCACGACTTCGACGCCGGCGTCGATGAGGCCGCGGGTCAGGCCGCCCGCGCCGCAGAAAAGGTCGATTGCCTTAATATCCATGCGACCCGAGTTTACGGCTTAGTCGAGCTGGGGTCGACCCCCTGGAAGAAGAACCCTCCCAGGCGCCGCTCGAGGTCAATCAGGTCACGGGTTTCGCATTCCCACACCACCAGCACACGCCATCCGAGCTCCTCGAGCTTCCGCTCCGAGCGTTCGTCTCGCGCCACATTGGCATCGAACTTCTGTTGCCAGAACTCCTTCCTGGTCTTGGGTGTGGTCGTCATCCGACAGCCATGCCGATGCCAGAAGCATCCGTGCACGAACACGACGGTCCTATGGCGGCGCAGCACGATATCAGGCGATCCCGGTAGCATGCGGTCGTGCAGGCGAAATCGAAGCCCCATGCGGTGCAGGAGGGAGCGGACTGCAAGCTCAGGCTTCGTGCCCTTGCCGCCGATTCGGGCCATCAGCCTGGAGCGCGCCTCGGGGGTCAGTGAATCCATAGCTTTCCGGAATAAATCTAGCAGGGTCTTGCAACATGGTCCCACAGAAGCCAGAAGACCCTGAGGATGCCAGGCAAAGCCCGGGGCATGCACCTCCAGCAGCATGGTTCGCTCCCAGGCCCCGGCGCGTTCGTTAGCGCGAACTCCCAGCTTCCCTGCCGAACCCGCCAACCATTCTGCTCCGACGACGGCGACCAGGCGTCCAGAAGCGCACAGGGCGGTCGCGCCCAGCTTTGTCGACCGCCCATCCCGATGGGGCCACCAAAGTGGGCCACTTCCGGGGTGGATCGAGTCGATGGCACAATCCGCGACACGAGGACGGGAAGGAGTCAAATGTCATCGCGAGAATGCTCTCTTCCCGCCTCGAAACGCTTCGATGCTTCTGTCGCAGGCTCTGATCTCGCGAACAGGCATCTTCCCCCTTCGAAATCTTCTCCGCGATCGCACTTGGACGTTGGACCTGAAATTTGAGATTCGAGGAATCCCATGGTTGAAATGATTTTCGAGATCGAAGGCTCTGCCAAGTATCGTGGATACACCGATGGAAGAACTTGGAATGGCTGGGAGTGCCCCTCCTTTACTTTCGAGGTCGCCTCTCAGATAGCGAAGGACTTCAGCGAGGACGGCGCTACGCTGAAGTACGACGACGCACGTGACTGCTTCGTCTACGAGACCGACGAGTATCCGGACGAAGAAGGTGAACTGTTCGAGCCTCGCGTGGTCAATGGAGAAAAGCTGTATCCCATCGGGGCCGGATCGTGGTGCTGGGAGGGGGAGGCGATTTCGCCCTGATTTCTCCGGTTCCGATGCATTAGCAGCGAATCGTACTTCACGGGTCCCGCACGCCGCGAAAATGTCGAAGCGAACTCGGCAATGCCGTTTCGCAGCGTAAGTTCAATTCGGCCCGACTTTCAAGAAATAAACCATCCTTCCATATCGAAGCCGAAGCACAAGGTCAAATTTTCCTCGTTTTGGGCTCCGCGCTTGTAGGCCTCGAGATCTCCGGCGTCGGACCCAATTTTTCGGCCACCCCGAAAAACAAAATTCGAAATCTCGACTTCAATATTGTCGCCTTCGATCCGGGAATCAATGCTTGCAAGCACGTGGTAAGCCAAAGAGACCGGCCCGACTTCGATCATATCGACCAGTATGGCGGTGGATGGCAAGGAGCCGCTTCCACCCGAAGCTGCGTCGAGTGGTATTTCGAACGAGAACTTGCGATCTGGATCCTCGAGGAGAACCTTCGCAAGGACCAGTTTCGATTCCTGCGCGGCGATCTCAGCACAGCCGTAATGGTGACTCGGCTCTTCTCCGCACGCCACGAAAATCTCACGGTACGCGTCAGTCAAGGCGATCCAACGATCGACAGCTGCAGCCGATATTCCCAAAGGTTTTTCGAACGGCAAACGCAATGGTATCTGCCCTCTTTCTGTACGGATCTCGATAATAGCGCCGGTCGAACACAAGGCCCTGGTGACTCTCCAATAGTTCATCCACCCTAGAACGGTGGTTGAAAAATTTGTCGGCGAAAGCGTCAGCTTTCCATTCAACGACTCGAAATTCCAAAAGAAATCTATCTTGACAAACTCACAATCCAGCCGAGTTCGATCGTCGGCTCCATGAAACAGCGCTGGAATTCGAAAAACCTTGCCGTCCATCCCGACAGCCGGGGTCTCTTTTGATCGCACGACGACTCTGCAGCTATCGGACGCGACTGGCGTGAATTCGAATTTCCCGATCGCGGCATCCATTACGGGCCATTCTATTCCAAACCTGTTCTCCAATATCCGGAAGCTGCCGGCCCCGGCGGAAAGTCCAAGAAGGATATCGCTTAGTTCGCGCGCTTTGTTCGCGCCTTTCTGAAATCGGAGCTCGACGTTCGCAATGACGGATTCGACCCCCAGCTCGGCAAGCTGCACTTGCTTGCGCTGGGCATATTTGTATAGATCGAGGCCGATTGCATTTTCCAGCGCCGCACGCAACGCAGCACCCGTTACCGGAACCAAATCCTCGGAAATTGGCGACATCGAGAGAACGCTCTTATTTAAGGCACGCGTGTTTTGCGCTGCCGCTTGCTGCCTCAATCTTTTCAGAATGGCCGATAACCGATCATCAAGGATGTGCAGCAGATGGAGGCCAACGACCTCCTTTGCATCGTTGACCGTGAGTATGCATACGAAGGCCGGCTTGAGCTCCTTCGCCAGACGCTCCGCCATATTGAGCTTTATCCGGACGGATTTGGCCTTGGCGTGAATAGTCTTCACCTGCACATGGCAAGAGATAGGTGATTTTCTCCGATCGAAAGGCAGCGAAGACGATAAGCTAAATTGATCTTCAACAATAAAATCCCAACCGGCCCGATCGCGATCTGATTTATTGCATATCAACCCAGCATCCGCACACAACTCCTTGAATCTGCTTTCGCCTTTTTCACCGAGTTCATCAGGATTCATAGCATCGCGTTGCCAGAGGTCAACACCGACCTGCAGGATGACTGCCCAAGCCGATTGGAATAGAAGCGTCAGAGAAACTCGAGAGTGTTAGCCACCTCTTAAGGTGCTCCCTGACATTATCAGGTTCAACGGCAGGTTTCCTCACGAGCATGTACCTGAGAGAAGTGGCGCAACACAAATTTTAGGCCTTGCACTCGGTTGAATTGCTGCCGTCTCGAGCGCTGCGGAACCGCTTGCTCATGCGACTGCCTCGGCCATCTAACGCGGTCTCGCTGTCGATTTCGGGGCGCACCCGCTCAAGCAGATGCTGCTCAAGCCCCGTCAGCGCCCTCCAGCAACTATGCTCGTATCGGCGGCGCGTGCGAAAGCGTGGCCGAACTGATCGTCGAGCGCTTCACCAGATGCGCGATCGTGAAAGCATGCGCGTTGAGCCGCATCCTAGCCATCGGGAAAGCCCGCCGCAGGTCGTGCAATACCCAATGCGCGCGCATTCGGCACGCACCAGTTTAATGTGGTGCTACGGAGGACAGACGACGCGAGTTTTGCACGATGCGATAACACGGCAGTGCAAACGTTCTGGGCGATTGACCTTGCCCCTCGAATCCGTACCCCATAGCCGAGCTCATGAGCTGGCTTGCCGTGGCTGATTGGCAAGCCAGCCCTGCTCGAACCTCATCGGACTGGTGTAGGCCAGTGTCGAATGCAGCCGGGCGCGGTTGCACCAGAGCAGCCAGTCGATGATCTCGTCCTTCGCCTCGCGCCTGGTCTTCAAGCGCCGGCCGTGCAGTCGCTCCACCTTCAACGACCCGAATAGCGTCTCGCTGCACGCGTTGACGCTCCTATGTCAAGCAATGGAGGCAGAGTCAGCCAGGTCGGCCAAGATCAATGGGTATAGTGTTGAGTTCCATGGAATCCTGACCCGCGGGGGGTGCGGCAGAAAACTTGGACGGTTTAAGCCGCGAGCCCAAGGTTGCGCCGGTACTCGATGGGGCTGCGGGCTCCCAGCGAGATCTTGATCCGGTCCGCGTT
>JAESGN010000902.1_pt1 | contig 12261 bp, 16 predicted proteins | sample 9269731 | NCBI WGS metagenome assembly JAESGN01 (sample SAMN15720683, study PRJNA650826) | algae metagenome | isolation source: Mojavia pulchra JT2-VF2 and co-occurring heterotrophs from desert soil | place: USA: Cadiz Valley, Joshua Tree National Park, CA | collected 1998-06-08
CGGGATCTGGCGCTGCGCTCAATGGCCAGCTCCACGCCAGCCCCCGTCGCTCACCCCGCCCAGATGGGCAAAACCAACCGTCAGAGTCTACGTCACGCTGGATAGAAGTTGGGGGCAACGTCAGTGGGCATGGTGTGAAGGCAAAAGGCTGGGAGGAGCTACTCAAGGGCTGTGCGGGGATCGCCTCTCTCGATCTTGTGGCGACCGGAATGGCCGATGACCTCAATGAACTACATCTGGTGGCGAATGTGGTCCGTCACGGAGATGGCCGGTCATGTGACGAGTTGAAAGCTCGCGCACCAAGGCTTTGGGACAACCCGTCTCTCGACTATTATGATCTGGCGCCCGGCCCAGTGCCGGTGAGCGATGAACTTCGGATTCGGCTGGACGATTTGCGGCGTTACGCGCGTGCGGTCACTCGATTTTGGGGTCATGTGGACCCGCTTCCGGGCGCTGTGCTCGATCCGCCATACTGACATCGGCTTGCGTCGATTGCATGCTCACGTCTTCCGAGATCTCCTGCCGGAGCTTCGGCCCTTTGGCGAGCCGCCGGCCGAGCGCGGTGACAAATTGTTCATAGCGTTCGCCGGCCTTGGCACGGGCCGCCCGCGCGGCCGGTTCCGGCAAGGCTGGCGTGGTCGCGACCCAGAATTTGATAAACACCGCAAGACTTTCAACCGCGATGCCGACATCGCGTTCCAGCCGCGTCATGCGGCGATCCAACTGGTCGAGCCGTTTGGTGATGACTGCCTCCTGACGCTCGGCCGCATCCGGCGAGAGGAAGGATTCGATCGCCGCTTCCGCGATCAAGGAACGGGAATGATCGCGCCGGGCGGCGTGCTCCGCCAGGCGGTTCATGACAGCGGGATCGAGATAGACGGAAAGGCGCTGTTTGCGAGGTGGTTTCGTCATTGGCGCCTCACAGGTCCATGCCGTCGCCGGGGTCGAGCGATACCTGCCGCGCCACGCCCTGCATGAGCTGGTTGATCCGGCTGTTGCGCACGACATCGTCCTCGGCGTCGTCGCGGTCAGCATCGATCTCAAATGGATTGTCGATCGGCACCTTATTCTCGACCGGCTTCACTCGGTTGAGTTCGGGCTGCTGGCGGCGTTCGGATTCGGTCGGATCGTCATCGCCGGTTTGTGCGGTCTGGCTGACGACTGCGATCTGCGGACGCGGCGGCAATGGCAGCGTGGTCCAGTCATCGGGCCGCGTCTGCTTCGGCGCTGCGAGCGCGGGCGGTGGCAGGATGCGCTCCTTGAACCGCGCATCCTCGTAATAGCGCGCTTTCTTCGCCCGGATCGGGGGCGTGCCCGCGACCATGACGATCTCGTCGGTGGAGGCAAGCTGCATGACCTCGCCGGGCGTCAGCAGCGGCCGGGCTGTTTCCGAACGCGACACCATCAGATGGCCGAGCCAGGGCGACAGGCGGTGACCGGCATAGTTCTTCATGGCCTTCATCTCGGTCGCGGTGCCGAGTGCGTCCGAGACCCGCTTTGCGGTGCGCTCGTCGTTCGTGGCGAAGCTGACACGTACATGGCAGTTGTCGAGGATCGAATTGTTGGCGCCGTAAGCCTTTTCGATCTGGTTCAGCGATTGCGCGATCAGGAAGCTCTTGAGGCCATAGCCCGCCATGAAGGCCAGCGCGCTCTCGAAGAAATCCAACCGCCCCAGCGCCGGAAACTCGTCGAGCATGAGCAGGAGACGGTGGCGCCCCGCCTTCGCCTGCAGATCCTCGGTCAGGCGGCGGCCGACCTGATTGAGGATCAGACGGATCAGTGGCTTGGTGCGATTGATGTCGGAGGGCGGCACGACCAGGTAGAGCGTCGTCGGCCGTTTGTCGCCCACGATGTCCGTGATCCGCCAATCGCAGCGCCGCGTTACCTCCGCCACCACCGGGTCACGATAAAGACCAAGGAACGACATGGCGGTCGAGAGGACGCCCGAGCGTTCATTGTCGGACTTGTTCAGCAGCTCGCGCGCTGCGCTGGCGATGACCGGGTGCGGCCCGGCCTCGCCGAGATGGGCGGTCTTCATCATCGCGGCGAGCGTGGATTCGATCGGCCGCTTCGGATCTGAGAGGAAGGCGGCAACGCCGGCCAGCGTCTTGTCTTTCTCGGCGTAGAGGACATGGAGGATCGCGCCGACCAACAGGGCGTGGCTGGTCTTTTCCCAGTGGTTCCGCTTTTCGAGGCTCCCTTCGGGATCGACCAGGATGTCGGCGATGTTCTGGACGTCACGGACTTCCCATTCACCGCGGCGCACCTCGAGCAGAGGATTGTAGGCCGACGATTTCGCATTGGTCGGGTCGAACAGCAGCACGCGGCCATGTTTCGCGCGGAAGCCGGCGGTGAGCTGCCAGTTCTCGCCCTTGATGTCGTGGACGATTGAACTGCCCGGCCAGGTCAACAGCGAGGGCACGACAAGGCCGACGCCCTTGCCGGATCGTGTCGGCGCGAAGCACAGCACATGCTCCGGCCCGTCATGGCGCAGATAGCCGCGATCGTAGCGCCCGAGCACGACGCCATCGGGACCGAGAAGACCCGCGCCTTTCACTTCCTCCGTCTCGGCCCAGCGCGCCGAACCATAGGTTTCGACCTTCTTGGCTTCCCGCGCCCGCCAGACCGACATGCCGATGGCGACGGCAATCGAGAGGAAGCCGCCGGACGCGGCGATGAAGGCGCCCTCGATGAAGATCGACGGCGCATAGGCGTCAAAGCCATACCACCACCAGAAGAAGGCGGGTGGCAGGTAGAAGGAAAAGCCGAGCAGTGTGAACCACGGCGCCCCCAGCTCGGGCTGGAAGGCGAGCCGCCAGGCTACCCATTCCGTCGCGGCCCAGGTCGTGACGAGGACGATGGCGAAGACGGTGAGGATCTGGCCCCAGAGGATTTTCGTAGCCGACATTACGGCGGTCCTTTTCGAGAGAGGTTAGAGGCCGAGCCCCCGCTTGCGGCCGAAGCTCCAGTCGATGCCGCCGTCGTCGCGGGCGACGCCGGAGACATGCTTGCCGAGCTGCTTTTCGAGGGAGGGCGACCAGGGCACGAGCTGGAAGCCGAGGCCGTCGTCCAGCATGGCAAAGCGGCCGGAGGCGAGTGCCAAACGCTGGCGGTAGGTGCCGGCAACATACTCGCCGCTTCCCGCGCGATTGAACGGCTGGCCTGTTTCGGCGGAGAGTTTTTCGCCGGCCGCTTCCAGCTCGCGACGGCGCAGCGTGTCGATCAGCCCGCGATTGAAGGTGACACGCTGGCCGTGTCGCTCGCCGAAGCCCTGTCCGACCAGATGATCCGCGCGTCGATCCAGCGCCTGCCGTACCTCGGCGCCGAAGCCGGCCTCGGACAGGGCGGCAGGTTCGCGCGCGATGTTCTGCCGATCGAGCCAAGTCGCGCCGGTTGCCGTGACCTGACGATCGATATCGAGATCGGAGCGGACGGCGATTGCGACCCGGCGCTGTCCCTGTGCATCATCGAACGCACGCAACTCGACGATCGAACCCGCCGCGCTGTCACCGGCGGCTTCGAGATCGGGCAGCTTGATGTGATGGGTGCGGCCGTCGACGCCGTCGACCACGGCGTAGGCGGAGCCCTTCAGCTCGTCATCAAGACCGCGATCGACCAATCGGCCGATCACGGGCGCATCGAGGCTTTCGGCCGCGAGCACATAGCCCGCCGAGCCGCGTTCGATGCCGCGATCCGTCAAAGCCCGGTGCATGCGTTTGATGATGTCGCCGCGCTCGCCGAGTTCACGCAGAGTCGCCTCGGCCTTTGCGTCGATCATCCACTGGCCAGGGCCGACCTGATCGGCAAGGCCAAGCGTTTCCAGTTTGCGAAGACGCCCGACCTTCAAGGCGTGATATTCGTCGGGCTGGGCGTTCGGATCGATCGCCATGTCGATGGCGCCGGTCTGGCGGCCGTCGCGGACAAGCTGGCGGTCGAGCTGTGTCCATCGTTCTGCCTCGACCTGACGTTCCAGGTTGCGGCGGATGTCGAGATCGGTGCGCAGACCAAGCTCCTGGGTGACGAGATCGGCCGCGCGGGCACGCATCCCTTCCTTGATGTAGTCGCGCGAGATGACGAGATCCTGGCCGTCTTCCGCGCGGCCACGCACGATGATGTGGACGTGCGGATTGTCGGTGTTCCAGTGATCGACACCGGCCCAATCGAGCTTGGTGCAGAGATCCCTTTCCATCTGCCCCATCAGATCGCGGGTGAAGGATTTGAGGTCCGCCATATCGACGGCGTCCTCGGGCGAGACGATGAAGCGGAAATGATGCCGGTCGTCCTGGCACCGCTCGGCGAAGGCCCGGCCATCCACCTCATCGGTCTCCGGCCCGAACAAACGCGCCTTCTCCCCATCACGGGTCACGCCCTCGCGACGTAGATAGTTGAGGTGGGCGGCGAGCGGCGCGGCGCGAGCGGTGTGGCGAACCACCCGCGTCTTGATGACGACGATGCGCGAGCGTCCCGTCAGCAGGCGGTTGGCGCGCACGCTCGCCGTGCGCCCGCGCCCAAATGTCGAGCGGTTGCCGGGGCTGATCTTCCCGGCCCGAGAGACGCGGGCGCCGGCCTTCTGCGCCGCCGCGAGGGCCTGTGCGATGAAGGGACGCGCCGCCTGCGCGCGCGTCGAGCGGATGCGGCCTGGCCGGATGCGGAATTCGCTGTCGCCAGTCATGGCCGATGCTCCGCACATCGCGTCAAGCAGCGGAATCTCAAGAGAAATCGGCGTTGCCGCGAGGTGCGCGGAATTCCCGCGCCTCGCGAAATCGCCTCATAACCTATTGAAACAACACGACCGACCGACGCCGCACCTCGCGGCTTTTTATCTCGCCATCGTACGGTTGTGGTGCCTGACTCTACCCCCTGCGCACGCCATGACACGCTGGAGCCTGCTATCGTGCGATTGGGAACCCGGCCGCTCATGGCGCAGTCTTTCCGCCGGAGCGCGGGACGAACAGCCCGTCCGACTGCGGCTCGATGGCGGAAACATCGCGCACGGATGATGTCGGCGTTGCGGCATCGAAAGCGCGCGCGGTCGGCACGGGATCGGCGGCCGGTGCGCGCTCGGGCTGCGCAATGAACAGCGGCGCGCGTGTCCAGGCGAGCGGATCGATCGCCGCGACCACGATCGGGCCGGCTGCGTCGCTGCCGTCCACCGACGGCGCGACCATGGCGACATAGGTGCGCGTTTCCGCCGGCAATGCGCGGCCCTTCAGCGAGTCCTCATAGCGGCCGGGACCGGCATTGTAGGCCGCGATCCAGCCGGGCGATCCGTAGCGGTCAAACAGTTCGCGGATGTAGCCCGCGCCAGCGATGATGTTGTCGTGCGGATCATAGGGATCGGCGCCGAGTCGGTGACGCAGGCGCAAACCCGCCCATGTCGCCGGCATGATCTGCATCAGGCCCATGGCGCCCTTCGGCGAAATGGCACGCGGATCGCCGGCGCTTTCGGCACGCATCACGGCCCTGATCCATGCGATCGGAACGCCGAAGCGCCGCGATGCCTCGGCGATGTAATCGGCATGGGGATCGCGCGGGGACGGACGGGCGATCGGCACACCCTGCGCCATCGTGACCGCCGGCATCACGTTTGCGAGGGTAAGGCCGGAAAGGAGAAGGAGAGCGATGCGCCGGGCAGCGCAGCGCAGCCCGGACGCAGTCGAACGGCTCGTCGGCTGACGAGAGCCAAGCATCGCTCAATCCTTCTCGGCACGATCGCGCGGACGCGACCAGTGCAACGACCAGGCCTTGCCGGCATCGTCGTCACGGAACAGGTTGGCGCGGACCGGGTGCAGGAATGCCGGATCGTCGATCAGCAGCGCGATGTATTCGCCGGCCTTCTCGCCGGTGCGTTTCCAGGCCGCGCCGATCTCCGGGCCTGTTTCGTTGTTCATACCGTCGAAGAGGTGAACGCGATAATCCGGTGCGTTCTCGGCGTCGGACGGTTCCGCCAGGACGATGATGATGTCCTGATCCAGCAAGAGCGTCGCGAGGTGTCCGATGAAGCCGGTCTCGTCGCGCGTGAATTCACCAATCTGGGGCATGACAGTTTCCTTGGCGGTGAGGTTGAAAAAGCCATCGGCGAGCACCGCTCCCGCCGATGGGGGAGCGGTCAGCGCGTAGCGGCGCGCCAGACGTAGCGACCGTCACCGGTCTCATCGGTGTAGAGCGGCGTCGCCTTGCCGATGATCGTGCGCGCGGGGATCGGACCGAAGTAGCGACCGTCCAGGCTATCGAACACGTCCGGGTTCATGAGAAAGATGTTGCCGTCCGTGATGCGGCGGCAGCCTTGCCAGACGGGTAGTTTGCGGCCGCGCCGATCGCGATCGAGCGCATCGCCGAGCGGCATGGCATCGACGGTCACGGCGTTGCCCATGCGGCAGACCTGTTGACCGGGAAGCCCCATGACGCGCTTCATCAGCGGCACACCACGGCCGATGTAGCCCCGCTCGACCATCCAGTCGGCGAGCGGCTTGTCCGGCATCACGCCGACAAGATCGCCGACAGCCAGATCACGTGGAGGATCGAGGTCATAGAGGCCAATCGGCACGCTGGCCGATGCGTTCCAGACGAGGCGGAGCGGCGTCGGTATGAACGCGGCGATGGCGACGCCCATCACGGAGAAGTACGTCACCATGACATAGCCGAAGCGGGTCATCGCTCGCACTCCAGCCGCTTCAGCCATGCCTGATGACGCTCGATCGTGTAGGCGCGCGGCTCGTGGCCGGCGCTCATCCGGTTGTGGACGTGCCGCCAGTGATCGGGCGAGACCGTTTCAGGATCGACGCCGAGACGCTCGATGGCGTCGATCGCCTGCAGCACCTGCTCGACTTTGGGCCAGCCTTCGACTTTCAGCAGGATGTCGCCGCCGGGTCGCACAAAGGGCAGCGTCTGATAGCTTTCGTCGGGCGACACGGCGCGCACGATGTCGATGCGCGAGATAATCGTGCCGAAGTCGTTCGAGGCCCAGCGGACGAAGGCGAAGACCGCGCCGGGGCGGAAGGACAGGACGCGCCGCCGGCGATCGAGGATCCGTTCGTGCGTGTGCGTCCCGAAGCGAATCCAGTTCTCGATTTTCTTCTCGACCCAGGTCAGCTCGACATGGGTGAGAGCGTCGTGCGGGAGCACGGCCGGCGATGAGCCGCCGCGCATGTGGAAGGCCGCTATGCCGATCATGGTGTGTCTCCTGATGTTGAGGGAAATTCGCGCGCGAGCAGCTCGCGCAGCATGTCGGCGACGGTGACGCCGCGCTGGAATGCGATGATCTTGATGCGTCCACGCAGCTCCGGCGTGATGTCGATCGTCAGGCGGGCGGTGAAGCCCGACGCATCGGCGATCCGCGCCGACTCGGTTTCGGACGCCTTGATCCAGGCATCCGGACTGGTCGGACGCGATGCGAAACCGCGCCGTTCGGATCGCTCGCTCATGGCGCGATCCTTTCGATCTCGGTGATGAGTGCTGTGATCTCGCGCGCGGCGGGACCGTCATCGTCGATCTCGAAAGCGAGGCGGCCCGATTGCGCGGCGTCGGCATAGATGACGCGCTGGCCGATGGTGTTGCGCAGCACCGGCGGATCGTGATCGGCGAGCGTCTCGGCGGTCTCGCGTGCGATGACGGTGCGTGCGCCGCAGCGATTGAGGACGAAACGGGCGCGCAGCTCCGGCCGGTAGATGCGCGCCTCCGACAGGAGCGTCAGCATCTCGGCGGAGGCCCAGCCGTCGAGCGGCGACGGCTGCACCGGGATCAAGACGAGGTCGGCGGCGAGCAGAGCCGAGCGCATCAGACCGGCGACACGCGGTGGCCCGTCGATCACGACATGATCGACATCACGCGCCAGTTCCGGCGCCTCGCGGTGGAGCGTATCGCGGGCCAGGCCGACGACGCCGAACAGGCGTGGATGGCCTCCACGGCTGCGTTGCTGCGACCAGTCGAGCGCCGAGCCCTGTGGATCCGCGTCGATCAGCGTGACCCGCTTTCCCTTCCCGGCCCATTCGCCGGCGAGATGCAGCGCCAGCGTCGTCTTGCCGACACCGCCCTTCTGGTTGAGGAAGGCCACGATCATCGGCGGCCTCCCGAACGAGGACCGAAGGGAAGCTGCGGAAGGCCGGTGGTCTGGGCTCCCGCTGCGCCGGTGCTGGTGAAAGCGGGGCTGCTTGTGCGCCGTTTTCCGGTGGCGCTGAGCGCGTTTGCCGCCTGCCGAACGAGGTTTTCCACCTCGCGCGCGCGCTCTTCAAAGTTAGATTCTCTGTTAGATTCTAAGTTAGGGGCGCGATTTTCTGTTCTGCTGTCGTGGGTTAGACCCTGTTTCGGTTCCCGTTGGCACGAGGGGGCGGTTCCTGATGGCACGCGCTTTCGGGTTCCCGATGGCACGAAGCCTTTCACAGCTTTTCCACAGGGCGGAGTGCGCTCGAATGCGAGCAAGGTTCTGCCGCCGGCCTCGATCTCCAGAAACAACGTGTAGCCCGGAAGCGGCTGGCGACGGATGATGTCGCGTAGCTCGAACGCGAAGCGTTTGAACGGCGACAGGGCGCCGGATTTCTGGTGAAGGTGGCGGAAATCGAACCGCCAGCCATTGCGCTGGCGCCCGCCGTGCTTGCGCACCAGGCGATAGAGCCAGCGATCAAGGCCGCCGGTGAGATCGAAGTAGGCGCGGTCGATCGTCAGCACGAGCGCGTCGTCGAGAACGGCCTGATAGAACCAGTCAGGCACGATCATCTCGATCCCGTCCGGCTTGCCGCTCCGGTCGGTGCGCTCCTTCCACTCGTTGATCCACGAGAAGCGGTGACGCCGACCCTCAGTGGGCTGGCGGATCGAGGTGCAGACCGTCGTGGATTGCAGGCGGTCGAGCGCGGCTTTCAGGCGCTGATAGTCGCGCAAGGATGTGCCGCGGCCGATGAACTTCAGGATTTCATAGGGCGTGGCGACCATCAGACGCGATGTGCGCAAACCTGCATCACGCGCCTCGACGATCTGGCTCGCCGCCCAGATCAGGATGTCGGCGTCCCATATGGTCGCCATGCCATGATCGGGCACGGCCTCGACGCGGATCGACACGTCGCCGGCACAGAAATCTATCGGCGCGATACGATGGGTCTTGGAGAGGGAGAAAAACGGATAAGCCATGAGATCCTGCGCGTCTCGTGGCGCGAACTCGCCGGGGAGCGCACGGAACAGGTCGAGCTGTCCGCGCTCCGAGAGGGACTGGTGTCGCGCCGCCATTCGGGAAACCGCTCGCGGTCAGCGCGCGTAGCGGCCGGGTTGCGGCGCGGAGGGCAGCGTCTGCCGTTTGGCCGGCAGGACGGCGCCACGCGGATCGGAGGTCGAGGTGACGGCGCCGCGCGCAGCCCAGGCTTCGAGATCGTCGACGGCGTAGACGACGCGGCCGCCGAGCTTCCGGTAGGCCGGGCCGGTGCCGTAGGTGCGGTGCTTTTCGAGTGTGCGGGCCGACAGACTGAGGAATTCGGCGGCTTCCTTGGTGCGCAGGAAGCGCGGCGGCAAAACGGCGAGTTCGGGTCGCATGGATCGGGCCTCCGTGGGGTTCGTGAGGACCGCCGAAGATCATCGGCGGACGAAGGCCACGATGGCGAAGCGAAACCGGCGAGTTGCAGTGCGAAGTTGGGGGGACCCAAATTCCCACACCGCGGCGACGCGGCGGGGATCAGCGGCGATGGCGATGACGAAGAAGTTTGCGATAGCCGCCCGCGATCATCGCACGGGCATCGCGCAGCAAGGACATGACGGCGTGCCGGGTTGAGGACACCTGCCACTCGTCGCGCGTGGTGTTGCCAATGCGGAAGATGACTTGCGCGATTTCAAGTTGGGTCGCGCCATCGCGCGCGCCGTCGAAGGCTTGCAGCATGCGGCGTGCTCGCATCCGTTGCTGACGGGTCAGGCGAGTGTCCGGCGGAATGGCGCGGCCATGCAGTGCCGCGAGCAGGCGACCGATAGCCTCCAGACGATCGAAGCCGGTGATGTCGAGCGGCACGCTGGCGGCCAGCGGAACCTCTCCCGCGGCTGCGTCGGCACGTAGAATTTGGATTTGCTGGAACGGGTCGAGATCATAAAGGCCATGCACGCCTTGCCCGTCGGCAATGGAGTCGACGTCGGAAAGGGGCGAACGCCCTCCCGCCTCCGTTGTCAGGATATCCGGTGCGGTCGCGAGGACAACGACGCTCGTGTCTTTCTCCGGCAGCCAAATGACGGGAGCCTTCGGCGGAGCCTGCAGCGGGTCCACCGGGAAATCGCAACCCCCAGCGCTGTCGGATCATGTCCGTCAGCAGTGTCGGGTCGACATCAGGTTGCATCACCGCCTCGAAGTCCCTGTCATAGGCTTCGTTGCGGCGGAGCCATTCCCAGGCAAGGCTTGATGCGGTCAGCTCTTCGACATGATCGTAGCTTGCCGAGGAGCGCCACTCAGATGCGTCGGGCGTCAAGCTGTCCTCCGTCGTCTTGGTCCAAAGACTTGCGGAGGAGTCAGGTTTCCCGCTCGGGTTGCTTTTCGGAAGACCGCCTTCAGGCAACAGGTGATGCCCTAGCGGCATCACCAAGGTTATGAACGCTGGCTCTCACGAACCAGGTGGCGATAACCTTGCTCGGTCATCCAGCGCGCTCGCGCCAGGTGAGATTCGTGAATATGCCGACATCGCGCGGGATCGGTTTCGGGATCGAGACCGAACAGGACGTGGACAGCCTCGCGCCAGTCCGCGCCATCGCGCGCCGAGTCGAGTAGGCGCAGATAGAGCACCATATGCTCGCGATCGTAGGCCGTGAGCGATGGGCTGATGGGTGGCTCGTCCAGAAACGGCGGCATCGCGGATTCCATAGGGCGACTATATTCGCTCGGAAAGTATTCGTTAACCCTTTACCTGATCGTCTTGTGACGGAGAGCTCCGGATTGTGCTCGCGGCATGATCCAGAGACCGCTAGCGCTTTGCTGGTCGATTGTCCTGATCATGGAGCAGCAGTACCCCTTCACCCTTGTCTGTGGAGAGCAGTACGATGCCGGCTGTTTCGAGTGCCCGGCGAACCTGATCGCGCGTTGACTCGTAGACCTCCAATCCGCTCTCGGATTCAAGGCGCTTGAGTGCGGTCAGCGATGTCCGGGCCTTGTCAGCGAGCGTCTCCTGCGTCCAACCCAGCAACGCGCGTGCGGCCCGTGATTGTCGGGCGGTGATCATGCATGATCACCTCCCACCGACGCGAACGCACTTGCCAGAACTACGACTATAATAGTCGCCCTTGACGTCATGCGCGAGGAAAATTGCTGCCAGGCGGCGTTTTGCCGGCTCGCCTCGGAAAGCGACTGATTCGGTCGCCCGCTGGCTCGACACCAGCGACACGATCGTCGTGCGTCAGTCTGCGGCACCTGTGTTGAAGCGTCGTAGCAAGGTCGTGAAGAGGCGTAGATCCGCCGCACTCCAGCCGGCGAGACGACGGCGAAAGAGCTCGCCTTTGAGCTTTATCGCGGCGCGCATCTGGTCTGAGCCCTGATCTGTAAGGGACAGTATCACTCCGCGCTTGTCGGCCGGATCGGGACGGGACTCGACGAGTCCGGCTTGCTTGAGCTGTCGCACCAGACGGCTGGTCGCGCTTCGGTCCATGGCCAACGCTTCGGCGACATGGCTCGCCTGGGCGGGTCCGAATGCGTGAAGCCACTGGATGACGTGGTAGGCCGCCGGTTGCAGATCAGCGTCAAACGTGGCGGCCATTTCAGTCGTGACCGCACGCGACGCGCTTAGCAGCGCGTTGAGCTGTTCGCCAAGCGACAGCCAGAGCGGGGGCATCTGATTTGTTTCGTGGTCAGCGGAGCGCGCCATGCGGCCGGACTGCCTTTCATTCCTTGGCATTGCAGATATAATGGATATATATCCACTAAATCCGCAAGGTGTCCATGTCCGATCAGCCCGCCCCCATCATCGTCATGACCGGCGCCACGAGCGGGATCGGGCGCCTCGCCGCGGCTGAGATGGCCCGTCGAGGCACGCATCTGGTTTTGATCGCCCGCTCCGAGGCCAACGCCGAAGCCACGCGAACCGCCATCCGGACGATCGCGCCGCAGGCGCAGATCGATATTCACTTTGCGGACCTGGCGCGCCTGGAGACCGTTGCCGCAGTCGGCCGAACGATCGCCACGCGATTGTCCGTCGTCAGATGATTTGAGACTGATTTCGGGCCTCAGGAAGGGAGGCTCTGGCTCATCTGGGTTTAAGGCTATGCGGCTTGCAGGTGGTGCTGCAAGCGTCTTGTCTGGATGGTCTGGCGCTT
>JAESGN010000904.1_pt1 | contig 12185 bp, 7 predicted proteins | sample 9269731 | NCBI WGS metagenome assembly JAESGN01 (sample SAMN15720683, study PRJNA650826) | algae metagenome | isolation source: Mojavia pulchra JT2-VF2 and co-occurring heterotrophs from desert soil | place: USA: Cadiz Valley, Joshua Tree National Park, CA | collected 1998-06-08
ATCGATAAGGTGTCCTTATCGTGAGTCATAAACATCTTTTGGAGCATGCATACATGATACAATTCAATAGCAATTTAGATTGTTTATGATAGCATATATGTCGTGCAAACATATGCTTACGTACTTTCCCAAACGAACCTGCATGCGCTGATTTCCGATCTCACCAGACCGGTCGAAGCAGCGACCATGGCGCTCATGCGGCTCGACGAGCGGCTGGCGCGCAGCGAGCCCGTGCTGGCCGACGGCCTGCGCGCCCGTGGCCATCTGTTCGAGGCCCAGGCGCTGGCGCATCTGTCGGGCGAGCTGGTCTCACTCGAGGATCTCGTGCTGCACGATGCCGGGATGGATGTCCGCGCGCCCTCGACCGGCGTGGTGCGCGCGGCGCGGATGCTCAACCAACGCCGCAGCCTGGCGCGGCGTGCGCCAGACGCCGTGCTGTCGGCGGACGCACTGCGCCGCCTCATCGGCGTGGCTGAAGAAAGCGATCACGTAAATGGCCGAGACGAGGAAGCGGGTCTGGCCGCAGGTACCGTCGACGCTGCCGCGCGCCCTCCAGCATCGCAGCCCTGGAACATGCCGAAACCCTTCGCCGATGACGGGCTTTGGCCAGACCCGGATGAAATTGACGATGGTGACGGGCTCAAGCCGCTGGACGATGAGGAGGATGGGCCGCTTCCATACGACAGTTCAGACGCCACGACCGGCGACCTTGCCGCCGTCGACGCGCTGCTGGTGCGCACGGGCCGCCTGCTCGACGCCTACACGGCGCCGCCGCCTGAAGCGGTTCCGCTCCGGCTGCGGGATCCGGATTATGGCTCATTGGCTCGCCTCGACGCCTGGCGCGGCGCACTCAAGGCAGCAGGGGACGCCCCCGCTGTTCTCGCCACGGCCATTGCCGTCGACGCCTGGCTCATGCTCGAACCGGCCGAACGGGGCGGGGAGGCTGGGTTTGCGCTGGCGGCCACCATCCTGCGCCAGCGGGGAATCGCCGTGCATCACCTGCCGGCGCTGGGGTTGGGCTATCGCAAGTGCCGCTTCCGCTGGGGTCCGCACCAGGCTCTGCCGGTCCGTCTCGCCGGGCTGGTCACGGCGATCGCCGAGAGCGCGCGGCTGGCGGGGGCGGATCTGCAGAGGCTCGCGCTCGCGCGGGAGGTGATGCTGCGGCGCTGCGAGGGGAGGAGGGGGAATTCGAGGCTGAAGGAGTTGGTAGATCTGTTCATGGCCTCGCCGCTGGTCACCGTGCAGATGGCAACCGAGAAGCTCAAGGTCACCCCGCAGGCGGTCGAGGCGATGCTGAAAGAACTTGGACCAAGCCTGCCACGTGAGATCACCGGCAGGAAGCGCTACCGGGCGTGGGGCGTGATCTGAACCAATAGCGGAAACTAATGGGATGCTCGCCTCGACGCCTGGCTCGGTGCGCTAAAGGCAGCAGAGGACGCCCCCGCTGTTCTCACCACAGCCATTGCGCTCGATGCCTGGCTTATGCTCGAACCCGCCGAGCGGGGCGGGGAGGCCGGGTTCGCGCTGGCGGCCACCCTTCTGCGCCAGCGCGGGGTCGCCGCGCATCACTTGCCGGCGCTGGCGCTGGGCTACCGCAAAGGCCGTTTCCGCTGGAGCCCGCACCAGGCGCAAGCAGTCCGCATTGCCGGGCTGATCGAGGCCACGCATGAAAGCGCCCGCCTGGCCGACAACGATCTCAAACGGTTGACGCTGGCGCGCGAAGTGATGGGGCGGCGATGTGAAGGACGGAGGGGGAACTCCAGGTTGCCGATGCTGGTCGACCTGTTCATGGCCTTGCCGCTGGTCACCGTGCAAATGGCGACCGAGAAGCTCAAGGTCACCCCGCAGGCGGTCGAGGTCATGCTGAAGGAGCTTGAGTCTTCGCTGCCACGTGAGCTCACCGGGTGGAAGAGATATCGGGCGTGGGGCGTGATATAAATCACTAGTTCAAACCTATTGGATGTGCCCGCAAACCGTTCAGCCGCAGCGATTTAAGGCCCTTTGATTACTATTCGCCTTGGAAGCTCTATGCTTATTCCATGGATTCGGAGGCAATTACCTTGTCGCCAATGACCGGCCCGATGCGGCTTCCGATGCGCGCTGTTCGAAATACAGCGGTGACGGTCGCGCCGCGAAATCCTATGATTCCGCAGCCACTTCTCCGTTGGGTTAGCATGTCGCACGCCCCGGAAGCCAAACCGGGGCAGGCACGGCTTCGCCGGAGACGGACGAGGCCCTGTCGGCTGGCGCTGCCAGCTTCGCGTTGGACCAGATGGTCCGCACCTATCCGGCGCGCATCGGGTGCCCACTCATTCGGTTGGCGTTGAGAGCAGGAGGATCAGCGTATGAAGGGCGAGCTTGGGTGCCCGCAAGCTGCGCTCTTGTTCTGACCCCCAGTAACGAGTGCCACCCGTCGCGCGGCTTGTATGTCTGTGATCTAGCTGTGGAGTCTCAACAGGTTGTCCTTGGACAAACCGAGTCGACTGATGGGTGGCATGGAGTTTAGGCTGCCGTGAGGTCGGTGACAATTGTATCGATGGGTCCAGATTTGGAGTTGTTCGGCTCGTGCTTCTGATGTCGGATAACTTCTCGCGTAGGCCCATTCGGCAAGGGCGGTCTTGATGAAGCGCTCGGCTTTGCCATTGGTTTGGGGCGTGTAGGGCTTGGTGCGGATATGCTTGAGGTCGAGGTCTCGGCAGGCTTGCCCGAAGGCATGAGATTTGTAGCAACTGCCGTTGTCGGTCATCACACGCCGGACAGTGACGCCGAGGCTGAGGTAGTAAGCGACTACCGCCTTGAGGAAGGCGATAGCGCTGACGGTTTTTCCATCGGGCTTGATCTGGGTGAAGGCAAGGCGTGAGTTGTCATCGACACAGACATGCACATGCTCCCAGCCCGCCCCGACACTGCGCCCGGCAGCGCGATCGTGTGTGACACGGTGACCGGGCTCGCGGAAGCGGTTCAGCTTCTTGATATCGATGTGGATCATGTAGCCGGGATTGTCGCGTTCGTAACGGCGGGGCGGCACAGGCGGTTCGATATCTCGGATACGGCTGAGCCGAGCTTGGCGCAGCACACGGCTGACGGTGGCAGGCGAGACGCCGACGGTCTTGGCGATGTCCTTGCCGGTTCGGCGTTCGCGCCTCAGCGCCACGATCTCGTCACGAACCGCCGGGCTCGTCGGGCGATGCAGCCGGCAAGGCCTGGAGCTGCGGTCGGCCAGGCCCGCCACCCCTTCGGCAGAAAACCGCGCCAGCCACTTGCGGACGGTCTGCGGGCAGACGCCTGCGGCTCGTGCAACGGTCTCCGGCGTCTGCCCGCTCATCACCCGGGCAACGATCCCCTCTCGACCAAGCGGTGTTGTTCGCGCATTCTTGTGCATGTTCATCCGGGCTGTCCTGAGGTTGCTGTCGTCCAACAACATCAGTCTCCAACGGTTGGCCCGGATGGACAACCTGTTGAAAGCTCACATCTAGAACGGAATTTTGTTGCCGCTACCAACGTGTTTGGCGGTTGGGAATTCACCAGGATCCATGGCTGCCTGTATAAAACCACAGATCATGGCGGATTTCGTATCGGCCCACCAATTATACGTTTAATCAATGTATAAATTTCTTGACGTAGCAACTTCAAAATCTATGGAAAGCGCAATTGACAGGCCTTCGCTGATCTATACGCTATGACCTTGATTTACGGGTGGGCGTGGGGACGTTATGCTTAGTCAGTTATTGAATGGTCGTCGGTCGTTCTTTATCTCGCGCGATCACCAGTCATCCTCCACGCGCCATTCAGACGTCGTGGCCGCCGATATGAGCAGGGCGCTTGATCCTGCCCCTTGCCATGCAGGCCACATGGCTGTGACACGCGGTAAGCCGAAGTCCGTTGTCTCACAGCTGAGAGCAGCCCTTGTTGGGGAATGCTACCAATGACCTGCGCGCTGGCGACGCAGTCACTGCTTGGGTTGTCTGGTTTGGTTAGTGCGAATGCCGCTTATTGGGAAACTGCGATTTTTCCTGTTTCGGCCGGAAGCATCACGGGGCCCGATGGCTGCTCTCTTGCGATCCAGCAAAGAGTTTCTTTGCAAGGTACGCCCATCTCGGTTGATGGTTGTGTCCCTAACTATCGGGATGATGGGCCGCTTGTCGGCATGACAGCTTACCTTTGGTATGGCGGAACTGATCCAGATGGCAATCGTATTCATTATCCCGGCACCGCATCGTTGGTCTGTGAAGCTGGTGAGGTTCGCAGGCTTGAGGGCTGCGTTCGCGTGGAGGATGAGCGCAGGAGACGCGCTCAGGAGGACGCGTCGAGCTGCAGGCAGGGCAACCCTGTTGTTGTGCTCACTGGCAGCAAGCGGCAGGATTGGGCCGATTTCTCGACCGAGGGGAGTTTTCCACTTGAGTTCAAGCGGTATTACCGGAGCTCGGTATCAGTCGCTGTACCGGGGGGTGACAAGTCAGCAATGGGCTTTCGTTGGAGCAGTAACTTTGATGCAAGGGCCTTTTTCCGAGCAGGGTACGACAGGCTGAGTTTCCAGCTTCCTGATGGGACCGATTATCACTTCCAAAAAAGCGGGACCATTCAGGTTCCTACAACCTTAGATTTGACGGGTGCAGTGTTCCCTGTGACCTTCACAACGTCGACCACTGGAAATCGCGGAATGGCGACGGTCTTTTCAGACCGGGTCGAGTTCAGTCCTGACGGGAACATAACGTATGTTTTCAACAGCACCATCAATAACTCTTACTGGCAGAGCCCCAAGCTAACGCTCATCCGGTATCGCGGAGGATACACGCAGACACTGAGCTACAATACCGCTGGCCAACTCGCCACGGTCACCGACAGTTTTGGTCGCACACTCCAGTTTGCCTATGACGCCTTCGGCTATATCAGCCAGATGACGGTCCCAGGCGGGCAGGTTTACAAGTACATCTATCGTACGACGGTCAATTCTACCGCACTGCAGCAGCAGTATCCGAGCACGAACATCGCAGCGTATCAGAACGCCCGTAACGTGCTCGAAAAGGTGATCCTGCCAGATGCAACGGCAGCCACGGACACCGACAATCCGAGCCTGCTCTACCACTATGAGAACGCCACTGACAGCGCTTTGCTGACCGGCCTGACTGACCAGCGCGGCATTCGCTATGCAACCTGGACTTATGGGACAGACGGGCGTGCGACCTCAAGCCAGCATGCTGGCGGCAATGACCTCAATACATTCAGTTTCGATGACGCCAACAGTCGCGTGACGTTCACCAATCCGCTCGGCAAGCAGGCGGTTTTCAATTTCAGCCTGATGAACGGCGCAACCAGAAGACTGTCGTCGATCCAGGGGCAGGTATCGCCGAATTGCCCTGCTGCAAACCAGAACTTCACCTACGATGCCAACAGTTTCCTGGCCTCGGTGACCGATGGCGAAGGTCGCATCACGACGTATGTCAATGACGCGCGCGGTCGGCCCACCTCCATGACGCGCGGCTCAGGCGCAGGCTCGGTGACGACCACGATGGCCTGGAACGCGACGTGGGATGTTCCGACGCAAGTCGTACAGCCCGGCCTGACTGAAGACTTCGCTTATGATCCGACGGGCAAGCTGACCTCGACGACCCAGACCAGCACCACGACACAAACCGTGCCGTATTCCACCAGTGGCCAGACACGGGTTTGGACCTATGGCTACACCGGCTTGCTGCTGACCAGCGTCAACGGGCCATTGGCGGGCACAGGCGATACTGTGTCTTATGCCTACAATGCGCAAGGCTATCTCACGAGCGTGACCAACGAGGTCGGCCATATCACGACCATCAACACGGTGAACGGGCGCGGCCAACCGACACGGATGACCGATCCGAACGGCCTGATCACTGACTTCGCCTACAATGAGCGCGGCGAGTTGACGACCGTGACGGTGAGCCCGACCGCCAGTCCGCGCGTCACCACCCTGACACGCGACGCGTCCGGCCAGATCACGCAGGTGGCCGCGCCTGGCGTCACGCTGACCTTTACCTACGACAATGCCCGGCGAATGACGCGAATGGCCAATGCGGCGAGCCACAGCGTCGAATATACCTATGATGTGATGGGCAACGTCACCAAGACAACCTCGAAGTCGGGCACGACCGTGCTGGCCGAGCGCAACGCGACCTTCGACGAGCTTGGCCGCATCATCCGCTCGATCGGGGCTGGTGGTACGGCAGGCGGCCGTGTCTGGGCTTTTGGCTACGACAAGGCTGACAACCTGACCTCGATGACCGATCCTCGCTCCCAGGTGTTCGGCCAGGGCTTCGACGCGCTGAACCGTCTCGTGTCGACGACCAATCCCGGTCCGGCCACCGTGCAGATGACGCTGAACGGCAAGGATGAGATCACCACCTATCGTGATCCACGCAACTTCGACACGATCTACACCCGCAATGGCTTTGGCGAAGTGATCCGCCGCGCCAGCCCTGACACAGGCATCACCGACTACGTTTATGACACGCGCGGCCTGATCACCCAAATGACCGATGCGCGCGGGTTCGTGACCACCTTCACCTACGACAATGCCGGACGGCGCCTGACCAAGAGCTTCACCGGCGCGACGGCGGAGAATGTCACCTACACCTATGACAACGTGGTCAGCGGCAATGCGGGCCGGGGCAGGCTGACGCGGGTCGTCGACCAGGCCGGCTCATCCGACTTCATCTACAACATCCACGGCAACGTCACACGCGAGACCCGCATCATCGGGACACGCACCTATGCCGTCAGCTACGGCTACAACACGGGCAACCTGCTGACCTCGATCACCTATCCATCGGGGCGCGTGGTCACCTATGCGCGCAACAACACGGGCCGGGTGACGGGGGTGACCACGCGTGAGACCTCGACCGCGAGCAACGTCAATCTGGCGACATCGATCGTCTGGCGCGGGCTTGGTGGTTCGGGCATAGCGGGCACCTACGGCCAGGCCTCACCGATGGCAGCACCATTGCTGCCCATCTCCGAAACCACGGGTCTGGCCGCCAACGACAACAGTGCCAGGTTCCCCGGCGCGCGTCTGTTGCCACCGCCGGTGAGCTTCGGTGCAGATGGGGCGCAGGTCGGCGGCGTGCTGCTGCAGAGCCTGACCTTCGGCAACGGGCTGACGCACACGCGCAGCTACAGCACCGATGATCTCATCAACCAGCTGATCGTGGCAGACCCGGCGACGACGCCTGCCACCAACCGCATCCTGCGCACGCACGGCTATGGCGACAATCTCAGTCTGACCCAGATCACCGATGGCATCACCGCCTCCGAGAACCAGTCCTTCTGGCTGAACGTGGCGGGTCGGCTGCAGAATGCAGACGGGCCGTGGGGGCAGGATGTCTACCAGCATGACGGGGTCGGCAACCGCACCCAGGTGGCCCGCACGGTCGCGGGCGTCACCACCACGCGGGTGTTCGCTTATGGCGCGACCAACAACCGCCTGAACAGCGTACTCAACGGCGCGGTGACCGAGCGCACGCTGACCCATGACGCAGCCGGCAACATCACCGGCGACAACCAGGGCACGGGCGCCAACTTCACGCACACCATCAACCGGGCGGGCCGCATCTCGGCCAGCGCCCGCGGCGGGGTGGCGCAGGGCGCCTACGCCTATGACGCCTTCGAGCGCCTGCGCGTGCGCACGCTGACCAACCAAAGCGTCAGCACCAACAACGGCACGACGCACTACGTCTGGGACATATTCGGGAACATCATCGCCGAGGCTGATGGCGCCACCGGAGGCTCCCTGCGCGAGACGGTGTATCTGGAGGGCGCGCTGCCGATCGCGGCGATCGCGGCCAGCGCCGCATCGCCCAAGCCGATCTACCAGGTCCACACCGACCACCTCAACCGGCCGATCATGCTGACCAATGCCGCCAAGGTGAATGTCTGGTGGGCAAGTTACGAGCCCTTCGGCCGCGTCCGCGCCACCGGCGGCGCCGTCACCCAGAACCTTGAGCTGCCCGGCCAGTGGTTCCAGCTCGAAACAGGGCTGGCCTATAACTGGCACCGGCACTATGATCCCTCAACAGGGCGATACACCACGCCAGACCCGCTCGGGTTCGTCGATGGGCCATCCGTGTTCACATATGCGGGGAGTAACCCGCAAAGGGTGACGGATTCGAACGGGTTGTTCCGGTTCGATAGATCACGGACTTATAACGATTCTAATCTGTTCTGCGAGGTTGGCCGCCGTACCGGCAAAGAGCGCGCCAACGATCTTCCCTCGAGGTTTGAAGGTGCAAGACCGAATGTTGGCGAGAACGGGCGTACCTTTGCGGAAAGGATTTTACGTGAGATGGGCCAAGAACCCGGTACATACGGAACCGGTCCCACCAGTGACTTCAATCAACTGAAAAAATTCGGTGATCGATATGGGAGGTAACAAAGCAAATTTTGCTTACGTGGCGATGCATGAGAATCCGCGCTCAGAAGACTTGAAGTTTATTGGTGTATTCTCAAGCCGAAAATTAGCGAGAGAAGCAATAAACTCATTACGGAGTGTAAAAGGTTTTTCAAACTCAAAGCGTGGATTTTATATTGAGAAGTACGAAATCAATAAAATCCACTGGCAAGACGGATTTATTACTGTATTTTCAAAGGAGCAGGCTCCTGAAACCGAACCAAATATCTAGATGTTCGACCCTAAGCGCATTCGTTGCTACAGGGATCGGCTTAAATTTATTGATTTGCTGAATGCTGCCGAGAACCAGTCCTTCTGGCTGTCGGGTGCGGGGCGCCTGCAGAATGCTGATGGGTGTTGATTTCCACCCAGAAGTGAGCCGGGTAGGCGCATAATTTCCACTGAGAACTGAGCCATGTGACCCCTTCCCCAGAGCGGAATGCGATGGGGGCAACGGAGTGATCCACATGGGACTATTGAACATCGTTCGCCGCATGGCATTGCGCGAGAAGCTATCGATCCGAGAGATTGCACGGCGAACCGGGCTGTCGCGGAACACCGTGACGAAGCATCTGAACGCCGGGACGATCGAGCCGAAGTTCGCTGTGCCGAAGCGGCCGAGCAAGCTTGATGCATTTTCCGACAAACTTTCGGCTTGGCTGAAGGCGGAGGCTGGCAACTCTCGCAAGCAACGCCGCAACCTGAAGCAGCTTCATGCCGATCTGGTGGCGCTGGGCTTTGCCGGTTCCTATGGCCGGGTGGCAGCCTTTGCGCGCAAGTGGCGGTCAGACCGGCAGCGCGAGCAACGGACCACGGGGCGCGGCACGTTCGTTCCGCTGATCTTCCGCGCCGGCGAGGCGTTCCAGTTCGACTGGAGCGAGGACTATGCCATCATCGGTGGTGAGCGAACCAAGTTGCAGGTCGCACATATCAAGCTGGCGCACAGCAGGGCCTTCCTGGTGCGTGCTTATCTCCTGCAGACCCACGAGATGCTGTTCGACGCCCACTGGCATGGCTTCCGTGTTTTGGGCGGCGTACCCGGTCGCGGTATCTACGACAACATGCGCACGGCGGTGGATCGTGTTGGCCGTGGCAAGGAACGGCAGGTCAACATCCGCTTTCTGGCCATGGCCAACCACTATGTGTTTGCGCCCGAGTTCTGCAATCCGGCTGCGGGATGGGAGAAGGGGCAAGTCGAGAAGAACGTCCAGGATACGCGGCACCGTCTGTGGCAGCCTATGCCGAACGTGCCTGATCTGGCGACACTGAACACATGGCTGGAGCAACGTTGCATCGAGCTATGGCACGAGATCCCGCATGGCGGGTTGCCTGGAAGCGTGGCGGACGTCTGGGCGGCAGAACGAGCTGCGCTGATGCCCTTACCGACCGCGTTCGACGGCTTTGTCGAGCAGAGCAAGCGTGTCTCACCGACATGCTTGATCAGCTTTGAGCGCAATCGCTGCAGTGTACCGGCATCCTTCGCGAACCGACCAGTCAGCTTGAGGGTCTATCCCGAACGGCTCGTTGTTGCCGCCGAAGGTCAGATCCTGTGTGAGCATGCCCGGTGTATTGACCGATCACACGTGGGCCCCACGCGGACGATCTATGACTGGCGACATTATCTGGCTGTCATCCAGCGCAAACCGGGCGCTCTGCGCAATGGCGCACCCTTTACAGAACTGCCGCCCGCGTTCCGCCAATTGCAGGAGTTGATGCTGCGACGGCCTGGCGGTGATCGCGATATGGTCGACATCCTTGCACTTGTTCTCCAGCACGACGAACAGGCCGTGCTGGTGGCCGTGGAAATGGCCCTTGCAGCAGGCGTGCCGACCAAGACCCATGTGCTGAACCTTCTGCACCGGCTGATCGACGGCAAGACCACAACCGAACCCGACATCGATACACCTCAGGCCTTGATCCTGCGGCTTGAGCCCAAGGCTGATGTCGAACGCTATGACGGCCTGCGTGCCCAGATCGCAGGAGGCCGCTATGCGTCATGATCCCGCGAGCGGCGCCATCGTCATCATGTTACGCAGCCTCAAGATGTACGGCATGGCCCAAGCCGTCGATGATCTGATCGAACAGGGCGCACCCGCCTTCGAGGCCGCCGTGCCGATCGTGTCGCAATTGCTCAAGGCTGAGCTGGCTGAACGCGATGTGCGCTCCATCGCGTATCATATGAAGGCTGCGCGCTTCCCGGCCTACAAGGACATCTCTGGCTTCGACTTCGCGTCCAGCGAGGTCAACGAGGCCACAGTCCGGACCCTGCACCGCGGCGACTTCATTGATGGTGCCCACAACGTCGTTTTGGTCGGCGGTCCGGGAACAGGCAAAACCCATGTCGCCACCGCGCTCGGCGTACAGGCCGTCGAGCATCACCGCCGGAAGGTCCGCTTCTTCTCCACCATCGAACTGGTCAATGCGCTCGAACAGGAGAAGGCCAGGGGCAAGTCCGGACAAATTGCCGAAGGCCTGACCAAGCTCGACCTCGTGATCCTCGATGAGCTTGGCTACCTGCCGTTCAGCGCATCAGGTGGTGCGCTGCTCTTTCATCTGCTCAGCAAGCTCTACGAGAGAACCAGCGTCGTGATCACGACCAACCTGAGCTTCAGCGAATGGGCCACCGTCTTCGGTGATCCCAAGATGACAACGGCATTGCTCGATCGCCTGACGCACCGCTGCCACATCCTCGAAACCGGCAACGACAGCTTCCGCTTCAAGGCAAGCTCAGCCGCATCCAAAAAGAAAAAGGAGGCCACCAATGCCTTGACCAAGCCATGAGCCAAAAACCATAATCAGAGGTGGCTCAGTTCTCGGTGAAAAACCCGGCTCACTTCTGAGTGGAAATCAACATGTAGGCCCCTTGCACCACCCCGCCCCGTGCGCTGGCCGAGATGCGGCCCCAACCGGGAACCACAAAATACTGATACTACTCGGCAATTTTGGATCAGGCTTTCAGCAAAAAATAAAGGGTCAATTCATATATTTTACGTCGGTATTTTTTCCCGAGATGCTACTATATATATATAATACAGAGTACAACATGAAGTATGCTTGTTTTTTCAATGATCCAAATATTGTAGTTGGGTTTTCTTTTCTATTCAATCTCAGGCGCGCAACAATATGACCCTTCTCTGAGGCTTTTCTCATGTATGCTAGGCCGACTTGTTCATCTTTTTTATAGCCGCAGATTCCTTCAATAAAGCAATTACCTATTAGGTAAAATCCATACATATCATCTATATTTAGTAATTGATCAATATATTCAGAAGCACTGGCACAATTTCTGATTGTCAAAAATCTTGCTAATCGTCTCTTTCCATTTACGCTATCCGAAGCTGCTCTACCATACCAATATTGAGCACGTTCGTCACATTGACCATACTCTCCTACTTCAAATGCCCAGCCAGCATATATTTGAGCGTCAACATCACCTTTCTCAGCTTGAAGAAGCATTTGAGTCATTTCGTTGACGCTCATATCCGAATCCTTAGTGCAGATGGGCTTAGATCATCACGAAGGTGGTGCTCCAGGCCCTTCAGGTTTCTTAGGAGGTGGACCAGTTGGTGGCTTAGGCGGCTCGGTTGGACCAGGCCTAGTTACGGGTGGTTTTTGGGGTGGCGATGGTCGGCTTTTTGTGAATTGTCCGTCGGCAGATAATTCGAGACAGTTCAGGCGGTTTTCGAAGGGAGGCTCTGGCTCATCTGGGTTAGAGTTTAGGCGGCTTGCAGGTGATGCTGCAAGCGTCTGTGTTTGAGCGTTTCGCGCT
>JAESGN010000909.1_pt1 | contig 12051 bp, 10 predicted proteins | sample 9269731 | NCBI WGS metagenome assembly JAESGN01 (sample SAMN15720683, study PRJNA650826) | algae metagenome | isolation source: Mojavia pulchra JT2-VF2 and co-occurring heterotrophs from desert soil | place: USA: Cadiz Valley, Joshua Tree National Park, CA | collected 1998-06-08
TGATGCCCGTCGGCCGGCTCGACCTCAGCACCGAGGGCCTGTTGCTGCTCACCACCGATGGCGAGCTGAAACGCGCGCTCGAACTGCCCGCCACCGGGGTGGAGCGCAGCTACCGCGCCCGCGCCTATGGCAACGTCACCCAGGCGCAGCTCGAATCGCTGATGCTCGGCGTCGAGATCGAGGGCGTGCGCTACGGCCCGATCAACGCCAATATCGAGCGGCGCACCGGCGCCAATGTGTGGATCGAGCTGACCCTGACCGAAGGCAAGAACCGCGAAGTGCGCCGCGTGCTCGAATATCTGGGGCTCGAGGTGAACCGGCTGATCCGCACCCGCTACGGCCCCTTCTGGCTGGGCGACATGCCCGCGGGCGATGTCGACGAGATCCGCCAGCACGACCTGGTTACTTTCCGCACCATCCTGGCCAGGCCGGGCGGCGGCAAGGCCGCGTCGAACCTGCAGTTCGCCGTCCGCTCCCGCGCGGTCGATCCGGCACCACGACCCAAGCCGGTGCCCGTGCCGGGCGGCCGTGAGCCCGAGGGGCGCCGCAAGCTCGCGAAGCCCGAGGCGAAGAAGCCGGTCTTCACGGCGCGGGTCACCCCCGGCGCCAGGGACGAGGCTAGAGACGGGACCAGAGACGGAGGCAGAGACCGGGCCATGGCCGACAGGCCCCGCCCGCCCGGCAAGCCCGGCCTTCGCAAGCCGCGCGAGGACGGCGTCGCCAAGCCCGCCCGCGCCGCCCGCGCCCGCGCCCATCGCGAGACGCAGGAGCCGCGTCCCGGCGATTTCGTCGATCGGCCCAAGGGTCCGCGCGGCTCCGGCAAGGGTGCGGGCCGCCCCGCCCCCGCCGGCGGTCGGGCAAGGCCCGGCGGCGGCAAGCCGGCCCGCCCGCCAAGGACGCGCAAATGAGGATCGTCGCCGGAGAATGGCGCGGCCGTCCGCTCGTCGCGCCCAAGGGGGACGCCACCCGCCCCACCGCGGATCGCACGCGCGAGGCGCTGTTCTCGATGCTCGCCAGCCGCCTCGGCAGCTTCGAGGAACTGGCGGTGGCCGATCTGTTCGCCGGCTCCGGCGCGCTGGGGCTCGAGGCGCTGTCGCGCGGCGCGGCCTCCTGCCTGTTCGTCGAGCAAGACCGCGCCGCGCTCGACGCGCTGCGCGCCAACATCGCCAAGCTGGGCGCGCGGGCGGCGGAAGTGCGCGCCGGTTCGGTGCTCTCGCTCGGCCCCGCCCGCGCGCCGCTCGACCTGATCCTGATGGATCCGCCCTATGGCACCGGCGCCGGCAGCGTCGCGCTCGACAAGCTCGGGCGGCTCGGCTGGGCGGGTCCGGGCACCTGGATCAGCATCGAGACTTCACGCGACGAAGTGCCCGATGTGGCGGGCTTCGTCGCGGACGTCAGCCGCGTGCACGGCAAGGCGCGGCTCACGCTGCTGCGGGCAGCGGCCTAGGACCACGACTCGATCAGCAAAGCCCGTCCTCCCCGCGCAGGCAGGGATCCAGGGTAGCGCAGGACAAGGATGCGGCCAGGTGAGCCCCCTTCCGGAGCGCACGAGACTCGACTGCCCGCAACCCGCCTGTGGCCCCGGATCCCCGCCTGCGCGAGGATGACGAAATAAATCAAAGCCTTGATCGGGTTTTGACCCCAGGTTGAGGACTCATATTCTTGCTTCGTCACCCCGGCCTTGCGCCGGGGTCCCGCTATCTCGACAGCGCAGGAAGCGGCGGGATCCCGGCGCAAGGCCGGGATGACGGCGGAAATCAGATACTTGTCTGGGTTCTCAACCTAGAGATAGGCAGAAAGCGTCAGCCGCACATCGCGCTTGACGCCGCCGCTCTCCACGCTGAGCGGAATTTCGCTGCCCATGGGCCGAGTGATCGCGCGCAGCAGTTCCTTGAAGCTGCCCTGGAGAAGGTCGCCGCGCTTGATGCCGGCCGCCGCCGCCGGGCTGCCGGTGCCGACATCGGCTACCGTCACCTTGCCGGCCTTGTCGTCAAGCCATAGCCCCGAACCATAATAGGCCGGTTCGGGCGATGGCTTGCCGTTCCAGGCTGCCCAAAGCTTGTGCTCGGACACCTGGGTCGTCAGATGCAGGCGGGAAAGCGCCGCCAGGCCGATCAGGCCGTCCGTGTCGATCCATGGCGCGCTCGGATCGCAAATGTCGACGAGCGGCCGCTCGAAATCGAACGCGCCGATGGCCAGGCGCTGGCCGCGCACCAGCCGGCTCGGCACCGCCTTGGTGCCGATGCCGCGCGACTGGATCGGCACATAGGGCTTGCCGGCATCCCACAGGCCGGACCGCGCGGCCATCTTTCCGCCCAGCAACAGCGTGCCGGGCGCGCCGGTGTCGACGATGAATTCGCCCGGTACGCCGTCGATGGTGGCCCGGGCCAATATCCATTGGCCGCTATCGGGCAGGTCGAAGAAGCGGGTGGGCAATTTGGTGAATCCGTCAAAGTCCGGCCGGCCGTCCCTGTAGAGGCGCCATTCACCCTTCACGAAATCGAGGTCGCTGTCATAGGTGTTGAACATGCCGACCCCAAAGGCACCCATGGCCTTTGTGCCGAAGATATGCGTGCCGACAAAGAGCATGTGCGGAAAGCTGACACCGCTCTCGAGCGTGACTGTTCCAGCATCGTACCAGGCGGACGCGCGGCTGCCGCCGACACCCCCCATCACCCGCCGATTGATCACCTTCATGCCGATCTTGTCGGCGAACTTCTCGTTGATCATGCTGAGCGCGCCGCCGGTATCGATCACGAAGAGATGCGGGCCGGTGTCGCGGATCTTCGCGGCGATCCAGACACGATCGTTTTCCAGGCGGATGCGGTTGACCACCGGCTCGCCCGCGGCCCGGGCGCGCCCGATCAGCCCCGCCATCGCCGCCAGCGTCACGCCGCCGCCGATAAGTCCGCGCCTGTCGATCATCTTTGAAATCCCCCGGTTCGGGGCGACCATTATGGATCGAAGATGACAGGGCGGTTACTTGCCCCTTACGAGTATCAGTCCCGACAGGCTCAGCAATCCCGCCCCGGCAAGATAGTAACCGACCCAGGCCAGCCCACCCTGCTTCACCAGCGCCTCGGCGATCAGCGGCGTGAGCCCGCCGCCCAGGATACCGCCCAGGTTGAAGGTGACGGAGACGCCGGTATAGCGCACCCGCGCCGGGAACAGGCTGGGCAGCCAGCCGCCGAGCGGGCCATAGACGAAGCCCATCACGAACAGCGCGAAGGCGAGCCACGCCGCCACGCTCGCCAGCGATCCGGGCACCAGCAGCCATGCCATCGCCATGCCGACGGGGATGGTGAAGACGCAGCCGAACATCAGCACGGCATTGGCGGTGCGCTTGTCCGCGCTGATGCCCGCCGTGACGATGCCCCCGGCCATGAACAGGATCGCGAGCAGCTCCACTGCCAGGAAGGTTTCGCGGTCATAGCCCAGCGTTTTGGTGCCATAGCCGATGATGAACACGGTCGAGATATAGAACAGCGCGAAGCAGGCGATCGTGCCCATGGTGCCGGCGAAGGTGGCGAGCGCACTGGTGCGGAACAGCTCGCCGATCGGCACGGCGGGGGGCGCTTCCTTCTCGGTCGCGGCGACGAACTCGGGCGTCTCGGTGATCTTCAGACGCACCCAGAGCCCCAGGAACACCAGTACCGCGCTGGCGAGGAACGGCAGGCGCCAGCCCCATTCGCGGAACTGCGCGTCGTCCATCACCGCGCCCAGGATCAGGAAGAAGCCATTGGCGAAGACGAACCCCACCGGCGCGCCCATCGGCGGGAAGCTGCCATAGCGATTGGCCCAGCCCGGCGGCGCGTTCTCCACCGCGAGCAGGCTCGCCCCGCCCCATTCGCCGCCCAGCCCCAGCCCCTGGCCGAAGCGAAGCAGGCAGAGCAGCAGCGGGGCGGCCCAGCCGAGCATCGCATAGCCGGGCAGGAAGCCGATCAGCACCGTCGAGACGCCCATCAGCATCAGCGAGGCGACCAGGGTGGACTTGCGCCCCATCCGGTCGCCGAAATGGCCGAACACCAGCCCGCCCAGCGGCCGGGCGAAAAAGGCGACGGAGAAGCTGGCATAGCTGGCGAGCTGGCGGATCCAGGGCTCGCTGGCGGGAAAGAACAGGTCGGGGAAGACGATCGCCGCCGCCGTGGCGTAGATGTAGAAATCATAGAATTCGACCGAGGTGCCGACCAGGCTGGCGAACAGGATGCGGCGGTGCGATGCGGCGGCTTTGGTCATGCCCTCTCCCCTTTTGTCCCCTCCTTGGATCGATCCGGCGCAAAGGAAAAGCCCGTTCATCCGCAGGACAGTTTCGCCAGCGTACCGGTGCGCCACCTCAGCGGCCGGACCAGGGAGACGGACGATGCGCGAATCGGCGGGAAGACGGCTGGCCTATGCCGTGCTGTTCGCGGCGATCGCGGGATTCGTCGTGGCGTTCTGGAACCCGATCGATCACCTCAAGGCCGATCTGCGCGCCGATGGCCAGGGCTTCAAGTTCAGCATCGAGCTGGCCACCCATCTGTTCGAGCTGGGCCTGAAGCGGCTTTAGGCCCAATCGGCATCCCCCCGGGGGCGAGAGAGCGGCGATGGCGCCGTCCACCCCGGCCTTGCGGGCACATATCCCACCGGAACACCCCTCCGTCATTCCCGCGCACCCCTCCGTCATTCCCGCGAGGGCGAGGATCCTTGGGGACGCCTTGTCTTGCGCAAGGGGACAAGGCCTGTCCTGGGATGGGGTCCCGCACGCCTCCCCTCCCGCGCCACCGCCCAAGATCCCCGCTTTCGTCGGCATGGTGGATGAGGCTAGGCTCCCGGAAGGAACGGGAGGACGGCATGCACGGCACCAGATTGGCGGTCCTCGCCCCACTGCTCCTGGCCGTCACCGCCGCCGCCACCACCCCCGCGCCGCGCTACGCCGTCGTCCATGGCTGGCCGATCCTTCCCCCGGGCCGCGTGCTTGGCCCCTGCTCGGGCGTGGCGGTGAACGGCAAGGGCGAAGTGTTCGTCCTTCACCGCGGCAATCGCGGCACCGATGCCAAGGGGCTAGCGACGGTGAAGGAGCCTGTGGTCGAGGTGTTCGACGCCGCCTCCGGCAAGCTGCTGCGCGAATGGGGTGCGGGGCTGTTCGTGGTTCCGCACGGCATCAGCATCGCGCCGGACGGCCATGTCTGGATCACCGATACCGGATCGAACCAGGTCTTCGAGTTCACTCCCGGCGGCAAGCTGCTCCTCGCGCTTGGCGAACATGGCGTCGCGGGCGCCGACGCCAGGCATTTCGACCGGCCCACCGATGTCGCGCCGCTCGCCGATGGCAGCTTCTACGTGGCCGATGGCTATGGCAATTCGCGGGTGATGAAGTTCGCCGCCGACGGGAAGCTGCTCTTCCAATGGGGCAGCCGCGGCACCGGCCCGGGCCAGTTCGACATCCCCCACGCGCTCGCGATCGATGCCGGGCACCGCGTCTATGTCGCCGATCGGGCGAACGACCGGGTCCAGCTGTTCGACGCGAAGGGCCGCTATCTCGCCCAGTGGAAATCGCCCGCGATCGGTCGCCCGTTCGGCCTGGCGCTGCTGCCGGGCAATCGCATCGCCATCCTCGACGGCGGCGCCAACCCGGACAAGGTGCCCGATCATGACGGCGTGACGATCGCTGGCCTCGACGGCCGCGAGATCGCGCATTTCGGCCGTATGGGCAACCAGGACGGCCAGTTCTGGATCGCCCATGACATCGCCGCCGACCGCGCCGGCAATCTCTACATCGTCGATATCGCCGGCCAGCGCGTGCAGAAGTTCGTGGCGGTCGGGCTCAGAGCCCCAGCGTCCGCACCGCGCTGAGCATCAGCCAGTAAAGCCCGCCCGAGAGCAGCATCGCCGCCGGCAGGGTGAGCAGCCAGGCCAGCGCCAGGTTGCGCACCGTGCGCGCCTGCAGGCCCGCGCCGCTCGCGACCGAGGCACCCGCCACGCCGGAGGACAGGATGTGCGTGGTCGACACCGGCAGGCCGAAGCGATCGGCCGCCAGGATGGTGCCCGCCGCCACCAGCTCGGCCGACGCGCCCATGGCATAGGTCATGTGCTGCTTGCCGATCTTCTCGCCGACGGTGACGACGATTCGCTTCCACCCGATCATGGTGCCGAGACCGAGCGCCAGCGCAACGACGATCTTCACCCAGAGCGGGATGAAGCGCGTGCCCGCCTCCAGGCTCTTCTGATAATCGGCCAGCGCCTTGAGCTCGGCGGGCTGATAGCCATCGGGCTTCTTGGTGGCGAGTTTGGTCGTGTCGAGCACCAGATACATGTCGTTGCGGACATTGCCGGTGGCTTCCGCCGGCACCTTGCTCAGCGAGCCGAAGCCCTGGACGCGGGCGGTAAGGTCCTTCGAAAGGCTCTCGAGCGCGGCGAACACCTGCGGGCTCTCCGCCTTGCGCTGCTGGAGCGCGGTGGTGAGCACGGCGCGGGCCTGGGCCGGCGCCATGTCGGGCAGCCCGCGGCTATGCGCGTCGAACGCGGCCGAAGCGGTGTTGGCGGTCTGGACGAAGGCCGGAGTCGCGCTCGTCGGCAGGGTGCGGTTGAGCGCATAGGCGGTCGGGGCGCAGCCGATCAGGATCAGCATGATCAGGCCCATGCCCTTCTGCCCGTCGTTCGAGCCATGGCTGAACGAGACCGCGGTACAGGTGAAGATCAGCGCGCTGCGGATGCCGAGCGGCGGCGCGGTGTGCGGCATCGGCGAAGTGTAGAGCTTCGGGTTGCGCAGCACCGCGCGCATCACGAACAGCAGCAGCACGGCCGCGAAGAAGCCGATCAGCGGCGCCATCCACAGGCCGGTGAGCACTTTCTGCGCCTGGCTCCAGTCGACGCCGGCGGTGCCGCCGCGCGAGCCGGCCTGGATCAGCTGGTTGGCGAGGCCCACGCCCAGCACCGAGCCGATCAGCGTGTGCGACGAGGAATTGGGCAGGCCGACATACCAGGTGCCGAGATTCCACAGCACCGCCGCGAGCAGCAGCGCGAAGATCATCGCGAAGCCCGATGCCGAGCCCACGTTGAGGATCAGGTCCACCGGCAGCAGCGTGATGATCGAATAGGCGACCGCGCCGCTCGACAGCATCACGCCCAGGAAGTTCCAGAAGCCCGACCAGATCACCGCGAAATGGGCGGGCATCGAATTGGTGTAGATCACCGTCGCCACGGCGTTGGCGGTATCGTGGAAGCCGTTCACGAACTCGAAGCCGAGCGCGATCAGCAGCGCCAGCGCGAGGAACAGGAACACGCCGGTGGCGAGCTCCTCCCCCACGCCGCGCGTGTCGGTCAGCACGCTCCAGCCGGCAAAGGCCAGCCCGCCCACCAGGATCGCCGCGAAGAGCAGCTTGGCCAGGGGATGGGTCTTATAGTCGAATCGAGGGCCCGGCTGCGGTTCGTCGACCGGCTGGGCTTGGTCCAGAGCGAGTGATGCCATGATATGCGCGCCTCTGGCCGGAGGGTGTGACAGCCATATGACAAACGCATGACATGGCGAAGGATCGAGGCATCGGCAGCATTTAAAACGCAACTAGCGGGCTTTGGCGCGTGCCTGGATTCCGCGATCGCCGCGCCCGCTCGGCCTGCTGGCGAGGCGTGGTTCCGGCGCTGCAAGCGAAGCGATGGGCGAGCCAGGCCGACACCGGCAAGTTGCACCGTTCAGGTTGCTGATCGATTTGACAAGAATCGAAGCCATGTCGAAGAAATTGATCGCCAAATGCTGACAAGGAGACAAGAATGAAGGAACTTTCATTGCTCGCCGCCTGTGCGACGCTTGCCCTCATGGGTTCGGCGATGCTTCCCTCCTCCAGTGCCATGGCGCAAACACTTCCGGAGTGCCTGCCGGAACTCAGTCCGGATGGCCCGCCGCCGACGGGTGAGCATAATTGCGACGAGGTCGGCAACCCCGAAGAGGGCGGCACGGACAATCCTCCTCCACCCCCTCCGCCTGGGCCAACCCGTTTTGCTCGGGCCGACGCGCTCCATGCCCGTGAGGTTTCCGTCTAGAACTCCATCGAGGGACGGTTGGGTGTAGTCGCGCCCACCGTCCCATCGCTTTGCTGCCTATTGTCGAACGGCGGAAAACGCCGTCAGAAATGGACCTGCATATAGGCCTTGGGCCCGGGCTTGATGCCGCGATTGCCGCCGGGCAGGCTCATGAACCCGCGCCCGCGCAGCCGCCGCAGCCAGGCGAAGCCCAGCTCGACATGGTCCGACGCCTCGAAGCTCAGCCGCGCCCCGGCATAGTGCCGCGCGTCGCGCACCACGCCGCGATCGGCATCGAAACGCGGCGCCTGGGCATAGGCGCTGAGGCCCAGCCAGGCATGCCCGACCACTTCCTTCTGGAGCGAGAAGCCGTAGGTGGAGCGCGTCTCGTCGGCCCGCCAGCTCTCGTTGCTGCCGCGCACGGTCGCCGAAGTGCGCAGCCACAGGCCCGATGCCCGTTCCTCGGTCTTCACGCGGATCTCGGGCTGCAGCACCAGATAGGCGGCCTGGGCCGCGGCGACGGTCTGCGCCCCTGCCGGCATCGCGGCAAGGAGCATCCCCACCGCCAGTCCGGCCGCGCCGGTTCGAACGATCATCCCCATGCCAAGCCCCCACGACAGGCATTGCCGTCGCCGAATCCTCCCGGCGACATGGGGATAATATTGCTGAAATATTTCCAATGCCAGCTATATTGTTTCCAGGCTCAGCCCTGCTCCTGCATCAGCTCCTCGAGCACCTGGATCGCCCCGGCGATGCGCAACTGCGTCCGCTTCAGCTCGGCGAGCTGCGAGTCGAGCGTCTTCAGCCGCTCTTCGCCCGCGACATGTTCCCGCTTGAGCAGCGCGATCCGCTCCTCGAGCAACTTCCTGTCCATCCGTCTCTCCGCTGATCGGTTCGGAGGCGACGATCACAGGATCGCGCGCCGCTGGCAATCCACCATTGCCTCGCCTGCCCGCGTTCCCTACCTGTTCGCGGATGACCCTGCCCGTCGAGACCGATGCCAATGCCCCCTATCTCCAGGGCCTGAACCCGCCCCAGCGCGAGGCGGTGCTGACGGCCGAGGGGCCGGTGCTCGTCCTGGCCGGCGCGGGCACGGGCAAGACCGCGGCGCTCACCGCCCGCCTCGCCCATCTGCTATGGACGCGCCGCGCCTATCCCAGCGAGATCCTGGCGGTGACCTTCACCAACAAGGCAGCGCGCGAGATGAAGGAGCGCGTCGGCCGCCTGGTCGGTGCCGCGGTGGAGGGCATGCCCTGGCTCGGCACCTTTCACGCGATCGGCGCCAAGATGCTGCGCCGCCATGCCGAGCTGGTGGGGCTGCAGAGCAACTTCACCATCCTCGACACCGACGACCAGCTCCGCCTGATCAAGCAGCTGATCCTCGCCGCCGATCTCGACGAGAAGCGCTGGCCCGCCCGCCAGCTCGCCGGGCTGATCGACGAATGGAAGAACAAGGGCCTGACCCCCGCCGAGATCGGCGCGGGCGAGTCCGAGCGCTATGCGAACGGCCGCGGCGCCGCGCTCTACCATCTCTACCAGGAGCGGCTGAAGGCGCTGAACGCCTGCGATTTCGGCGACCTGCTCCTCCACATGCTGGTGATCCTCAAGACGCACCGCGACGTGCTGGAGAGCTATCAGCAGCGCTTCCGCTACATCCTGGTCGACGAATATCAGGACACCAACGCCGTCCAGTATCTCTGGCTCCGCCTGCTCGCCCAGGAGCGCAAGAACATCTGCTGCGTCGGCGACGACGATCAGTCGATCTACAGCTGGCGCGGCGCGCTGGTGGAGAACATCCTCAAGTTCGAGAAGGACTTCCCCGGCGCCAAGGTGATCCGGCTCGAGCAGAATTACCGCTCGACGCCGCACATCCTCGCCGCCGCCTCGGGCGTGATCGCCAACAATAGCGGCCGCCTCGGCAAGACCTTGTGGACCGACAAGGCCGAGGGCGAGAAGGTCAAGGTGCTCGGCGTGTGGGACGGGCCCGAGGAGGCGCGCCGCGTCGGCGAGGAGATCGAGGGCGCCCAGCGCGGCGGCATGAGCCTGGACGACATGGCGATCCTCGTCCGCGCCCAGCACCAGACGCGCGAGTTCGAGGACCGGTTCATCGCGATCGGCCTGCCCTATCGCATCATCGGCGGCTTCCGCTTCTACGAGCGCCAGGAGATCCGCGACGCGCTCGCCTATCTCCGCGTCGTGGCGCAGCCGGCGGACGACCTCGCCTTCGAGCGCATCGTCAACGTCCCCAAGCGCGGCCTGGGCGACAAGGCGCTGGCGAAGGTCCACCAATATGCGCGGGCGGAGGGTATCCCGCTCACCGTGGCGGCGGCGCGTATCCTCGACACCGACGAGCTGACGCCCCAGGCCCGCCGCGCGCTCGGCAACCTGGTCGGCGACATGGCGCGCTGGCGCGGCATGGGCAACGACCTCCAGCACCCGGACCTTGCCCGCATCATCCTCGACGAGAGCGGCTATACCGCGATGTGGCAGGCCGACCGCACCGCCGAGGCCGCCGGGCGCCTGGAAAACCTCAACGAGCTCGTCCGCGCGATGGAGGAATATGAGACGCTCGGCGCGTTCCTCGAGCATGTCAGCCTCGTCATGGACAATGAGGGGCAGCGCGACGAGCCCAAGGTGACGATCATGACGATCCATGCCGCCAAGGGGCTGGAGTTCGACACCGTGTTCCTGGCGGGCTGGGAGGAAGGCATCTTCCCCTCGCAGCGGGCGCTGGACGAGGGCGGGCTGGCCTCGCTCGAGGAGGAGCGCCGCCTGGCCTATGTCGCGATCACCCGCGCCCGGCGCCGCGCGACCATCCTCCACGCCGCCAATCGCCGCATCTATGGCCAGTGGAACTCGAGCATCCCGAGCCGCTTCGTCGCCGAGCTGCCCGAGGCGCATGTCGAGAGCGAGAGCACGATGACCGGCGGGGCATCGCTATGGCAGGCGAACTGGAGCGAGCGCAGCGATCCTTTCGCCGATGTGTCGCGGGGGACCGGGCGAGGCCCGGGCTGGCAGCGTGCCGCCGGGGTTTCGGGGGGCGTGGACCTGAAGAATCCGGGCGGCGGGTTCACGGCGCGCACCTTCAGCCGCGAGCCGGCCCGCGTGGTGGAAAGCCGCGCCTCGGCGGTGAGCTTCGGCGCCAAGCCGCGCGACGACCTGTCGCCGGGGATGCGCGTGTTCCACCAGAAGTTCGGCTATGGCGTGATCGCCGAGATCGAAGGGAACAAGCTCGAGATCGACTTCGAACAGGCCGGGCGGAAGCGGGTGATGGATAGTTTTGTTACGGTGGGGTGAGAAATATCGGGGGGAGGGCGAATGGAGAATACGAATCAGCGCTGGGTCGGCTATCTCAGAGGATCTCGTACGGCCACTTTGTTTCTTAGTTCGAGCGGTGGTGATCAGGCCATTCTCGCGTTGGGATTCACAGGCGGCGGAGACTTAAGGCTGATTTTATCAAAAGAGACTGAGTCTTCTAACGTTTTACTATCCCTAGAAGATACCAAAGCTCCTTTTGGCACCGCTATCGTCGAGCAGGAAACTGAAGACCAGATCAAAGGCGTCTGGCGATTTTTGTCCGGAGCCGAAGGGATCTTCGAACTAAATCGCGAGAAAAGCGATGTTTCAAATGCTCCACCAGCAACCGCTCTGGATCGACTCCGGAACCGTGAAATACCGCTTGGAGCGATAACGCTCTACCGAGCAGATTTGGACCGGCTCATTGCCGAGCTCGAGACACTTGTTCCAGCTCCAAATATAACGACAATACGAGCCGTTGAGAACGAGCAGATTGCCATCGAGCAAGCCGCGCAATTTTTGGCACGAAGGGACTACGTAGATGTAGTTCGCTCAATGACCATATCTACCGCCGAGGTAACTTCGGCCCCACTAAAGAAAATTGCAAATGTGATACTCAATGACGACGGATCGAGTCTTATTTCGGTTAGCTCCACTGATGAGCTTTGGACCGAAGCAGCGGCTCTCAGACTTAATAAGTACGTCAATCAGTTTTCTAGCAGATTTACCGGAATTCTGAGAAAGCATGGCCTTAATGTA